>Ga0182012_10000282_pt1 | contig 58641 bp, 65 predicted proteins | sample 612S2SmetaG_FD_120486 | JGI IMG/M metagenome (GOLD analysis project Ga0182012, IMG submission 120486) | Permafrost microbial communities from Stordalen Mire, Sweden - 612S2S metaG | ecosystem: Environmental > Terrestrial > Soil > Wetlands > Permafrost | place: Sweden: Stordalen | collected... | reverse complement strand
TGCGCGAATATGCGCGAAAACCAGCGATCTCCAGCGGTTAAGCCAGAGCTTCGCCCGGCTCGATCTGGTCGCGGCGCTGGCGGAGCTCGCCGGCCGGCGCGACTGGACCCGCCCCCATGTCGACGCCTCCTTAGACTTTGATATTAAAGGCGGACGCCATCCGGTGGTCACGGCGTCGCTGCAAGCGCAGGGCAAGGCCTTCGCGCCCAACGACTGCGATCTTTCAGGCGGGCGGATCGCCGTCGTCACCGGCCCGAATATGGCAGGAAAATCAACATTTTTACGCCAGAACGCGCTGATCGTGCTGCTGGCTCAGGCGGGGTCGTACGTGCCGGCCGAACGCGCCCGAATCGGCGTCGTCGACCGGCTGTTTTCCCGCGTCGGCGCCTCGGACGACCTAGCGCGGGGGCGTTCGACCTTCATGGTCGAAATGGTTGAAACCGCTGCGATTTTGAACTGCGCCGGGCCGCGCTCCCTGGTCATTCTCGACGAAATCGGCCGCGGCACGGCGACCTTCGACGGCCTCTCGATCGCCTGGGCGGCGATCGAGCATTTGCATGAGTCGAACCGCTCCCGCGCGCTGTTCGCGACGCATTTCCATGAATTGACGCAGCTCACCAAGCGCTTGTCCCGGCTCGTGAATCTGACGATGAAAGTCACGGATCACGCTGGTGAAATCGTGTTTCTGCACGAGGTGATCGCCGGCGCGGCGGATCGCTCGTATGGCGTGCATGTGGCTGAATTGGCGGGCCTTCCCAAAAGCGTCGTCGCTCGCGCGCACAAAATTCTGGCGCGGCTCGAGGCCGGCGATCCGCGCGCGCCGCTCGAGAAAACGATCGACGATCTGCCGCTGTTTTCGCACGCGCCGGCGCCGTTGAAAACGCGCGATCCACTGCGAGAGGCGCTGAAAGCCATCGACCCGGACGCGCTGACGCCGCGCGAGGCGCTCGCCGCGCTCTACGAGTTGAAGGAGAAACTACCGTGAACTGCTTGATACGGCGAGGCTTTGGCTTATAGCAACGCCCGCCTCGCCGCGGCGACGGCCCTTAAGCCGGCTGCGCGAATTGTCGGGCCAGCGCCTTTTCGATTTCGGGCAGCGGATGATGCGTGAGATCGCGATCAAGTTCGCCCTTCACCTTCGCCTGCGCCTTCGCCGAAAGGTCCTTGCGGATTTCGCCGAGCACGCGTGGAGGCGCGACGATCACAATTTCCTTCAGCTCGCCGCTCTCGGCCGCTCGATTGATTCGTTCGGCCATCTCCTTGGCGAAATGCTCTTTTTCAACTTCATGCCAATCGGTGATCTCCACGGAGCTTCTCGGCCCGCCGCGCATGGCGACACGCCCCGGCGCGGACGTTCCCTGGTCGTGCGCGGACGGATTTTCCTCGACGCGCGACTCGATGACGCGCAAATCCAATAGGTCGGGATCGCCGTGATTATAGAGAAACAGCGCCTTGCGCCCGTCGCCGACGAGAACCCACGCGCCATTATGGACCGCGATATTGGACATGATTTAATTCCTTCACTCGATGGCCTCCGTTTTAACAACGTGGGGCCTCGGCGCGAAAATGACAACCGCGGCCCGTCGCCGCTGTCCTTGGGCCGCCGCAGTCAGGGGGAAGTGAGTCTCGCCCCTGCCCTCCGGCTATAGCCGCGCGATCGCTTGCCCCCCGATTAGCCGTATTTTTTCGCGGCTTGGTCGATCGTGCCGCTCGCCTTTTCAAGATCGGCGGGGTTCATCACCGGGTGCAGTTCGACTTTGGCGTTGAAAGCGAGGAAAAAAGGCTCCGCGACGGCCGGAATGTGGGACGCGTCGGGCAAATCGAGAATAATATAGCCCGCGCGCTGGCCGTCGCGGTCGGTGAAGTAAGACGCCTCCGGCTTCAATTCCGCCAGAATGGACCCGATCGTCATCCCAAGCTTTCCGGCCCTGGCGGCCGCGTTGCCGGTCTCGACGGGGATCGTGACGATCAGTAGAAAACGCATGGCTCGCCTCCGCTTGTTTTGATCTTTGTATCAGGCCCTCTTTATCACGTCATCGCCATACGCGCCGAACGTACGGATCGTTTCCCGTTCGCCGCGTCTCCCGTCAACCCGACTCCAACTCGAGCGCCTCTTTCGCGCGCAACACGCGCTCGCGGTCACCGATGTAGTCGCGGGTGAGCGGAATCGCGCCCACCTTCTTGACCAGTTGAATCTGGAATACGACGGTCAGTCCGGCCCGGAATGCGGCTTCGCAGAGCGAGAGATAAAACTCCCACGAGCGGCAGAATTTTTCGCCGGATATGGCGGCGGCCTCCGCGCGGCGGGCCATGAAGCGTTCGCGCCAATGCAGCAAGGTCTCCGCGTAATGCAGCTGCAAAACTTCGACGTCGGAAACGATCAGCCCCGCGCGCTCGATCGACGGCAGGATTTCGGATAGACTGGGAATGTAGCCGCCGGGAAAAATATATTTCACGATCCACGGCGATGTCGGTATCGGCTCGCCGGTATTGCCAATCGTATGAACCAGCGCGACGCCATCTTCCGACAGCAATTTGGCGATACACTCGAAATAGGCGTCGTAATAGCCAAGCCCGACATGCTCGAACATGCCGACCGACACGATGCGGTCGAAGATCTGATCCACGTCACGGTAGTCGGTCAGCGCGAAGGCCGCCTTCGACGCGAGACCCTCGTCTTCCGCCCGCCTGCGCGCTATCGCGATCTGCTCGCGCGAAAGAGTGACGCCCGTGACATTTGCGTCGCAAACCCGCGCGAGATAGAGCGCGAGACCGCCCCAGCCGCTGCCGATGTCGAGAACGCGATGGCCGGGCTCGATGAGCAGCTTGGAGGCAATGTGGCGCTTCTTGGCGAGTTGGCTCTCTTCCAGCGATTGGTCCGGCGTCTCGAAATAGGCGCAGGAATATAGCCTGTCGGAGTCGAGAAACAGATCGTAGATACGCGGATCTATATCGTAGTGATGCTCGACGTTGCGTCTCGCGCTCGTCAGCGAGTTGCGCTGGCCCCAACGTTTCAGCCGGCCGCGCCATTTTTGAATGGCCGCCAGCCATCGCGGTTGCTCGGCGAGCGCGATATTGCGCGTCGCTATCGTCAGCACGTCGAAAATCGCGCCGCGCGTGACGATCAACCTCCCATCCGTGAACAATTCGCCGACGGCGAGTTCCGGGTCGAGCAGAAGACGCCACTCCGCCGCCGAATCCGCGAAGCGAATCGCGGCGGCCGGCGCTTTCCCGTCACCGAGCCGAAAACAAGCGCCCGACGCTGTCTCGACCTCGAGATCGCCGTGTCGAACGAACCGCTCCAGGAAATTCTGCAAAATACGACTCATTAGCGCCTCGAATGTTGCACGCCTGCGGATGTTAGTCCGTTCAAGATAATCGAAAAAGCGTCCGCGCGCCGCCGGGCGCGGTTAGGACACGGTTTTTTGAGCAGCGCCCGCTCAATCCTCCTTGTCGAGGCCGTAGAGCGTGTGCAGCGTGCGCACCGCGAGTTCGGTGTACGCCGCGTCGATTAGCACCGAGAATTTGATCTCCGAGGTGGTGATGGCGCGGATATTGATGCCTTTTTGCGACAGCGCCTGGAAGGCGCGCGCGGCGACGCCGGCGTGGCTGCGCATGCCGACGCCGATCGCCGAGACCTTGGCGACATCCCGCGCGCCGACGATCGCGGCATAGCCGATGTCGCTCCGCGTCTTCTCCAGCAGCGCGCGGGCGCGGTCGTAATCCGCCGCCCCGACCGTGAAGGTCATGTCGGTCATATTGTCCTGCGAGATCGTCTGCACGATCATGTCGACATTGATGCCGGCCTCGGCCAACGGCATGAACACGCTCGCCGCGACGCCCGGCTTGTCGGCGACGCGCCGCAAGGTGATCTGCGCCTCGTCCCGCGAAAAGGCGATGCCTGTGACGACCTGGGCTTCCACGATATCCTCCTCCTTGCAGATCAGCGTTCCACTTCCCGGATGGTCGGGGTCATCGAAGGACGAGCGCACATAGGTCGGCATGTCGTGCTTCAGCGCGACCTCCACCGAGCGCACTTGCAGCACCTTGGCGCCAGCCGACGCCATCTCCAGCATTTCCTCGAAGGCCACCTTGTCCATGCGCCGCGCCCTGGGCACGATACGGGGGTCGGTCGTGTAGACGCCGTCGACATCGGTATATATGTCGCAGCGGTCGGCTTTGACCGCCGCCGCCAGCGCGACCGCGCTGGTGTCGGAGCCGCCGCGCCCCAGCGTGGTGATGCGATTGGTCGGCCGATGCACGCCCTGAAACCCGGCCACGACGGCGACCTCGCCGCGTGAAAAACCTTCGAGAATGCCGGCGGGCTCGATGCTCAAGATGCGCGCGGCGCCATGGCCGTCGTCGGTCAGCACGGGCGCCTGCCACCCCTGCCAGGAGCGAGCGGGAAGGCCCGCCTGTTGCAGCGCCAGGGCGAGCAGCCCCGCCGTCACCTGCTCGCCCGAGGCGACCACGGCGTCATATTCGCGCATGTCATGCAGAGGCGAGGCCTCCTTGCACCAGGCGACGAGTTCGTTGGTCTTGCCGGACATGGCCGAAACCACGACCGCGACCTCATGACCCGCCGCGACCTCGCGGTTGACGTGCCGCACGACATTCTTGATGCGCTCGACGGAGGCGACCGAGGTGCCGCCGAATTTCATGACCAGACGTGACATGGGTGACCGGAATGGAGGAAAGCGGGAATCGCGCGGCGGGGGTTATAGCCCGAGTGGGGCGAAAAGCGGAAATTTTTGGGGCGGGGCGTTCCCTTCTCCCGCGGGCGAGAGAAGGGAGCGCCCCGCCGTTTTTCGCTTTCGCCTGGACAGGCTATAACCCCCTCCCGTACGAAAAAACGCCGCATGAACGAGGTTCCCGTGCCCGAGCAAACTCCCCGTCCCTCTTCCGCCAGCGTCAATCCGGCTGACGTCGACCGCTTTAACCGGCTTGGCGATCTGTGGTGGGACGCCACGGGCAAGATGGGGATTCTTCACGAGATCAATCCGATCCGCGTCGATTATGTCCGCGATCTCGCCGTGCGCTATCTGCATCGCGATCGTTTTTCGGCGCAGCCGCTCGAAGGGCTCGGCCTCGCCGATATCGGCTGCGGCGGCGGCATTTTGGCCGAATCGCTGGCCGAACTCGGGGCCGATGTGACGGGCGTCGACCCCGCGCCCAATAATATCGAGGTCGCCAAGCGTCACGCCAAAAAGTCCGGGCTCGAAATCGACTATCGCAACGTCACCGCCGAGGCGCTCGCCGAGAGCGGCGCGACTTTCGACATCGTGACCGCGCTCGAGGTGATCGAGCATGTCGAGGGACAAAAAGCCTTTGTCGCGACGCTCTCGCGGCTGGTCAAGCCCGGCGGCCTGCTGTTCCTCGCGACGATCGACCGCACGCTCAAGAGCTATGCGCTGGCGATCGTCGGCGCGGAATATGTGTTGCGCTGGGTGCCGCGCGGCACGCATGACCACGATAAATTCGTGCGCCCCGACGAACTCGCGGGATGGCTGCGCCACGCCGGAATGCGCGAGATCGACCGCGCCGGCATGACGTTCCAGCCGCTCACGCGAAGCTGGCGCAAGAGCCGCGACACCGACGTGAATTATTTGATGGCCGCCAAGAAGGACGGGTAAACAACGGCTCGGCTATTGTTCGCTTAACCTTCGAGCGTTAGACTTCGCCCATGATGCGCAACGACTCGTCAACATCCTTTCGCCCCGGCGCGTTCCGGACCATGCTGCTCGCTTTCGCGGGCGCCGCGCTTCTGTGCGCCGGCTCGCCCGCCTTGGCCAGGACCAAAGCCAAGCCCAAACCTGACGCGGAAAGCGCCTCCGAGAAGAAGGACGCCAAAAAGAGCGCGGGCAAACCCGAGCAGCTCGGGAGCTACGGCGACTGGGGCGCCTATGCGGCGGCCGGAAAGGACAAGACCTGCTACGCGCTCGGTTCGCCCAAGGAGCGCCAGCCGAAAGCCAAGATGAAGGACACGCAGGCCTTCATTTTCATCTCCACCCGCCCCGGCGAAGGCGTGCGCAACGAGGTCGCGATCAACCTTGGCTACGCCACCAAGGACGGCGGGGCCGCGACCGCCGACGTCGACGACGATAAGTTCGAACTCGTCACCAAGGGCATGAACGCCTGGGTGAAGAACCCGGCCAAGGAGAAGGAGTTCGTCGAGGCGCTGAGGACGGGCTCCAAACTCTCCGTCAAGGCCGCCTCCGCCAAGGGCGCGACGACGGTCGACAGCTATTCGCTCAAGGGCCTGTCGGACGCGCTGGCCCGCGTCGCGCAGGAGTGTAAGTGAAGGTTGCGCTCGCGCTGGCAGTAGCTTTTGGCCTCGCCCTCGCCGGACCCGCGGGGGCGTTGGAGGGCGCGCCTTCCCTCTGGGATCCCGCGCACAGGCCGGAGAAGCCCGATCTTGGCGGCTTGCGCCAGCTGCGCTTCGTCACCGAGGACGATTATCCCCCGTTCAACTTCGCGCTCGCCGACGGTCAGCTCGCGGGGTTCAACGTCGATCTCGCGCGCGCGATCTGCGAGGAGCTGGAGCTGACCTGCACGATCCAGCGCCGCCGCTGGGATTTGCTCATTCCGGCGCTCGTCGACAACAGCGCCGATGCGATCATCGCGGCGCTGGCGATGAATGACGAGAACCGCGCCCGGGTCGATTTCACCGGGCCCTATTTCATCATGCCCGGACGTTTCGCGACGCGCGCGAACAGCGTGCTCGGCCCGGCGACGCCGGAGGTTTTGGACTACCAACTCGTCGCCGTGGTCGCCGGCTCGAGTCATGAGGCCTATCTCAAAGCCTTTTTCCCCAAGGCGCGGATCGCGCCGTTCGAGAACGCCGCGCTGGCGCGGCTCGCGCTCAAGGACGGGCGCGTCAACGCGCTGTTCGGCGACGCGGTGTCGCTGTCGTTCTGGCTCAACGGAGCGGAAGCGGAGGGGTGCTGCGCCTTTTCCAACAACGCCTATGTGGACGCGAAGTTCTTCGGCGACGGCCTCGGCATAGCTGTCAAAAAGGGCGCGACGCCGCTGCGTCGCTCGCTCGATTACGCGCTGGCCCGCCTCGCCCAACGCGGCGTCTACGCCGAGCTTTTTCTCAAATATTTTCCGATCAGCCCGTTTTAAAGGGTTTTCAAGCGAATTGGAGACCGGTTCGCGTTACGAAAACGCGTCAAGACAAACGGCCCGCTCACACCAGCCTTTGCTCCATCGCGATGCGGACCAGCTCCAGCGACGTCCGCGCCCGCAGCTTGCGCTTCATCAGCGCGCAGGAGTTGGCGATGGTCTTGTAGGAAAGGCCCGTGGCGTCGGCGATTTCCGCGAGGCCGAGCCCCTCGCCGAGCATTCGCAATATCTCCAATTCCCGCGGGCTCAACGCATCGAGGGGGCTTTTCGCGCCGCTCTCGTTCCCGCCGAGACGGTCGGCGATTTTCGGCTGTATGAAAATTCCGCCGGCCATCACCTCGCGCAACGCGCGCAGCAGTAGGTAGGGATCGTCGTTCTTGGTGACATAGGCCTTGGCGCCCGCCTCGATGGCGCGAGCCGCGAAGATCGCGTCGTCGTTCATGCTGAAGACGACGACGCGCGCTCGCGGATCGTGGCGCAGGATTCGGCGCGTCAGCTCGAAGCCGGAGGCGCCGGGCAGAGCGATGTCGACCACCGCGGCGTCGGGACCATGCGCGACATAGGCGGCGAGCCCGGCCTCGGCGTCGCGCGCGTCGAAGACCTCGATGTCGCCCTCGCCGGCCAACATGGCGGCGCAGCCGGCCACGATGATCGGATGGTCGTCAACGATCAGCACGCGCAACCGCGGCTCCTTGGGGTTGCGCGGCGGCCGCCCGCCGCGATTCTGTCCGACGCTAAGGGGTCTCGCTAATGATGGACCGACGCCCAGATGCGGCGCTTCACGAAATAGAGCAAGCCCGCGAACACGATGAGAAAGCCCACGACGCCCCGCCCGATGCCTTTGCGTTGATCGAGATGCGGCTCCGCCGACCACATCAGGAACGCCGCGACATCCTGGGCGTATTGCTCCACCGTTTGCGGGGTTTTGTCGTCATAGGTCACGGCGCCGTCGGACAAGGGCGGAATCATGCCGAGCCGGCGGCCGGGCATGTAGATATTGTAGTATTGCCCGTCGGTGAGCGCCACGTCCTTTGGCGCGTTCTCATAGCCCTGCAATAGCGAGGCGATGTAGTCGACGCCCGCCTCCTGGTATACGAGCCCCGGCAGTCCATCGAGCAGGAAGGTCGGAAAGCCGCGCGAATAGCCGCGCGCCTTGGCGAGCACCGACATATCCGGTGGATAGCCGCCGCCCAGCGCCGCGCGCGCCGCTTGCTCATTGGCGAAGGGCGGCGGAAAGCGGTCGCTGGGGCGCCCCGGGCGTTCGAACATGTCGCCGGACACGTTGGGGCCGTCCTTGATCTTGTAGCTGGCGGCGATCTGCGCGACTTCCTCCGCCGGAAAGGCGGGGCCGCCCGGTTCGCCGAGGTTGCGGAAGGCGAGCAGCTTGATCGAATGGCAGCTCGAACAGACTTCCCGATAGATCTTGAAGCCGCGCCGCAGTTGCGCCTGATCGTAATGCCCGGAGAATCCAGCGAAACTCCAGCTGAAATGCCGCGGCCGCTCCTCGTGCTTGGCGCCCTCGTTGGCGAGCGCCGACGACGGCGTGGCCAAGGCCAGGGCCGCCAGCGCGATCATGCCAAAACCCATGCTTCTCATCGGCAAAACCCGCTTCTCGACGTTTTGTTTGCTTCGCGGTCGGCCGCGCCAAAACTCAGGCATAAGCCACTTAGGCATAAGCCGCTTAGACATGGGCCGCATCCTCGACAACGGCATTCGCCGCCGCGACCGAGGCCGCTATTGACGCCGGCTCGGGCCGGGTCATTTCAAACTTGGCCAGCACGGGCAAAAGCACGAGGAAGTGGAAGAAATAATAGGCCGTCAGCACCCGCGCCGCGATCAGAAAGCCGCCTTCCGCCGGTTGGGAGCCAAGATAGCCCAGGCCAACGCCGACGGCGACGAAGACCCAGAACGCCTTGGCGAACCAAGGCCGATAACGCGCCGACTTCACCTTCGAAAAGTCGAGCCAGGGCAAGGCCGCCGGGATAATCACCGCCGAGAACAGGGCGATGACGCCGAGCAGCTTGTTCGGGATCGCGCGTAGGATCGCGTAGAAGGGCAGGAAATACCACTCGGGCACGATATGCGCTGGCGTCACCAGCGGATTGGCTTCGATGTAATTGTCGGGATGGCCAAGGTAATTGGGCGCGAAGAAGGTCAGCCAGGCGAAGAGCACCAGAAAGACGCCGATGCCGAACGCGTCCTTGAGCGTGGCGTAAGGCGTGAAGGGCACGGTCTCCTTTTCCTCGTCCTTCACCTCGACGCCGGTTGGGTTGTTCTGCCCGGTCACATGCAGCGCCCAGACATGCATCGCGACAATCGCCACCAAAACGAACGGCAACAGATAGTGCAGCGCATAGAAGCGGTTGAGCGTTGGATTATCGACCGAATAGCCGCCGAGCAGCCAGGTGGTGATCGAATTGCCGACCACGGGAATGGCGGAGAACAGATTGGTGATGACCGTCGCGGCCCAGAAGGACATCTGTCCCCAGGGCAGCACATAGCCAAGGAACCCCGTCGCCATCATCGCGAGAAAAATGACGATGCCCAAAATCCACAAGAGTTCGCGCGGCTCCTTATAGGAGCCGTAATACATGCCTTTGAAGATGTGGAGGTAGACGGCGAGGAAGAACATCGAGGCGCCGTTGGCGTGCGCATAGCGCAGGAACATGCCCCAGTTCACATCTCGCATGATGTGTTCGATCGAGTCGAAGGCCATGCTCGTCTCCGGCGTATAGTGCATGGCGAGCACGACGCCGGTCACGATCTGCGCGATCAGCATGAACGACAGGATCGCCCCGAAGGTCCACATATAATTGAGATTCTTCGGCGTCGGATAGGCGACAAAGGAATCGTGCATGAAGCTCAGGATCGGCAGCCGGCGTTCGAGCCAGCGGGCGAAGGGGCTCTTGGGCGTATATTTGGAGGGTCCGCTCATAAGGCTCGTCTCTGGCGCTTGAGGTGCAGGGCGGGCGGGGTCGCTCAGCCGATCTTGATCTTCGTGTCGGTGAGGAAAGCATAGGCCGGCACTTCGAGATTGCTCGGAGCGGGACCGCTGCGGATGCGGCCCGAAGTGTCGTAGGTGGAGCCGTGGCAGGGGCAGAACCAGCCGTCGAAGTCCCCTTCGTGGCCGAGCGGAATGCAGCCTAGATGCGTGCAGACGCCGATAACGACCAGCCACTCGGGTTTCTTGACGCGCTTGGCGTCGGTCTCCGGATCGGGCAGATCCGTCAGCGGGGTGTTTTCAGCCGCGGCGATCTCCAAGGCCGTGCGATGGCGCACGAAGACCGGCTTGCCGCGCCATTTCACGGTGACGATTTGTCCCGGGACGATGGCCGAGAGGTCCACCTCGGTCGAGGCGAGCGCCAGCGTCGAGGCGTCGGGGTTCATTTGTTCAAGCAGCGGCCAAACCGCCGCGCCGGCCGCCACGGCCGCCATGGCGCCGGTGGCGATGAAGAGAATGTCGCGGCGCTTGGGTTCTGCAATAGTCTCGTCGCTCACTCTGGACCCTTCCATAATTCCTCCAGGTCGCGCAGTCCGTCGTCCTGCCCGCGGCCGCCGCGGAAGTCCTCCACCCGGAGGGCCCGCCGGTTTTAGGCGCCAAACCTCCGCCTTGTCCACAATGCGGCAAAGGGAAATTTCGGCAAGCCCGAATTTTGACGGCGCGACGCCGGGTTTTTCGCCACCTTGACACAAGATTGCGCCGCAGCGAAACTTGGTCTCGCGGGAGCCGCGCCGCGATCGAGGCGACCAGGGCGGGCGCCGGCGAGACCATTCGCCGCAGGGAGCGTAACCGCGAAAAATGACCGCGTTTTTCGTGCCGCGAGCGCTTACCCTCGCCCTGTTCGAGCCCGATATTCCGCAAAACGCCGGAACAATGCTGCGCATGTGCGCCTGTCTCGGCGTGGACGCGGCTATTATCGGGCCAGCGGGCTTCGCGACCGGCGACCGGCATCTGCGCCGCGCCGGCATGGATTATCTCGATCATGTGAAGCTCGCGCGACATGCCTCCTTCGCCGATTTCGAGCAATGGCGGGCTTCAGGGCCGCGGCCGCGCCGACTCGTGCTGCTGTCGACCAAGGCGTCCGCCTGCTATTTCGACGCCCGTTTCGAAAGCGGCGACGTTCTGATGGTCGGACGTGAATCCGCTGGCGTCCCGCCGGAGGTCGCGGCGCGCGCCGACATGGCCGTCGGCATCCCGATGCGGGACGGCATGCGCTCGCTCAACGTCGCCGTCGCGGCGGCGATGGTTCTGGGCGAAGCGTTGCGGCAGACGCGCGCGGGCTGACGCGCGGGCGCTGGCGTCATGATTGAACGATGCGCGGCGACAAGCTCCACGGCGCCGAAAGCGGCCGCTAAATTGACAAGCAGCCGGGGCAGAGACACAACCGCGCTCCAATCGGAGGCCCGCCATGACCATCGCGCTCGACCTATCGCAGCAACGCAAGGAGACCGCCGAGGCGTGGTTCCAATCCTTGCAGCAACGGATTTTCAAAGCCTTCGAGGCGCTGGAGGAAGACGCGCCCGGGCCTTTCGCGCCGGAGGCGCCCGCGGCGGGACGGTTCGCCGTTTCGCCCTGGAGCCGCGTCGATAACAGCGGCGCGCCGGGCGGCGGCGGGCGGATGGGCATTCTCAAGGGCCGCGTGTTCGAAAAGGCCGGCGTCCACGTCTCGACGGTGTTCGGAACTTTCGCGCCGGAATTCGCGGCCCAGATACCCGGCGCGGCGGAAGATCCGCGCTTTTTCGCCACTGGGATTTCGCTGATCGCTCATCCCTGGAACCCCAATGTCCCGGCCGTGCACATGAACACGCGCTTCGTCGCGACGACCAAGCGGTGGTTTGGCGGCGGCGCCGATCTGACGCCCGTGCTGGACCGGCGCCGCGTCCAGGACGACCCCGATACAATCGAATTTCACGCGGCGATGCGACGCGCCTGCGACGCGCATGGCGAGGTCGCCGATTACCCCAAACTGAAAAAATGGTGCGACGAATATTTCCACCTCAAACACCGCGACGAGCCGCGCGGAATCGGCGGGATTTTCTACGATTACCTCAACAGCGCCGGCGACGCGGAAAACTCAGGGTGGGAAAAGGATTTCGCCTTTACGCGCGATGTCGGCGAGGCCTTCCTGAACGTCTATCCCGCCATCGTGCGCAAGAATTTTGCCACGCCCTGGACCGACGCCGACCGCGAGGAGCAGTTGATCCGGCGCGGGCGTTATGTCGAGTTCAACCTGCTCTATGACCGCGGCACGATCTTCGGCCTCAAGACCGGCGGCAATGTCGAGTCGATCCTCTCGTCAATGCCGCCGAGCGTGAAATGGCCGTGAAGTCGGCGCGGGGCTGCTTCGGCCCCGCTCACCCCTCCAGCAGCCGCCGCGCGATCACCTGCGCCTGAATCTCCGCCGCGCCCTCGAAAATATTGAGGATGCGCGCGTCGCAGAGCACGCGCGAGACCGGATATTCCAGCGCGAAGCCGTTGCCGCCATGGATTTGCAAAGCGTTGTCCGCCGCCGCCCAGGCGACGCGCGCGCCGAGCAGCTTGGCCATGCCGGCCTCGAGGTCGCAGCGCTTGCCTTCATCCTTCTCACGCGCGGCGAAATAGGTGATTTGGCGGGCGACATGGATTTCCACCGCCATGCTGACGATTTTGCCGAACACGCGCGGGAATGAGAACAGCGGCTTGCCGAACTGGATGCGCTCCTTGGCGTAGCGCAGGCCAAGATCCAGCGCGCATTGCGCGACGCCAAGCGCCCGCGCCGCCGTCTGGATGCGCGCCGATTCGAAGGTCTCCATCAGCTGCTTGAAGCCGTTGCCCTCGACGCCGCCCAAAAGATTCTCCGCCGGGACCTCGAAATTGTCGAAGCCGATCTCGAACTCCTTCATGCCGCGATAGCCGAGCACTTCGATCTCGCCGCCGGTCATGCCCTTGGCGGGAAAGGGATTCTCGTCGGTGCCGCGCGGCTTTTCCGCCAGCAGCATGGAGAGGCCCTTATAGCCCTTCTCGTTGGGGTTGGTGCGCACCAGCAGCGTCATGAGATCGGCGCGCACGGGATGGGTGATCCAGGTCTTGTTGCCGGTGACCTTGTAGACCCCGCCATCCAAGACGGCGCGGGTGCGCAGACCCGCGAGATCCGATCCGTTGTTGGGCTCGGTGAAGACGGCGGTGGGCAGGATTTCGCCCGAGGCGATCTTCGGCAGATATTTCTCTTTTTGCGCCTGCGTCCCGCCGACGAGGATCAACTCGCCGGCGATCTCGGAGCGCGTGCCGAGCGAGCCGACGCCGATATAGGCGCGCGACAACTCCTCGGAGACGACGCACATGGCGATCTTGCCCATGCCGGAGCCGCCGAATTCCTCCGGAATGGTCAGGCCGAAGACGCCGAGATCGGCGAGGCCGCTGATGACGTCGAGCGGGATATACTGGTTCTTGGCGTGCCACTCTTGCGCGAAGGGCGTCACATTGTCAGCCGCGAATTTGCGCATCTCCGAGCGGATCGCCTCGAGCGTGTCGTCGAGCCCGGTGGCGCCGATGGTTTCCGCCGCCTCGTGATGGTCGATCAGCTCCGCGAGACGGGCGCGGTTGGCCGGCGTATTGCCCTCAAGCACGAGCCGGGTCATGGCGTCGCCGCGCCGCGCGGCGATCTGTTCACAGGACAGGCCGAAGTCGGAAAGCCGGACGATCTCGCCCTGGCTCATTGGAATGCCGCCGAACACTTGCGCCAGAAACTCGGCGAAGCCGATCCGGGTCAAAAGCTGCTCGGTCTCGCCATAGGCCCCCTCGGCCGACAGGCGCTCGGCGTAATGGACGAGTTCACTGAGGCCCTGCTTATAGGTGGCGAACCAGGCGAGGCCATGAGCCGCGTGCTGATCCGCCTCGATCAACTCGGCCGACAGCTTGTTGTCCTTGCTGACCCGAGCCCGCACGGAGGCCAGCGCCTCGCCATAAAGCGCCTCGACGGCTTTAAGCGCCGCATGGGCGTCGGAGAGCCAGTTGGCGGGGTCGGTGTGCGTCGCTGTGGTCATGATGGTCGCTCTTAAGGCCGGGGTGGGAGAATCCGGCCCCTTCATGCCGACATTTAGCCCAAGGCGCAATAAGGCATGAGCGCGGCGTGTCCGCCCGACGCTCGCGGCGACGGAGGAACGAACGGCGACGCGATTCGCGTAACCTACCGCTCCGCCTGCCCGCCCACCTCGTCGACGCCGTAAACGTCGTCGCGGAAATGCACGGTTCCGTCGGCCGAGGCCCAGCCCGTCATATAGACCCATACCACCGGCACGGCTTGGGGCAGGCGCACCTCCTCCCGCTCGCCGCTGGCGATCTTGCGCGTGATCGTGTCCTTGTCCCAATGGCCGCCCGCGCCTTCCAGCACCCAGGCGGCGAGATCCATCACGCCCTGCACGCGCACGCAGCCGTGCGACAAGAAGCGATAGTCGCTCGCGAACAGATTTTTCGACGGCGTGTCGTGCATATAAACGGCGTAAGGATTGGGCATCGAGATACGGATCGAGCCTAGCGAGTTGCCGGCGCCGCTGTCCTGGCGCAGCGTGTAGTTCAGCGCCTTCTCGCTCGACCAGTTGACGGCGCGCGGGTCGATCTCGTCGCCATGATTGTCGAGCACGCGAATACGCGCGCGCGAAAGATAGCCGGGGTCTTTCAGCATCTTGGGCGCGATCTCGTTCTTGATGATCGAGCTCGGCACGGTCCAGGTCGGGTTGATGTTGACGGCCACGATCTTCGCCATGACCTCCGGAGAGTGGTGCTCGACATCGCCGACAATCGCCGCGTAACGACGCACGACGCGGTCGTTCTCCACCGCGTCGACCGCCGTTGACGGAATGTTGACGACGACATAGCGCGGTCCAAACGGGAAATCGACGCCCGCCAACCGCTGCGCGCTGGATGCCAGTTGGCGAAATCGCGTCGCGGCGGGCACGTCGAGCGCGCGCAGGGTCGCGCCGGAGACATCGCCGGTCTGGCGCAGGCCCAAGCGAAACTGAAAGCGCTTGACCGCGGCGGTCAGCGCATTGTCCCAGACCGGGCTCGCGCCGGAAATAGCATCGTCCTCGGCGGCGAGACGGCGCCGCAACGCCGCGACGGCGGGGCCCTTGGAGCCCGGATGCAGCGCGACCCCGACCTTGGGCCAGCCGCCGGAGTCCGCGATCGTGGCGTAACGTTCGGACGCCTTCGATGTCGCGAAGAAGGTCTCGGGCTGCAAGACTGGCGTGGGGTCGTCGGAAAGCGCGGTTTCGCGCGGGGGCGCGGGCTTGGGTTTAGGTTTGGGCTTTGGTTTCGCGAGCGCTGCCTCCGGCGCGGGGGCGGTCGCCCCGTCGGCGGGACTCGCGGGCGCGGCGGCGGGCGGCGTGGGCGAAAAACTGGGAGCCAAGGGAGCCGGCGCTCCGAGTTGAGGCGCTGGAGCAGCCGGCGACGCGGGAGCGGCGCTGGCCGGCGGCGAAACCGTCTGCGCCGCGCCCTGCGCAAGCAGCGGCCGCGCCGGGAGACAAAGAAGCAAGGCCAGCGCCGTCGCGACAAAGGGGGCGGCGACCGCGGCGGCCCCGGCCCGCGACAGCGCGTTCGCGCGCTTCATTCCCATGTGTTCCGTCCGTGACCTTTGCGTCGCATGGCTCGGCCGCCGATTTTTGGAGCCTGGGCGGGGATCCGCCCCTTCGCGCGTAGGCGCCTTTTCCGGCGCCGCGCGCGCAAGGTCAACACTTATCCACGCTCTCCGCCCCACCGGCTTGGCCCGCGTCGATTCGCGCAGTTGCACGACTGTCATAATAACGCGAGACTGGCGGAATTTCCCGCGACTCGCGTCGCATCTCGCGAAAGGTCGATCGAGAATGGACGAAGTGTTTGAGAATCCCGCCGAGGCCGCCAGCGCGCAATCTCGGACGCCTCCCGTCGCGCCTCCCCAACCGGCCGCGCCACAACGCCCGGACGACGAGGGCGCCGAGCGCCGCCATAGGCGCGCCGATTCCGAGACCATCCGTCATGCTTTCGAGACCGGCGAATTCCCTTATCGATCAAGGCTCAGCGAAAAATTTTATCTGCAGCATATGCAGGCGCTGCAGGTCGAACTGCTGAAGGCGCAGAACTGGGTCAAGGAGACTGGCCAGCGCATTGTCGTGCTGTTCGAGGGCCGCGACGCCGCCGGCAAGGGCGGCACGATCAAACGCTTCATGGAGCATCTCAATCCCCGCGCCGCGCGCGTGGTGGCGCTTGAAAAACCTTCCGAGCGCGAACGCACGCAATGGTATTTCCAACGCTACGTCGAGCATCTCCCCGCCGCTGGCGAGATCGTGTTCTTCGACCGTTCCTGGTATAACCGGGCCGGCGTCGAGCGCGTGATGAATTTTTGCTCGCCCAATGAATATCTCGACTTCATGCGGCAATGTCCCGATCTCGAGCGCATGTTGGTCAACTCCGGCATGAACCTGTTCAAATACTGGTTCTCGGTCACGCGAGACGAGCAGGTGCGACGCTTCCGCTCGCGCGAGACCGATCCGCTCAAGCAGTGGAAGCTCTCGCCGATCGACCGCGCCTCGATCGACAAATGGGACGATTACACCGAGGCCAAGGAGGCGATGTTCTTTTTCACCGACACGGCCGACGCGCCCTGGGTGGTGATCAAATCCGACGACAAAAAGCGCGCGCGGCTCAACTGCATGCAGCATTTCCTGGCTAGTCTCGATTATCCCAACAAGGATCATCACGTTCTCACCGGCCCCGACCCGCTGATCGTCGGGTCCAGCGCCCATGTGATCGGCCGCGACAAACATATCGTCGGAAAATCCCTGGATATGGAGAAGAAGCGCAAGCGCCAGCATTGAGCAGACGCTAAAGTGGAAGAATCGCGAATCGGAGATTGATTACTCCGTTTCGCGCTTTTTTCGGGTCAGGAACCCACTTCCCGGAGCTTTTCATGTCGTTCGCACGCCGTCCGCTGCTCGCCGGCAATTGGAAAATGAACGGCTTGCGCGCCGCGCTCGCTCAGATCCAACGCGCCGCCGAGGGCTACGATGCGACGTTGCGCGAAAAACTCGATCTGTTGATCTGCCCCCCGGCGACGCTTCTGGCCGCGGCCGCCGCCATCGCCGCGCCGGCGCGAATCGCCGTGGGCGGGCAGGACTGTCATACGAAAGCGAGCGGCGCGCACACCGGCGATATTTCGGCCCCAATGCTGGCCGACGCCGGCGCTGCCTTCGTCATTGTCGGTCACAGCGAACGGCGCGCCGATCATGGCGAGAGCGACGCGCTGGTGCGGGCCAAGGCGCTCGCGGCGCTGGAGGCCGGATTGATCCCCATCGTCTGCGTCGGCGAAACGCGGGCGCAGCGCGAAGCCGGCGAGGCCGAGGCCATTGTCGCGGACCAGATCGCCGGCTCGGTCCCGGCGGGCGTCGCGCCCGAGCGTCTCGTGCTGGCCTACGAACCCGTTTGGGCCATCGGCACGGGGCTGACGCCGACGCCGCTAGACGTGGCGAAAATGCATGGCTTCGCGCGGGAAAGGCTCGACGCCTTGCTCGGCGACGGCAAGGGCGCGCGTGCGCGAATCCTCTACGGAGGCTCGATCAAGCCGTCGAACGCCAAGGAGTTATTGAGCGTCGCCGACGTCGATGGCGCGCTGGTCGGCGGCGCCAGTCTGCTCGCCAGCGATTTTCTCGGGATAGCCGCCGTTTATCGTTAGCCTTGCCCATGCGCGAGGCGCCCGCTATAAGCGCGGCGCTCCAGCTTTTCCTGAAACTCCAACGAATGAGACGGCGCGCCCATGGCGATCGAACGCACTTTTTCCATCCTGAAGCCCGACGCGACGCGGCGCAACATCACCGGCGCCGTCAATGCGCTGATCGAAGCCGCGGGACTGCGCATCGTCGCGCAAAAGCGCGTGCATCTGACGCGCCAGCAGGCGGAAACCTTCTACGCCGTCCACAAGGACCGCCCGTTCTTTGGCGAACTGGTCGAACAAATGTCCGCCGCCCCGGTCGTGGTGCAGGTGCTTGAAGGCGAAAACGCCATCGCGCGCTACCGCGAGGTCATGGGCGCCACCAACCCGGCCAACGCCGCTCCCGGCACGATCCGCAAGGAACACGCGCTGAACGTCGGCGAAAACACCGTCCACGGCTCCGACGCGCCGGAAACCGCCGCGATCGAAATCGCGCAGTTTTTCAGCGGCAACGAGATCGTCGGCTAAGCCGAACCCGCAGCCAAAACCAATATAGCCCGGCGCCTCCCATGGCGGCCGGGCTTTTTATCGCCTTGGCCGCCGCCTCAAACGAAATCGGGAAAATATTTGCTCATGAGGCGGTCGCGGTACGCGACGAGATTGGGCCTTGACGCCGCCGCGTCGCGCACCGGCGACTCCCAGGACGGCGAGAGCACGCCGGCGGCGAAGGCGAACACCGTCGCGTCGGCGCCGCAAGGGGCGTCTCCGAACAGATAGGGCTTGTCGCCAAGCAACGTCGCCAGCGTCTCCACGTCCTTGACGCCAAGCGCGGCCGCCTCTTCCCCGCTATGGCGGCCAATGCCCTGAAGATGCAGCGATTTTGCGACCTTGCGGCGCACCATCCACTTGATCGCCGGCCGCAGCAAAGCCGGGGCCGCCTCGAATATCTTGGCTGGTCCACGCGCGAAATTGGCGTCGTCGAGCCAGCGCCCGCGCGCCAGAATCCAATAGAGATGATTCTCGCACATTTTTTCGACCGCCCAGCCGATCGCGCGCTGCTCCGGCGTCAGATGCGCGTCGAAATCCACGCCGCGAGTCTTTTCGATATGCCAGCGAATAAAGGTGGAATCGGCGACGAGCGTTCCCTCATCATCGATATAGGGCAGCTTGCCCTTGGGCGCCTTGGCGAAGCCGTTGCGATTTTCCTCATAGTCCAGCCCGGCGAGTTTGAGCAGCAGCATCGTCTTCACGACAAAGGGGCTGATATCGGGCAGGCCGGGGGCGCGACGAAAACAATAGAGCGTGATCATGGAGCGCTTTCGAAATGGAGTCGGATCGAGCGTAGGATTAACGCGCGCCGCGCGTCTTTCCAAGCGCATCGCGGAACCGGGGCCGAAAACCGGGCTCTGGCGCCACGCCTAACCGATCAATCCCGCGCCCAAAAAATACAACCCCACGAGACCGGTGACGAGGGCATAGACCGGCAGATTGCGTTCCAGCTTCATGCCCTCGACCATCGCGATCAGCCTTTCCGGCGAGGCGAACAGCAGCAGTAATCCGCTGAAATAGAGCGCCCAACCGAATAGCGTCACCGCGACGGGCAGCGCGCCGCCGGTCCAAACGTCATGGCCGATCACGACAGCCAGTCCCAGGCCGACCCGCATGGCTCCGCCAATCATCACCATGCCGGGGTCGGACGTCATCCGCTTCGCCGTTTGAGCCAAGGCCGGTCCCCGCGCCACCATCGCGACGGCCATGGTCAGCAGCACCGAGCCAAGCAGCTTGGCGAGAAAGAGCGTGAGCGGCGACATTCGCGGCCTCCTTAAACCGCCGCGTAGCGCGTCGCTTGCGACGGGCGTCCTTCGGGCACCCTTTGACGCTAGGGCTACACCGCCGCCGAATGGCGCGCGGCGCCGCTTTCCAAATAGGCGTCGAAGGCCGCCGCCGCCAGACGGACAAATGGGCGCCCCGCCGGCGTCATCGCGACGCGCCGGCCCGAGACCTCGGCCAGCCCTTGCGCGACCAGCGCCTCAAGGCCCGGCGCCGCGGCGTCGAAGGAATCCGGGGCGAAGTGACGCGCCCGCGCCTCCTCGCCGTAATCGACGGAAAAATCGCACATCAACCGCTCGATCACGGCGCCGCGCGCGATGTCCTCCGGCGTGAAGGCGAGGCCGCGCGTCGTGGCGAAGCGCCCGGCTTCGATCGAGCGCCGCCAGCCGGCGTTGTCGCCGGCGTTGCCGACATATCCTTGCGGCAGCCGTCCGATCGAGGAAACGCCGAACGGCAGCAGAGCGTTGGCGGCGTCCGTCGTGTAGCCCTGGAAATTGCGACGCATCCGCCCTTCCCGCGCGGCGCGCGTCAGCGGATCGTCCGGCAACGCGAAATGATCGAGGCCGATCGACACATAGCCAGCCGCCTCCAGCGTTTCGCGCGCGACCTCGGCCTGGGCGAGACGCTCGGCCGCGCCAGCCAGCGCCGCCGCATCAATCAGCTTTTGATGGGTCTTGAACCAGGGCACGTGGGCGTAGCCGAACACCGCGAGCCGCGCCGGCGCGAGCCCCGCCGCCAACGCGGCCGTACGCGCGACATCCTCGCGCGTCTGATGAGGCAGACCATACATCAGATCGAAATTCAGCGCCTCGACGCCGCCACGGCGCAATAGCTCCACGGCGCGGGCGACGGTCTCGTATGGCTGCACGCGCCCGGCCGCCTCCTGCACATGGGGATTGAAATCCTGCACGCCGAGACTGGCCCGATTGACGCCGGCGCGCGCCAGCGCCTCGACCAGCGGCTCGGCCAGCAGGCGCGGGTCGAGTTCGATCGCATGTTCGGTATGGGCGCCGACATCGAAATGCCGCGCGATGCTCTCGCTGATTTCCAGGAAGCGCCCCGGCCCCAACATCCCCGGCGTGCCGCCGCCCCAATGGATGCCGGCGACTCGCCGGGCCCTTGTCGCGCCGGCGACGAGTTCGATCTCACGCAGCAGCGTTTCCTTATAGACCGTCAGCGGCGCCTCCTGCCGCAGCGCCTTGGTGTGACAGCCGCAGTAGGCGCAAATCTCCGCGCAAAAAGGGACGTGGAAATAAAGCGAGAGCGTCGCCGCTTCCGAAAGTTCGCCGAGCCATTGGCGCGTCTGCTCCGGGCCGACGGCGGCGGAAAAATGCGGCGCGGTCGGGTAGCTCGTGTAGCGCGGCGCGGCGCGTTCGGCGAGCGCCAGGGAAGCGGAATTCATGCGCGTCTCGTCGTTGGCGCTCGCGAAAGAGCGGGCGTAAAGCATTGGCCCGCTAATCTAAACGACGCGGCTCGGCGGGCAAAGCGTCCTGGCGGCGTTGCGTCCCTTTGTCGCGAGGCGGCCGCCAAGGTTTAGAGTGGCGCGGACAAGCGCCCATGTCCGGGCGATTCTACCCCTTGGCCGCCGCCTCCGAACAGGGCACAATGCGGTTCCAATTCAGAAGCTTTCACGGAGCAGACTCTCGATGACGCTCACTTCCCCTTCGTTACGAGGCGGTATTTCCCTTGGACTTGGTTTCTGGCGACGCGGCTTTGGGATCGCTGCCTTGCTTCTATCGTCCCTGACCGCGACGGCTGCGGAATTGCGGACCGGCGACGTGGCCGGTCGTTACGGGATATTGCGCGCCGAGGATCACGACACCGGCTGCATGCTGACGCTGGAGACGCGACCCGCGGCGGGCGGCTACAAGGCGCAACTCGCCCCCGCGTGCCGCGATAACGGCGTGGTCATTTTCGACCCGGTGGCCTGGTCGCTGGAGCGGGGCCGACTCGCGCTGACGGCGCGCAAGGGGCACAAAACCTACTTCGAACACCATCCGGACGGCCTCTGGCGCCGCGACGCCAAGGAAGGCAAGCCGCTGAGTCTGCGGCGCCTATGACAAAAAAGGCCTCCCGGAGGGAGTCCGGGAGGCCAAAACCCGTCGCCTCGCGGGCGGGGAGGGAAGATGGGCGACGGGTGTCGCGCGACGCGGAGGGGAACTCGGCGGCGCGCTACTCGCAGACGCGCACCCGGCGATAGCTGATAAGATTGCCCCAGCCATCGACCACGGGTTGGCGCGCGAAATAGCAAGTCGGCGCGGGTTCGGCGTAGACGCCGTAGCCAGCGGGATATACCGGCTGAGCGGCGGCGAGGGCGCTGCCGGCGACGACGCCGCCGATGACGCCGATGGCCGCGGCCGGGCCCCAAAAATATCCGCCGCCGCGTCCCCAGCCGTCGGCGAATGCCGGCGCGGACGACAAAGCGCCGATCAGCGCCGCCGCGGCGATTACTTTGACGGTGTTCGAAGACATCTGGCTCTCCCGGTTGACCATCGGTTGCCGCGAGCCTCGATCGCCCGCTTACTTTCCGAAGACAATATCAACCTAGTCGAACGGATATGAACGCCGCCTGTATCGCTCGTTCATCTTTCAGACAGGAAAACGTCGCTAAATTGGTTGCGGAGCGAAGCGAGTTCAACTTGGAGGTATGGGTGAGCGAGAATCAATCGTTCCGGCTCCTTATCGCCGAAGACCAACCGATGATCCGCAAAGCGCTCATAGGACTGCTCGAACTGGAGTCCGACTTCGCGGTCGTGGCGGCGGTGGGCGACGGAGCCGAGGCGATTCGCGCCGCCCGCGCTTATTCTCCCGACATCGTTCTGATGGACATAAAGATGCCGCGCGTCGACGGCATCGAAGCCACGCGCGCGATTTTACGCGACAATCCGAAAATCCGCGTCATCATGCTGACGACCTTCGAGAACGACGATCTCATATTCGAGGCGATATTGGCGGGCGCTCAAGCCTATCTGCTCAAGGACGCCGAGGAGAGCGAGATCATGGAGGCGATCCGCGCCGCCGCCCGCGGCGAGCCGCGCCTTTCGTCCCGCGTCGCCGAAAAGATCATCGGCGAGTTTCGTCGCGTGAAGGGACCCGAGCGCGCGGGAGAGTCGCTGGGCGAGGATTTGCTCACCGAGCGCGAGAAGTCCGTGCTGTCCGGCGTCGCCTCCGGCAAGGGCAATCGCGAAATCGCGCGAGAGCTGAAACTCGCCGAGGGCACGGTGAAGAACCATGTCAGCGCCATTTTGGCCAAGCTCCATTTGCGCAGCCGCACGGAGTTGGCGATCAAGGCGCTATCCGCGCGGTCGTGATCGCGAAATCCTCGGCGCTCCGGACCGTTAACGCGCTCGCCGCCACACCGCCGCGCCCAATGTCTGGAACAGTTCGGAGACGCCTTCGCCGGTCTTGGCGCTGGAGTAGAGCACGCCGCGCGGAGCCCGAGCGCCAGTTTCGAAGCACGGTCCCGCGAGATCGATCTAATTGACGATCATGACGACCGGACGGCCGGGAAAATGTTCCGCGAAACGGTCGGCCAGCGTCGTCATCTTCACGAGCGTGCCAGGGCGCGACGCATCGGCGACGATGATGGCGCCCGAAGCGCCCGCGAGATAAACCGTCTCGAAAATGCGCGAGCCGAAATCGCCGTCGGTGTCCCACAACACGAGGCGCAGAACTTCGGTCTCGCGCTCCGGGCCTAGTTCGATATCGTGAGTAAGCACGTCGACGCCGATCGTCGTCTTGTAGTCGGCGTCGAATTTGTCGAAGACGCGGCGGCGCGCGAGCGACGTCTTGCCGACGCCGATGTCCCCGAGCAGCATGATCTTCGCCGAGATCATCGAATGCCGAACTCGCCGTCATAGGCGCGCTCGAACGCGACGCGCCTGCTTCTGGCCGCGCCGACGCCGGTTTCGGCGATCGGAACCAGCGTGGAACGCGGCACGATCGCCAATTTATCGCGCGCCACGCCACGTTCCGCCAGCATCGCGACGACCTTTTCGGCGCGCCGTCGGGACACCGCCCGATTTGACGCCGCCGTCCCCACTTCGTCGGCGTATCCGACGACCCGAAGCTCCTCGTCGCTGCTTTTTAGCAACCGCGCGAGTTCGTCGAGACCGGCGTTCGCGGCAACCGGATCGACAAGAGTCTCCTGCTCGGTGAAAAAAACGGCGAAATGGTCGATCAGCCGACGCAGCCTCAATGGCGCGGCGTCAAGTTCGGCGCGCAGCCGATCCAGCGACGCAGTGGATTGCTCCAACTCGGATTGCAGTCGCGCCAGCCGCGCTTGAGCCCTCAGGCTCTCCTCCCGCACGCTCTCCGTCGCCGCCACCGTCTTGACATCGCGCTCGACGCGATAGGGCAGCGCGGCCGGAGCGATCGCGTCGAGCAGCGCTTGCGGCTCGCTGTCGTCCGCGGAAAGCCCTCGCAAGACGACCCGCTCTTCCTCATGGTCGACTTCGAGCGTCAGTGGAAAACCGCCGAGGCCCGGATGCGCCTTCAACGCCTCCGCATAGGCTTTGGAAATGCGATAGTCGCGCAGCGCGCGCGTCGCCGGGCCGTACGCGGCCCACAGCGCCAGCGCGGCGACGACGCAACCGAAGATAATCAAGGGCGTCTTGCTCGCCGGTCTGGCCGGCCCGTCCTTGAGCGCCTCGCCAAGCTCGTCGCCCAGCGCGGCGGCGCTTGGCGTTTGCTCGTCTTTTTCATGCGCTTCGACAATTTTCAAAAAGGCTTCGTCGAGCCGGCGCTCGCGCGCGCGCGAAAGCTTGCCGGCGAATTCGGCGGCGGCGATCACCCGCGCGGACGCTCGCAGGAAGACGTGGCTGGATCCAAGATCGAGCATCCGCAGCTCGCCGCCGCGGTCGGCGTAGACGGTCGCGGCGAATTCGGTGATCGCGGCGATAAGCCCGCTCGTCAGTTCGTCGTGGTCGCCGCCCTGTGTCTCGCGCGGCCAGGCCGCGAGGACGCGCCCGCTGCCGCGTTCAAACAGGAGCGCCCGCTTGACCTTCGCCGAATCCGCCTCGGCGAGCGCCACCTCGGCCAAGGAACGCCCCGTCGCCAGCGCCCGAAGGCGCAGCCGCCACACGTCGGCGGAAACCATCGCGTCGATGCGCTGGTTGAGCGAGTCGGCGAGATCGCGAAAAGCATTCGCGACAGCCGCGGTCACGAGACGCCCGGTAATCGGATAGAGCGCCTCGACCATCATGTCCTTGGAGTTTCTTATCTCGCTTTGGATCGCGGCCACCACCAGCGGCGCGACCGCGCCCGCGAGTTCCTTATGGCGCGTGACCTCCGCCTTATGGAAAGCTTCGACTAAAATATCCGCCACCGCCGCTTCGAGACGCGATTTGTCGCCGACATAAGCGTCCACGCGACGCGCCTGCGTCTCGATGGAGTCGAGACGAGCGAACGAGTCCCCCAACAATAGCGCTCTTAGCTTCTCGAAATTCTCTTTCTCTCCGCCGGGGGCGGCCATATCAGCCGCCCTTTCGCCGTAGGCTCAAATTCTGCACGGTGGCGCCAAGCTGAGCTATCGCCGAGCCGATGGCGTCGATCGAGGCCTCCTGATTGTGCTCGGTCTCGCGCGACAAATCGATGAGCCGGCCTTCCAGCGCCGCGAAGCGCGCCAGAAAATCCGCGCGCATCGCGTCCAGCTTTTCATCCAACGCTTGCAAACTCTGTTCGGTCGTCGGTCGTCCGCCTCGCTTCCCCAAACAGCAGTTCTCGCACTTGTTCGATTGGATCCGGCGCGGATGCGACGCCTGCGGCTTCGTCCAACTCGCCCGTTTCTCCCTTTACGCGCTCCATTTTCCCAGGCCTCCAATGAATTTTCAGCCGATCGCGTCACGCTATCTCTAAGCTTCTCGCACCATTACTTAAAACCGCGCGCGCCTTATGTTTCGCGGCGCTTCTTTTTGTTTATCCGTTGGCGTCGGCCTCGCGCGAAATCCGTCTCATGGCGGCGGCAAGAAACCTTATTCGCAAATGAATGCGCGCGATGTGCTCGCGAGCACATCGCTCGAACGAAGACTTATGCCAAATAGAAATCGACAGTAACGCATATTTCGCCCCGCCGAGGCTTTAGCACGCGAAATGGTGAATATCGAGCGATATTCGTCGAAAACCGTGTCGAAAGTCACGGCGCCCCGGTGACCATTTGCACTTCCGTAAAGTCACCGGCTCGCGCAGTGTCAGCTTAATCCTTGGCCCAGCGTCCATTTCCACGAAATGGCGTCGCTTAGCGAAGGAAAATCGGCAACCATAGAGTAGAGGCCATGTCATCCGCTAGTAACCTTAAGGCGCCTTCGCGGCCAAGCGTTCGCAAGCCAAGTGCTCCCGCGCTCGAAGCCGCGCGCGATGAACCGCGCCCGCAAGGCGCCCTCACCCGCCAGGACATCGCCTTGGCGATCGCAGATAAATGCGAGGACGTCTCGAAGCGCGAAGCCAAGCGGCTGGTCGATAGCGTCATCGACGAGATCGTGAAAACGCTGACCCGAGGCGAAAATTTGAAATTGCACGACTTTGGCTCGTTTATCGTGCGAGGCAAGGGAGAGCGGGCCGGCCGCAATCCGCGCACTGGCGCGAAAGTGCCGATAGAGCCGCGCCAGGTAATCATCTTTAAGGCGTCGCCAAATATGAAGGCCGTCGTCAATGGCGACGCCGTGACAGAAAAGCGCCATGTTCTCAGAGTCGTGGGAAAGAGCGAGCGTCCGGGCGCGAGGAAATAGTCTCGCGGGAAGAGAACATCGTTAATTTTCTGACGCTGCGTTTTAAAACGGTCAAAAGCGCTCGGACTTCGCCGACGCTCGGAATTACCGGCGGCTCATGGGCGATCCGTTCCGGCATGACATCTTGATCGAGCGGCGCGCCCGCGAAAAGTCGCGCGCGGCGACACGCGACGACGCGGCGCGCTCATCTTAAGGATCTGAAAGCCTCGCGTCCTGATGGGGCCGAGGCGCCCAAAACGTCTCGGACAGGAGCCAATCGCGCGGCAAGCCTTCTCGCCCGTCCGAAGGCGGGCGAGACCGGTTTACATCTCGACGTCGCCGGCTTCCGCCAAGGCGGCGCCCACTTCGAGGCCGAGGTCGTCCATCGACGCCTCCTCGCGCGACGCGATCGTCGATTCGCCGCGCGCCTGACGCTCGGCCTCCTCGGCGGAACGCGCCACATTGATCGTGATCTTCACGTCGACTTCCGGATGTAGATGCACCGGGACGCTGTGCAGGCCCAGCGCCTTGATCGGATGATTCAGCACGATCTGGTCGCGGTTCAGCGTGAAGCCGCCTGCGGTCGCGGCGTCCGCGATGTCGCGCGGCGCGACCGAGCCGTAAAGATGACCGCTCTCGCCGGCTTGCCGGATCACGACGAAGGCCTGGCCGTTGAGCGTCTCGGCGACGGCTTCGGCTTCTTTCTTCAAGGTCAGGTTGTTGGCCTCGATCTGCGCGCGCTGCGTCTCGAAGTGCTTTTTGTTGGCTTCGGTGGCGCGCAGCGCCTTCTTGCGGGCGAGCAGAAAGTTGCGCGCATAGCCGTCGCGCACGCGCACGGTTTCGCCCATTTGGCCGAGCTTGGCCACGCGTTCGAGCAGAATGACTTCCATGGTTGTTCTCCGAGTGTCTTGATGTCGTCGATGGGTTATTGGAGCGAGCTTTGCTTGGCGTCGGCGGCTAACTTTCTGGTCCGAAAATTCAGCACGGCGTCGAGCATCCCAAGCAAGGCGAACAGGATCATCGGCAGCCCCAGCACGCCGAGGAAGAAATAGAGCACCGACAGCACGAGGATGCCGGACTTCGATCCGCGCAGCCAGAAATGCGTCACCGCGAGCCCCTGGAAAGCCAGCGCCAGCCCAAGCGGAACAGCGGTCGCGAGCGCCGCCACGCCCGGAAATCCGCGCAGCGCGGCAAGGGCCGACGCGAGCACGAAGGCGACGGCGACGTACCGGGGGAGCGCGAAGTCCGCCGCGATGTCCGGCCAGGAAAGTTTCAACATGCCGGAAATCTTGGTCAGACGCCCGGCGATCCAAAGATTAAGCGCGTGCAGCAGCAGCCCGTAGCCCGCGAAGGTCGCGGGCAGGAACAACTGCGTGAAGCGGGTCAGATCCTGCACCGTCACGTCTTCGCCGAGCCGATGCTCCTTGAGCAGGGCGTCGAGCTCGAAATAAAACTGCCCCTGCACATAGGACAAAGGCTCTTCGATCTTGCCTTGCGAGAAGGCCGTGACCCCTAGGAAAAACACGATGCCGGCGGACAGAGTCACGGCTTGCGCCAGCACGGCCCATGACGAGAGATGCTGGGTCAGAAGATCGCGCCGACGCCAGGGCGCGCCCGCGATCGCGTAGCAGGAAAGCCACGCCGGAAGCGCGACCAGCAGGCCGTACGCCATGCCGAACAACGGGTTCGGCCAGATGCTGAGAAGCATGGTTCCGATGATCGCCGCCGTCGCGCCATGACCGACGCCAAGACCGAGCGCGACGATCATGATTGGCAGCGGCGCGAGATGAGCCAGGAGGAACCCCGCCAGCGTTCCCTTGCTCAGCACGGCGAAAACAGCCGCTCCGGCGAGGCCGCCGCCAACCGAAATACCGATGTTGGTCCATGAGAAGACGCTTTTGTCGGGCACGGCGAGTTTTGTTCCGGTCTTCTTGGTTCGAGGCGCCGCGCGGCCAGGGCCGGCGCGAACGAAAAAAGCGCCCTGACGAGACGTCCCCGTCGGCGCAAGGGGCTTTTAAGCCGAGTTTCGCTTCGGAGCAAGCCAGAGCGTCAAGACTGTCGCGCGCGAGCTTTCCAGCCAAGGCGGAGCAAGGCCGCCGGAACGGCGCGATCGGCGAATCGCGGTGTAATTGCGGGGCTGGTCGGGCGCTCGATTCGCGAAAATTATATTTAAGTCGACTTTGACGGCGCAAAGCAACTCGGGGGCATCCAATGGCGAACTCGTCCAAACATGGAATTTCCTCGCCGCGGCGCCTTGCGATTTGCTCCCGCCGCCCTAACCGGTGTATGCCTGAAAAAGTCTTTCGACCTAAAGCCCGTCCTTTGGCGGCGGGTGCTGAACGGCCGGCCCTTACACCTATCCAGAGTAGAGAAGCTGCTTTGACAACATCAAAGACCCCCCTTCTAGACCGGATTTCAACGCCGGATGAATTGCGGAAGCTCCCGCCAACTCAACTACATAGACTAGCGGAAGAACTACGCCGGGAGACCATCGACGCGGTTTCCGTGACAGGCGGCCATTTGGGGGCGGGACTCGGAGTGGTCGAGCTCACGGTCGCATTGCATTATGTGTTCGACACGCCGCGCGACCGAATTATCTGGGACGTTGGACACCAGACCTATCCACACAAGATTTTGACCGGCCGCCGCGACCGCATACGCACGCTGCGCGCGGGCGGCGGGCTCTCCGGTTTCACCAAGCGCCTTGAGAGCGAATACGACCCCTTCGGCGCCGGCCATTCCTCCACCTCGATATCGGCGGGCCTTGGAATGGCCATCGCCCGCGATCTCGCTGGCGGCGACAATCACGTCATCGCGGTGATCGGCGACAGCTCGATGTCGGCAGGCATGGCCTACGAGGCCCTCAACAACGCCGGCGCGCTCGATTCGCGGCTGATCGTCATCTTGAACGACAACGACATGTCGATCGCCCCGCCGACCGGGGCCATGTCGGCCTATCTCGCGCGGCTCGTTTCGGGCGGCGCCTATCGCTCCATTCGCGACGCCGCCAAGCAGCTCGCCAGCCACCTGCCGCGCTTCTTCTACGACAAGGCGCGCAAGGCCGAGGAGTTTTCGCGCAGCTTCATCACCGGCGGCACGATGTTCGAGGAGCTCGGCTTCTATTATGTCGGGCCGATCGACGGCCATAATCTCGACCATCTGCTGCCCGTGCTGATGAATGTGCGCGACAAGGACGATGGTCCGGTGCTGGTGCATGTCATCACCCAAAAGGGCAAGGGCTACGCCCCGGCGGAGGCCTCGGACGACAGATATCACGGCGTCAATAAATTCGATGTCGCCACCGGACAGCAGATCAAGCCCAAGGCTAACGCGCCGAGCTACACCAGCGTCTTCGGCAAAAGCCTCGTCGCCGAGGCCGAGCGCGACGAAAAAATCGTCGCCATCACCGCCGCTATGCCGGGCGGCACAGGCCTCGACATCTTCGGCAAGGCTTTCCCGGAGCGCACTTTCGACGTCGCCATCGCCGAACAACACGCCGTCACTTTCGCGGCGGGTCTCGCCGCCGAGGGCTATAAGCCCTTCTGCGCGCTTTATTCGACGTTCCTGCAGCGCGGCTATGATCAGGTCGTGCACGATGTCGCGGTCCAGGGTCTGCCGGTGCGCTTCGCCATCGACCGCGCCGGGCTCGTCGGCGCCGACGGGCCGACCCATGCCGGCGCCTTCGATCTGGCGTATCTCGGCTGTCTCCCGGGCATGGTCATCATGGCCGCGGCCGACGAGGCGGAACTGACCCATATGGTGGCGACCGCCGTTCATTATAATGACGGCCCGATTGCTTTCCGCTATCCGCGCGGCGAGGGCGTCGGCGTCGAACTACCCGAACGCGGCGAGGTGTTGGAAATCGGCAAGGGCCGCGTTTTGCGCGAGGGGTCCAAGGTCGCGTTGCTAAGCCTCGGCACGCGGCTCGCAGAAGCGCTGAAGGCCGCCGACGAGCTGGAGAGTTGCGGCATCTCGACCACGGTCGCGGACGCCCGCTTCGCCAAGCCGATCGACCGCGATCTGGTGCGCCGTCTCGCCACCTCTCACGAGGTGCTGATCACGATCGAGGAAGGCTCGATCGGCGGATTTAGCGCGCAGGTGTTCCAGGCGCTGTCCGAGGACGGGCTGCTCGACGGCGCCCACGGCGTTTTCCGCTTCCGCGGCATGACCCTGCCCGACTGCTACATCGACCAGGACAGCTACGACAAGATGATCGCCAAGGCGCGGCTCGACGCGCCCTCGATCGTCGCCAAGGTTCTGGCGACGCTTGGCGAGACCCAAGGCGCGGCGAGAGTTCAGATCGCGTAAGGCGATCGTGCGCGTCTCACAGGGGCGCGGGCGACCGTTAGTTTCCCCCGGAATCGCCCCGCCTCGGCGGCAGTGGCGCCGCGAACGAGTCGAGACTCGCCGCTCTCCCGCCCTCGAACGCCGCGCGCGGCGGGGCCTCGCCGGTGTCGCTGTCATCATCGTCGACGGGGGCCGGACCCTTGGTCACCAGCAGGGGCGAGACGGGCGGAGCGGCGATCTCATGCGGGACCGGCTTGCAGATATGTTTGCCGCCGCGTCCATGCATCGCCAGATCGACATGAATGTGATTGTAGTGAAAAGGATTGGAGCCCGGCGCGAGCACGGTCGAAAAATGCTGGCAGGAACCGCCGTGAACATCCATCAGGAAAGCGCGGGTCAAAAGATCGCCGCGCGTCCAGTCGCGCACGATCGAAATTTCGCGTCCGTCCGCTAGCACGAAACCGCCGATGTCCAGCGCATTGCCAAAGGAGTGCTCCGACAGCGGCGCGCTGCTCTGATTGTTCATGCCGCGACAGGCGTAGGAACCCATCGAATTGATCTGGACCACGTCCTGCCCAAAACGCGCTTGCGCCGCCGGCTGCACGACATCGGCGAGCCATTGGTCGAGTTCGGCGACCATGGAGCAATCCAACGTCGCCCTGGCGTTGAATGACACGGCGCCCCCCTGCAAGGCCGTGACCTTGAACGGACTCGTCAGACCGCAAATGCCGGGGCCGTCCACCTCATTGGCGATTTGCACATAGGCGGAGGGCTGCACCCGCCGCTGGGCGAGGCAGGCGTTTTCCGCCTGGGTGCGCCACGCGGGACGTTGCGGTTTCACTGGCCCGGAGCAGCCCGAAAGAACCGCCGCCAGCAAGGCCGGGGAAAGAACGAGTAGACGGGGCGTGACGCGACGAGCCATTGGGGGTCCATGGACGCCCGCCTTGATGGACAGGCTTCGACGCGAGATTGCTACCCAGCGGTTAACGACGGGTCGAAAATTTTAGTTAACGGCGCGAATATTTCCTGTCGCGGCCTTGTCTTCGCTCGCGCGTTTAATCATTTATAGTCAAGGAGATGGCTGCGGCTCGACCATCGCGAGGCGCGCGCGATGGTTCATGGTCTTCACGCACAGCGGATCGTTTCGCGCTCCGTGACGATAAAGTCGAGCTTCTGGTCGTGATCTTCGATGGGGATGGAGTCCGCCTCCTGCACGGCGTAGGCGACGCCGATCGCCGTGACCGGATGTTTCGCGCGCAATGCGTTTAGCGTCGCGTCGTAAAGGCCGCCGCCATAACCCAGGCGATACCCCTTTCGGTCAAAGGCGGCCAAGGGCGCGAAGACAATGTCCGGCTCCAACGCCGCCTTGTCGGACGAGGGTTCGCTCAGTCCGAACGGCCCCTTGGCCAGTTCGTCGCCGGGCTTGAAGGCGCGAAACAGGAGCGGGCGCTTGACGGCCACCAGGATTGGAAGCGCCACCTTGAGGCCCCGTTCGCTCAGGGTCTCGATCAGCAGGCGGGTGTTGAGCTCGCTGCGGATTGGCCAATAGACCGAGATGACGGGAGCGGAGCCGGCGGTCGAGAGTTTCTCCACCAACGCCAACGCCGAGGCGCACATCGCGGCGGCGGCGTCATGCGCTTCCTGTTGCGTCACGAGGTCGCGGCGGGCGAGAGCGTGCCGGCGCATCGTCGTCTTCAAGTCGTTCATCTCGTGTCAGCGGAACGGAGGAATTGGGCCGGAAAGGCGGGTGCGGGCCACGTGAGCCGTGGGACGTCGATCCCGGGAACCTACAGAGTAGGTGGGCGCCATGTGGCCAAGCCCACGGGCGAGACCAGGGACAGCTCCCATTGAGATCGATAAGGCCCCGGGGAATTAAAGTCCAACACGCGCCCCGCAGCGCCGCGCAAACAATGTAGCGCCGCCCGGGGATAAGCGCCAGAGCGCGCGCTGATAATTCCCTTGGCGTTGGTCGGGCGCTTGCGCGAAACGCCGCGGACTCGCTATCCTCTCGCCGGCGCGAAGCCCAATCCCCACGCGGACGCGAAATGGCCAAATTCGTCGGCGCGATCGATCAAGGCACGACCAGCACGCGCTTCATCCTTTTTGACGAAGCCGGCGAGGTCGTGACGCTCGCCCGGCGCGAGCATGCGCAGATCTGCCCTCAGCCCGGATGGGTGGAGCATGACGCGACGGAGATCTGGCGAAACACGCTCGCGGTGATCGACGACGCCTTGGCGAAAGCTTCCGCCGCAAGGTCCGATCTCGCGGCGATCGGCGTCGCCAATCAGCGCGAGACCACCGTGCTTTGGGGCAAGGCGACCGGCGCGCCGCTGTGCAATGCGATCGTCTGGATGGACACGCGCACGGAAGCGCTTGTCGCGCGGTTTGCAAGCGACGGCGGGACGGATCGCCTGCGCGCGCGAACGGGCCTGCCGCTGGCGAGCTATTTCTCCGGACTCAAATTGGTCTGGCTGTTCGAGAACCTCCCCGGCGCCCGAGCGCGCGCGCGAAATGGCAAGGTTCTGTTCGGAACGATCGACTCCTGGCTGATCTGGAATCTGACGGGTGGTCCGCGCGGCGGACGGCATGTCACCGACGCGACCAACGCCTCTCGCACGCAACTGATGAATCTCGCGACGCTCGATTGGGACGAGGACATTCTACGATTGTTCGACATCCCCCGAGCCTGCTTGCCGGCGATTCGCTCGTCGAGCGAATTTTATGGCGCGGTGGGAGGCGTTCCGCTCGCCGGCGCGATCGGCGACCAGCAGGGCGCGCTGCTGGGGCAAGCCTGCCTGAAGCCGGGCGAGGCCAAGAACACTTACGGCACCGGCTGCTTCCTGCTGATGAACACCGGCCAGACGCCGAAAATCTCCACCAAGGGGCTGGTGACGACGCTCGCCTATAAGCTCGGCGAGTCGAAACCCGTTTACGCGCTGGAGGGATCCGTCGCCATCGCCGGGGCGCTGGTGCAATGGCTGCGCGACAATCTCGGGATCATCGACAGCAGCGAAGCCGTCGAACCGCTCGCGCGCTCGGTCGCGGACAATGGCGACGTTTATTTCGTGCCCGCCTTTTCGGGCCTCTACGCGCCACGCTGGCGCTCCGACGCGCGCGGCGTTATCGCCGGCCTCACGCGTTTTTCCAATAAAGGACACATCGCCAGAGCCGCGCTGGAGGCGGCGGCCTACCAAACCCGCGAGGTCCTCGCCGCGATGGTCGCGGACTCGGGCGCCGCGCTGGAGGAGTTGCGCGTCGACGGCGGCATGGCGGCGAACGAACTGCTGATGCAATTTCAGGCGGATATTCTCGGGGTTCCCGTCGTACGCCCGCGCAGTCTGGAGACGACCGCGCTCGGCGCCGCATACGCGGCGGGGCTCGCCGTGGGTTTTTGGCGCGACGCCGAGGAAATCGCCGCCCATTGGCGGCCAGGCCGCCGTTGGAATCCGGTAATGACCGCCCTTGAGCGCGTGCGCCTCGTCGCCTCCTGGGAAAAGGCGGTCAAACGGTCGCTCGGATGGACGGAGTAAGCCTCCATTCGCAAGGGCGGGGCTACACCCGCATCGGCATCAGCACGTAAAGCGCGCTTGCGCCGTCGCGATCCTGGATAAGCGTCGGCGAGCCGGGATCGGCCAGCAGAAACAGCGCCGTGTCGCTGTCGAGCTGGTTCACGATGTCGAGCAGATATTTGGAGCTGAAACCAATGTCGATCGGCTCGCTGTCATAATCAGCTTCGAGTTCCTCGACCGCCGAGCCCTGATCCGGGTTGGTGACGGAGAGCACCACCTTGCCCTCGGACACAGCGAGCTTGACGGCGCGGCCGCGCTCGGACGAGATCGTCGACACGCGATCGACCGCCTTGGCGAACATGTCGCGCTCGACCGTGAGCCGCTTGTTGTTTCCCGAGGGAATGACGCGCCCGTAATCGGGGAAGGTGCCGTCGATGAGTTTGGTGGTCAGCAACGCCTCGCCGAAGGCGAAACGCATTTTGTTGGCCGAAACCTCGACCGTGACGTCGCCCTGCGCGTCCTCGATGAGGCGCTGGATTTCGCCGACCGCCTTGCGCGGCAGAATGACGCCGGGCATGCCGATCGAGCCTTCCGGCGCCGGCAGTTCGAGCCGCGCGAGACGATGCCCGTCGGTCGCGACGGCGCGCAGCAGCGAACGGCCCTCAATGTCGGCGACATGGATGAAAATGCCGTTGAGGTAATAGCGCGTCTCCTCGCTGGAGATCGCGAATTGCGTCTTGTCGATGAGGCGCTTCAGCTCGGCCGGCGGCAGCGAGAATTTATGGCCGAACTCGCCCGAGGTCACCTCGGGAAAATCGCTCTGCGGCAGGGTTTGCAGCTGGAAGCGCGAGCGCCCCGAGCGCAGCGTCAACTGGCCCTGCTCGCCGGTCTCCTCGAGCGAAACCTGCGCGCCTTCCGGCAATTTGCGCGTGATGTCGTAAAGCGTGTGAGCAGGCAAGGTGGTCGCGCCCTCTTGCGTCACATCGGCGGCGGCGCGCTCGGTGATTTCGAGATCGAGATCGGTGGCTTTAAGCAATAATTCGCCGGCCGTCGCCTCGATGAGCACATTGGCGAGGATCGGAATCGTCGTGCGCCGCTCCACCACCCGGTGAACATGGCCAAGCGCCCGCAGTAGCGCCGCTCTCTCGATCGTGACCTTCATGGAGGGAAATTCCGTTGGCCTCTGTGGACGGCGGCTCCGAAGCGGGCGCCGGGGGCGGGACTTTGGCGCGGCTGGACGATTAGCGCAAGAGGGGCAGACGCCGTGAAGGGCAAGAGTTGTTAATAAGTGGCGGGCGGGATCTATGTCTGTCCTCATTTATGGATTGGTATTGTTTTGTTTCCGCGCTTGTCATGCGGCCGGACTTAATTGACTCCGCCGTCGCTTCCGCCTTGTGGCCAACTACATGATATTGAGGCTCATTTCATCATTTTAAGATTTTCTGCCGGGAAAACCGGCTGTGGCAAAAATATCACACCGCTGAACTAACTTAGCTTGCGGCGTGACGCCACGTTGCCTTTATTGCGAGGCGAGGGCATGGTTTAGGAGAGCCTTAAGACGAAGAGAAGACGTTACAATCTCATCCATAGGTCGGGACCAGGCATACGTACACGTTGGTCCATTGAGTTGAACGGTTTTTGTGCGAAGGGACGCGCCATGAAGACATCTTTGCTTTCCGTCGCCGCTTTTGGGTTGGCGATTTCCACCGGGTCGGCCATGGCCGCCGATCTTCCCTACCGCAAGGAAGCGCCGCCGGTCTACCTCGCGCCGGCGCCTGTCGCCACTTGGACCGGCTTCTACGCTGGTCTGAACATCGGCGGCGGCTGGTCCTCCAACGGCGGCAACGACAGCTATCTGCCCTACGCGGACACGACCTACCCGATCGGCAGCACCCCGGGTGGCACCGCCACTCCGAACCTGTTCTTCCTGCCCGGCGGCGGCACCACCGCCAGTAACACCGGCGGCGTCGTCGGCGGCGGTCAGATTGGGTATAACTATCAGTTCAACTCCTTCGTGATCGGCGCCGAGACGGACTTCCAGGGCACCAGCATCACCGGCGGCCACCAGGGCAATTACGCCGGCCTGTACGATAGCCCCTATGTTAATTCGAACACAGGCCTGCTCACGCCTCTCGTGACCGGCAATGGCGGCAATCTCGGTCTGCCGTGGTTCGGCACCGTGCGCGGCCGCGTCGGCTATCTCCTCACCCCGACCCTGTTGCTCTACGGCACGGGCGGTTTCGCTTACGGCGGCGTGACCGCCTTCCAGCGGAGCAACACCAGCACCGGCTGGACCGCTGGCGGCGGCATCGAGTGGCAGTTCGCGCCGCATTGGTCGGCGAAGCTTGAGTATCTCTATGTCGATCTCGCCAGCAGCGGAATTTATGGCGCCTACACCGGCTGGGAGTTGGGCAACAACCATCATCCGGAGATCAACGTCGTGCGCCTTGGCGTGAACTATCTGTTCAATTTCGCCCCGTCCGCTCCGGTCGTCGCGAAATATTGATCGGCTGCGGCGTTCGCGCCCCGACCATGGAATTGATCGACGCTAACCCGGCCCTCGTGGCCGGGTTTTTCAATTGCACACGCGCCGCCTTTGTCTTTGCCGCCGAGGCGCTCGCCCACGGCAATCCGCTCAAGGCCGCGGCCATGACTCCCTCCGGGAGCAAAGTTTCAAGCGTCGAATTACAATAGCGGTTGACTAATCAGTTTGTTACAGACCGCGCGCGGTCGCTTCGGAAACAGGAAAACGATGCGGGCTCGGGCGCCAAATCACGTGAGGCCGTTTCGCGGGCTCGCCACGTTGCGGAGGCCGCCCAATGGCCCGTCCGCCGTACGACCCTTAACCCGCCCTTAAAACGCCGGCGTTAAGCTTTATCAATCATTTTCCCAGCCCCGGCGGACCGCCGCAGGAGATCCGATGGCGCGTAGCGACAGACGCCGCGAACCGGCTTTCGACGACGACCGGGGCGACGACCTTCGGGCCGAACGACGCGGCGCGCGCAAAAACGCGCATGAAGGCGCGGAAAAACCCGCGCGGGCGCGCAAAAACGCGCATCGCCGGTCCGGCTTCCTGTTCGGCGGGCTGATTTATTGGACCCTCGTGCTCGGCCTCTGGGGCGCCATCGGCGCCGGCGGGATTTTTGTCTATTATGGCTCGCAGTTGCCGCCGATCGACCAACTCGCCATCCCCAAGCGTCCGCCCAACATCGCCATCCTCGCCGCCGACGGGGAGCTCTTGGCCAATCGCGGCGACACCGGCGGCGCGGCGGTCCGTCTTTCGGAACTGCCGCCCTATTTGCCCAAGGCTTTCGTCGCCATCGAGGACCGCCGCTTTTACTCCCATTTCGGAATCGACCCGCTCGGCATCGTGCGGGCGCTGACGCGCAATGTCACTGGACGCGGCGGCGTGCAGGGCGGCTCGACGCTGACCCAGCAGCTCGCCAAGAACCTGTTCCTGACGCAGGAACGCACGATTTCCCGCAAGATTCAGGAGGCGATTCTCGCGCTCTGGCTCGAACATAAATATTCCAAGGGCCAGATCCTCGAGCTTTATCTGAACCGCGTCTATTTCGGCTCCGGCGCCTATGGCGTCGAGGCCGCGGCAGAGCGCTATTACGGCCACGGCGCCAAGGCCGTGACGCTGGCCGAGGCCGCCGTGCTGGCCGGGCTGATGAAGGCGCCGAGCAAGCTCGCGCCGGACCGCAACCCCGAAGGCGCGACCGAACGCGCGGCGCAGGTCATCACCGCCATGGCGCAGGAGGGCCACATCACCGAGGCGATGGCCAAGGTCGCCCTGGCCAATCCCGCCCGCGTCCATCGCGACAGCGGCGCCGGCTCGATCAATTACGCCGCGGACTATGTGATGGACGTGCTGGCCGACACGGTCGGTGCGATCGACCAGGATCTCGTCGTCACGACGACGCTCGATCACAATCTCCAATCCGCCGCCGAACACGCGCTGACCGATGAACTCGCCAAAAAGGGGAGCAAGTTCGGGGTTTCCCAGGGCGCCGTCGTGGCGCTCGATCCCAATGGCGCGATCCGCGCGCTGGTCGGCGGTCGCGACTATGGCGAAAGCCAGTTTAACCGCGCCATCGCGGCGAAGCGCCAGCCCGGCTCGTCCTTCAAGCCGTTCGTCTATCTGACCGGGCTGGAGCATGGCCTGACGCCGGACACCGTCCGCGAGGACGGGCCTATCAACGTCAAGGGCTGGCAGCCGGAAAACTACAGCCGCGAATATTTCGGCCCGGTGACGCTGACCAAGGCGCTGTCGCTCTCGCTCAACACGGTCGCCGTGCGCGTCGGCATGGAGGTCGGCCCCAAGGCGGTCGTGCGCACGGCGCACCGGCTCGGCATAACCTCGGAATTGCAGCCCAACGCCTCGCTGGCGCTGGGCACGTCGGAGGTCACGCCGCTTGAGATGGTCGCGGCCTATGCGCCCTTCGCCAATGGCGGCATCGGCGTGCAGCCGCATATTATCACGCGCGTCCGCACGGCGGACGGCAAGCAGCTTTACGCCCGCAAGACGGGCTCCAACGGCCGCGTCATCGAGCCGGAATATGTGGCGATGATGAACACGATGATGGAGGAGACGCTGCTCACCGGCACCGCGCGCAAGGCGGAATTGCCGGGTTGGCAGGCGGCCGGCAAGACCGGCACCAGCCAGGATTGGCGCGACGCCTGGTTCGTTGGCTACACCAGCCATCTCGTCACCGGCGTTTGGCTCGGCAACGACGACAATTCGCCGACGCAAAAGGCGTCCGGCGGCAATTTGCCGGTCGAGATCTGGAGCCGCTTCATGAAGACGGCGCACCAGGGCGTGCCGGTCGCGGGATTGCCTTCGGGCGCCTGGCGCGCCGCGGAGCCGGAGCCGGCGCGGCTCGCCGATTCCGTGCTGAACCTGTTTGGCGCCGGCCCTGCCGCGCCACCGCCGCCGCGCGTGGAACCGCAAGCCGCGCCGCCTCGTTCTCGCGCGGCGTCTCAGGGCGGCGCCGGCGAACAAAACCCGGAGAGGCCCGTGCACGGGCTGGAGGCGCTGCTGCCGCCCGAGGATATTCCGACGGGCGGAACGAAACGCGGGGAAAGAAGAGCGCCGCCGAGGGGCGAGGAAAAAAACTTTTTTGAGAAGCTGTTTGGGGGGTGAAGTGGGGGGCCACCATGAGAACGGAATGTCCATGAATCAGGCGGACCGTGTGAAAATTCTGATGAAGGGATTCCGTTGGCGCCGGCATTCGGATAGAATCCGGCGTGACTAATATTTGCGAATCCAGCCCCGTCCGCCGCATCGACGCCGTTGTCGATGGGATTGATTTAAAGAACGCTCGTTTCGAGCTGATCAAGCGGACTTGCGCGAGCGCCGAAAGAGCGCTTTGTTTAGACGGCAGGCGTCGAACAATCGCCGCCTTTGGAAGCCAAAAGCTAGCGGGGCTGCCAAGCCAGCGTTTGGCGAGGAGCCCTCTCGAACAAGGAAAAACTTTATGCTGAAAAAGTTCGTTGTCACATCGATCGTGGCCGCCTTCGCCTTTTTGACGCCCGCGCTCGCGCAGGCGCCCGACGCCAATGCGCCCGCCGCCGAGGCGGATCAGTCAGCCGCCAAGCCCGCGAAGCCGGCTCATAAGAAGCACAAGAAACACGCGGCCAAGAAGGCCAAGGCGAAAACCGAAGGCGCCGACACCGAAAAGGGCGGCGACGCGAAGTAATAGAGCCGAGTCCGGCGCGGTCGAGACAACGAGTTCTTGACCGCGCCGCCTTCGCTCTGTAGGTGAGCGCCTCGTTACACCGGGCGATCCGCGTAGCGGTCGCGGACGGGGCCCATGCGTTCGACGCCCTGCGCGAAGCTGATGGGCGCGAATTTGCCGTCGAATTTGAGGGCCGCGTCGGCGATGGCGTCGGTCTTGCCCGCCGTCGACGCTTTCTTCAACGACGTCTTGTCGAGATAAAGCAGTTCGAGCAGTTCGTTGTAGACCGTGGCCTCGTCGATCGGCAGCACATTAAATGTGATCCCGTCGATCTCGACCTCATATTTGCTCAACAGGTCGATATTGTTGCAGAAGACGAAGTATTTTCCCGATGGGCTGAGCAGGCCCTTCAAAACTTCCGTCAATGCGTTCAGATATTCGAACGACAGAAGATAGGACGCGAAAAACGCGATCGTCGGCTCGCCGGCGTTGGCCACCGCGATCACCTGGTCGGTCGTCAGTTCCGGCGGACGCTTTTCGTCCGCGAATTGTTGCGCGAATTTGAGCGCGAGCTCGCCGCGAAACCCAAAGCGACCCGGCCGCTCCGTCGGCCCCTTCAGCACCGCGTTCAGCAGGCGCCCTTGTTGTTCCAATGTCGCGAATGCGGTCTCAGTGATGCTTGTCATGTTGATTATCCGGATCGTTACGAACCCAATCGGCCAGTTTGGCCAGCTCTCGTCTCACGCTCTCGCACAAGGCCGCATCCTCGATCGCAACGTCCAGCGCGGCGCCCATGCAAAGCATCCAGGCGTCGCGTTCGGCGGGGCCAATCGGGAATTTAGCGTGTCGCATCCGCAATCGCGGATGGCCGCGCCGTGCTGAGTAATCCTTCGGACCCCCGAGCCATTCGGCGAGATAGAGTTTCAATATCGCCTTCACCGGACCAAGGTTCGGTCCGTGCATGGCGCGAATTCCCTTCGCGGCGGCGAAAGCGTCCATATTCGCGTAGAACGCCTCGACGAGGTTATCGATGACCGCCGCTCCGCCGATTCTGGTGAACACGGACTCAGTGGACTGGGCGGCGTTCATCGTCATATCCGTGAACGAGCAATCGACATGCCAAGCGTCATTTCAGGCGATATTCGGCGTGACAAGCGGCGCAGCTTTGCGTCACCCGCGCGAGCGCCGCGAGGGCGGGCTTCAGATCGCCGCCGGTCTGCGACTTCGCCGCCTCGCGCGCGAATTCGCTCGCGGACTCGTGCATCGTCAGCCCCAGCGCCCGCATGTCTTCAGGCATGAATTTGGCCATCATCGCCGCCATGTCGTGCGTCGAGTGGTCGGTCGTCCCGCTGTTTGGAACGCAGGCCGCGGCGCCGGGCGACTCGACGCCCAGCCTTGTCTCGGCGATCTTTCCCGCCTTGGCGACATCGCCGATCGACAGGGCCGCAAGAATTTCATTCAAGGCTTGCAGGTGGCCGCGCATATTGGACAGCATATGCTCGCGCATGGGCGCCGGAAAATCCAGCAGCTTACGTGTGTCCGGCGCATGCGACATCATGGACATGTGATCCATTTGACCGGCGGCGGGCGCGGCCGCTCCAAGCATGGCGCCGAGTCCAAGCACGGCGACGAGCGCCGCTCCCGCGAACTTGAATTTCATGCTCATGAAAACACCACCATGGGATTCACCTCTGTCGAGCCCGAATGGGCGAGCCTCGCCCCTTCCCTCTCCATCGCGAAAGGCTCCGCCATCGCGATGGATCGCCGCCGCGACATCATTGTCGTGGAACGGACAATGCTCCGGACGGATTGCGACACCTATGCCTCGTTGCTGGCGCCGCCCTCAGGACGCGGGCGTTCGCGACGGCTGTCCATCCGCCCCCGTGAACGGAAACAAGCCCGATTGGAAACACTGGGCCATGTGGCTGGCCTTGGCGATCGCCTGGTTCGCCTGGGTTTCGGGCAAGACTTCCCGCGCCGCCTCGACGAACAATTCCAGCCAACGTTTGAAATGCGCGGGCTCGATCGGCAAGTGGATATGGACCGGAAAAGGATGGCCCTCGTAGCGATCCGTTTGCAGCAGCGAACGCGACCAGAAGTTCGCCACGATTTCGATGTGGCGATCTAGATCGGCGATCGAATCCGCGAAAACGGGGCCGAGCAGCGGATCGGCCCCGCCCTTTGCATAAAAGACGCGCACGAAGGCATTGATCGCGGTTTCAATCCGCGCCTTGCTGGCTTCGTCTTCAACCTTGGGAAAATCGAATTGCATTTTCTCCTCCCGTGACTCGCGAAGCGAAGGCGCGAGTTTCACAATGTTGAGCGGCGTCTTATTCCCATTCGACCGGGAGCGGAGTTTTCTCGCCGGCGATCTCCGCCAGTCAACGCCAGTCCTCGAAAGTCGCCGGAGCCCACCCGCTGACTTCCATCTCCACCGCGAAAGCCACGCCGCGTGAAATCAGTTGATCTCGATCGGAGACGCCCGCGACCCGCGTCGCGTTCGATGTCGCGATCTCGGCGATTACCGATGCGGCCGCGACCGCCTGCCCTCTTCGAACCAGACCTCTGATCCGGCCGGAAACCGGAGCGAGGACGACGCTTTCGCCGACCGTCCCCAGCGCCTCGCCGCCTTCGACAAAGGCGCCGATGATTTTCGTGGTTTGGAACAGGCCAGACGAAGGCGCGCGCACTTCGTGCTGATCCGCGAGATCACCGTCGGATTTGCCCTGGTGGCGCAAAGGGACGCGGCCGGCGCGAACGATCGCCCCAGGATCTGGTCCTTGTGTTTCGATGGCGATGTCGCAGTCTTCGCCAGCAACGAAACCCGCGCCAAGGCCGATCGTCAAATCGGCGAGATCAGCCAGATAGTCCCCCGGGGAACCGTCCTCGCCGCGGGCCGTGACGATCACGTCCCACGGCCAGCGTTCGACCACATCGGCGAACCGTTGCGTGAGAAGCGGAATGAATTGGCGAGCTCGAAGGCCGAGCAGAAACTCGCTGCTCAAATCGGCGCGCCTGGCCTCGACTCCGTCGAGTGACGCGGCGCCGTCGAACCATGCGTCGGAGAAGGCCATCTTTCGCCGAAGCGTTCGCGGCGGCGTCGCCTGATGAATCGCGACCGCGCGATCCTCGGCGAAAAGCCGGCGCGCCACCGCCGAAGCGGTCTCGCCGACGCCACAGACCAGGATGCAGGTTTCTTCGCTCATGGCTTTAACTTCGATTAGCGGTGATCCAGACTCGGATTGAATAGCGAAAACGGATCGCGGGCAACGGCGATTTACGCGAGAATCGACGAGTTCGACTTCGCCGCCCGCTCCAATTCGCCGCCTTGAGCCGCCTTTAGCACGGACCTGGCGATTAGAGTTGATCGATTGTCTATTCCTGTCCATTGCGCGTCGCGGCCACGCGGGTCGATTTCGAGCACCTTGACGCCAGGCGCGATGCGCGAACCGTCGCGAGCGACGCCGCGCACCACTCCGTCGACCGGCGCGCAGACCGGCAATCCGTCCAAACGCCCGACGACAAAGTCCTTGAAAACACGAACGCCAATGTCGACCGCCGTGTGCCAAAGCCCTTCGCGAGAGGCATGGACGAACCGCTCCTTGCCCAGGCCGCCCAATCGCTGCGGATCATGATCGGCTTTCTCGGACGAGCCGCGCTTGACGAGGCGTCCCGATCGGCTCGGCTTCGTTTCGATCGCTATGTCGCAGTTTTCGCCAACCACGAAGTTCGGCCCCAAGCCGATCGTCATCGGCGCTATGTGGCGCAAGTCTGGCGTGACGCGGTACATCTGCATTCGTCCATCTATCAGGACCTCCGGCGTGCGGAGCGCGATGAGATCGGGTAGTTGAAGCCGCGTCACAATTACATGCTGGCTCGCGTTCAAAGCGTCCAAGAGATCGAGGACATCCTCGGCCAGCACGCCTTCTATCGCCTCGATCACGACCGATTCGCCGAACAGGGCATCGTGAAACGCCATTTTGCGGCGAATGACCGGGGGAAAGGGATCGTGAGCAAGCACGACGGACCAACCCGCGCGGCGCATTTCCACCGCCACGGCGGAGGCGATCTCGTTCGTTCCGAGAATCAATGCATAGGGTTGAATATATCGATTTGATGGCGCCACGACTTCCCGCATTGAATGCCCCCTAGATTGCCAAGCCTCAATCCCTCGAAACACCCATGCAACCTGCGCGCCAAGCGGGATGGCGGAAATACACGAATTAAAAACAATAACTTGTGCAATCCACCGCGCCGCGCGGCAACACCGCGACACCAAATTGTGCGCTATATAACAGAACATACTAAAAATAGACATTATATGTATTAATAACGTATAATAATGCAACTATAACTATATATCGCGCCTAAGACGAATTAACGTCATATTATTATCGCCGCATTACGTCTTGCGTGGATTACGTCGCCTTTATTTAGCACGCGACTTGCCGCGCAACGGCGCTATATTCGCGCCGAATACTTGTCAGGGGCGACTTGATTTAAACTGTGATCTTCGCGCGGCGCGAGCCAGCGTCAGCCGCGGCTTTCCGATGACGAAAGCCTGGCTTGGGCGGCCGCGCGCACGAGTTCGTCCTTGTCGTTCAGCAGAGCCGGCAACAAAGCCATTGGCGCGCGTTCGGCCACCGTGAAGCGCACGCGGAGATCCTCGTCCTCGCGCATGGCCTCGAGCCGTTCCTCCGGCAGGCGCTCGGCGACGACAAGGCGCACCAATGGCTCCGGGTCGAACATCAACAAACCAAGCCGTTCCGGCGGCAGCCGCCGCGCCACCCAGCCGCGCACCTCCGGGTCCGCGTCTCCAACCGCCAAGGGCAGCAGATCGGGATCAAGGCGCCGCACCACATTCACGCGCACCAGATAGTCGGGATCGTCCAGCATCGCGACCAACGCGGCGCCTTCCAATCGATTGGCCAGAACGATGCGCACGCGCGGCTCTGGGTCGCGGGCGAGCGCGCCGAGACGCGAAGTCGGGAGGCGCGCCGCAGCCATGGCGCGCACCTCGGGTTCCGGATCGATCAACAGGGTTTGCAAGCGCAACAGGCTGGCGTATTTCGCCGCCATCGCGCGCACCTCGAAATAGGAGTGGTCGAGATAGTTGTTCGCGAGCTGCGGATGCTTTTTGAAGAAGCCGTCGACGCGGCGCGCGCGCCGATCGCGCACGCACGCCGCGCCCTTGCGGCAAAGGCCCTCGCGGTTGAGCGAGAAATGGGCGCAATCGCGACAGCGGACCGGCTGACCCTGCCAATCCAACGGGTGCGCGTCCGGATCGAAATCGCCGACCATGGGCTTTAGAATTTCCGCACGGGCACGTCATGCTTTTGCAGCGCGTAGCCAATCTGGCGCGGCGTCAAGCCGAGCAGACGCGCCGCCTTGGCCTTCACCCAACCCGCCTGCTCCATCGCGCGGATGAGTTTCTCGCGATCGCCGCGCTGATCGACGCCCACAACGGTGCAGTTTTCCGCCCCTGGACAATTCATCGGCGCGTCCGGTTCCGCGGCGCTTGGCGCGGGCGGGCGCGGCTCGGCGGCGACCGGCGCCTTTTGGCTGGGGACGATCGGCAACTGCTGCTTGAACAGAGGCGACGGCGACGGCGCCTCATGCGAACCGCTCCACAACACGGCCGAGAGACAGCCATCGTTGCGGCAGGAGAAATCCTTGTCGATAATCGCCTCTCCCCGCGCCAATGTCGCGGTGCGGAACACGCAATTCTCCAATTCGCGGATGTTGCCGGGAAAGCCGCATTCCGAGAGCACCTCCATGGCGGAAGGAGACAGCGTGAGATGCGTGCCCTGTTCGGCGTTGAACCGGCGCAGGAACTCGTTGGCGAGAGGCCCGAGATCGCCCTTGCGCTCGCGCAGCGGCGGCAGAAAAATCGGAACGACGCTGATACGATAGTAAAGATCGGCGCGGAACTCGCCCTTCTGCACGGCTTCTTCGAGATTTTTATTGGTGGCGCAAACGAAGCGGACATCCACCTTCATCGTGCGCGAACCGCCGACCCGTTCGAATTCGCCTTCCTGCAAAACGCGCAGCAGCTTGGCCTGGAAGGAAGGCGTGATCTCGCCGATTTCGTCAAGGAACAACGTGCCGCCGTCGGCCAGTTCGAACCGGCCCTTGCGCAAGTTCGCCGCGCCCGTGAAGGCGCCGCGCTCATGGCCGAACAATTCGGACTCCAACACGCTTTCAGGCAGCGCGGCGCAGTTGAGCTTCACGAACGGCTTGGAATGGCGCGGCGAGAGATTGTGAATCGCCGCCGCGAACAATTCCTTCCCGGTGCCCGATTCGCCACGCAGCAGCACGGTCGATCGAGATTTGGCGACGATGCGGATTTTGTCGATCACCGCGCTCACGGACGGGCTGGATCCGACAATGCCCTTGATCCCGTTAATCTTCGATTCGGCGATCGTCGGCCGGTCGCCCTTGCCGAGGCGCGCGTTCTCCTGCATCAGCCTGTCGCGGTCGCGCGAGATAAGCTTATGCAGCCGTAATGTTTGCCCGACCAGATTGGCGATCATGGTCAGAAAGCGGACATCGTGATCGAACCTGATCGCCGAGCGATCGCTGAATACGCGATCGATCGTCAGCGTGCCGACCACGGTGTCGCCGTCCTTGATCGGCACGCCGACCAGCGAAAACGGCTGGCCGTCCGTTGGACCCCAATCCGAGAGATCCGACCCCTCGAACAAAGGCGATGTGTGCACGTTTTCGATGACCAGCGGCATTTTGGTGGCGAAGATCTGGCCAACCGCGCGCTCGGGCAAATGATCGAAATATTTTTTCGCGTTGGTCTCGGACCAACCGGACCCCACGACGATTTCCGGTTCGCCCTGCTTATCCAGCAAGGCGAACAGCCCATGCCTCATGTCGAGAAAACTCGATAGCAGCGCTAGCACCCCCGCCAAGGTGCGTTCGAGGCGGTTGGGGGAAGCCAGTAGTTTCGATACTTCGTAGATGCCGACCAAAGCGGATTCGCTCAAGTTCGACGACGGCATTGCTGATATGGTCATGCTGGGTCCGGGGTGACAGCCCATTGCCTTCTCCTGAAAGAACGCGTGGGAGTGGCCTTATTGTCATAATATACGCAAAGCGCATGCCGCATTTGAGACAATGTCTCCGCGACAAACCGACGCGGACATTGTCGCGCGGTTCACGGTTTTTACGCGCACCCTTGCGCCAGTTGAGAAATCACGGACCAGCCCACGCTGCCCGAAGGATCGAGAAACTCAAGCGAGGCCAGATGTTTCAGCGCTATTTCCCTATTATCTCGCTTCAGCTCGATGAAGCTGAGCGCCTTTAATGTGAACAATGCGAAGCGCGCCGGACCCTCGCCTGCCGCATTTTGAGGCGGCCAATGCGCGGGATCGGCGCTCCATCCGGCTTGTCGCGCGGCCTCGCACATGCCTTGCTTGGCGATGACGGCGGCGAAGTCGAGGTTGCCCATGTAGGTGTGTATTTTATAGAGGCAGTAATATGTCGCCAGCTCCTGGGGCGCCAGCGCTAGAGCTCGCCGAAACAGCGTGTCCGCAAGCTCACGGTCGCTTCGATAAGCCCGAACTCCGCGTTGCAGCAGTTCATTGATCGGCGCCGGCAACTCGCCAAAGTCGATCGACGGCGCTTCCATTCCAATCTCTTTCATGAGTCCCCTAACGCAAATATCGCGCCGCCGACATGCCGCGACGCGCCGCGCGGTCCAAATGTCGAGTTGGCGACAAACGAAAGCGTGCCCCTATGTTCGTTGTCGGCATGCCAACAACCACCCGGGTTAGCCAATAACATTCTGTTTATGTTGTAATTTATCAAATTGAACGAGATGGCACGCTTGTTGCGAACCTTTCCAGAAATCGGATCGCGCTGCGCGACGAAGCGGCCATATCAAAGCCCGTCGACGTCACGATGCGCTCCGCGAGGTGTCTTGTGAAATAACAACTCGTTAGGAGCTGTCATGGACGATTCTTCCAACTTCGAATTCGCCGCGGCCGAGCCGCTGGACGACATCATGCAAAAAATCGCCGACCACAAAGGCTGCGGGACAAGCGGCGGTTCCGGCAAGTCCAGTTGCGGGACCAGCGATGGGCCCGACGACATGGCGCCAGAGATTTGGGAGAAGGTCAAGAACCATCCCTGTTACAGCGAAGAAGCGCATCATCACTACGCCCGCATGCATGTCGCGGTCGCGCCCGCTTGCAACATTCAATGCAACTACTGCAATCGCAAATATGATTGCGCCAATGAATCCCGGCCCGGCGTCGTCAGCGAAAAGCTGACCCCCGAACAAGCGGCGAAAAAAGTGCTCGCCGTGGCTTCCACCATTCCGCAGATGACCGTGCTTGGAGTCGCCGGCCCCGGCGATCCGCTCGCCAATCCGGCCAAGACATTCAAGACGTTCGAACTAATCTCGCAGACGGCGCCCGACATTAAGCTGTGCCTGTCGACCAACGGTCTGGCGCTGCCCGATCACGTCGACACGATCGCCAAATACAACGTCGATCACGTGACCATCACGGTGAACATGGTCGATCCGGAAGTGGGCGCGCAAATCTATCCCTGGATCTTCTGGAAGAACAAGCGCGTCACCGGAATCGAGGCGGCGCGGATTTTGACCGAGCGCCAAATGCAGGGCCTCGAAATGCTGACCGAGCGCGGCATTCTCTGCAAGGTGAATTCCGTGATGATCCCCGGGATCAACGACAAGCATCTGGTCGAGGTCAACCGCGCGGTGAAATCTCGCGGCGCCTTCCTGCATAACATCATGCCGCTGATTTCCGCGCCCGAACATGGCACGGTGTTTGGTCTCACCGGCCAGCGCGGACCGACGGCGCAAGAACTGAAGGCGTTGCAGGACAGCTGCGAAGGCGAGATGAACATGATGCGGCATTGCCGCCAATGTCGCGCCGACGCGGTGGGCCTGCTCGGGGAAGACCGCTCCGCGGAATTCACCACGGAAAAGATCATGGAAATGGAGGTTTCCTACGATCTCGAATCGCGTCAAGCCTATCAGAACGCGGTCGAACAAGAGCGTCTCGCGAAGGTCGCGGCGAAGAACGCCGAACTTGAGACGCTCGCGGCCGAAGAGGCGAGCGACATCAAGATCCTCGTCGCCGTCGCCACCAAGGGCCAAGGCCGCATCAACGAACACTTTGGCCACGCCAAGGAGTTCCAGGTCTATGAACTCAGCTCCAAGGGGGCGAAATTCGTCGGCCACCGTCGCGTCGATCTCTATTGCCAAGGCGGTTACGGCGAGGAAGACAGTCTCGAAACCGTGATCAAGGCGATCAACGATTGCGCGGCGGTATTCGTCGCCAAAATCGGCCATTGCCCGAAAGACGAACTGACCGCGGCCGGCATCGAACCGATCGATCAATACGCGTTCGAGTTCATCGAGCAATCGGCCATCGCCTACTTCAAGGACTATCTCGATCGCGTGAAGCGCGGCGAGATCGCTCACGTCGCGCGCGGCGACGCTGACATCCGGCAGGGCGCCTACATCTCGGCGTAGACGTCCCGCTCAACCCTTCTCCATAGAGGAGCAAAAAATGACGTATAAGATAGTTGCTTCCCAGTGCACGTCTTGCTCGGCGTGCGAAGCCGAATGCCCCAATGTGGCGATTTCGGAAAAGAACGGCACGTTCGTCATAAACCCGAAAAAATGCACGGAGTGCATCGGCTACTTCGACGTTGCGCAATGCGTCGCGGTCTGCCCGGTCGATGACACCTGCATCATCGACACGTCCCTTCCGCGCTACCAGCCGACGGGAGGCGCGGCATGAATATCGCTTTCACCCCCGCGGCGGAGAAATTCATTCGCCGCATGCTGAAGTTCGACGGCAAGCCTGGTTACGGTTTTCGCCTGATGGTTTCGCCAGGCGGTTGCTCCGGCATGTCGGCGGAGTTCGGCGTCCAGGCGGCGCCGGGCGATGGCGAGAAACTGTTCGAACACGGTGATCTGAAGCTTTTCCTTCCGGCGCAGAGTCGTCTGTTGCTGGACGGAGTCACGATCGACTTCGCCGAAACGGCCACGTCGAGCGGATTTGTCTTCATCGATCCGAAAAAGAAGAATTGCGGTTGCTCGACTACCGACACCGCTTCCGAGTCGGTCACGGCCTGAAAACCGGACGACTTCGCCTTCGGGAGACGCCGTCATGACACTTGCGGCCATCGACGAAATGACGGACGTCCTGGGCGCTTCCGTGTTCGGGGGCGGTCTCCCGCCCGAAGCTGAAAGCCTGCTCCATCAGGCGGGGCTAAGCTACGATCAAGCGGAGACGGCGCTCGCGCATTTGCGCGAGGCCCGCCGTCTCGCGCCAAACCACGTCGCCGTGCTGATCGGCCTCTACCGCTTTTTCTTTTACAAGGGCCGACTGGTCGAGGCGCTGGACGTCGCCCGGACCTGCTTGCTCCGCGCGGCGATCGACAATTCGCTGCCGCTCGACTGGCGTCTCGTTCGTCCCGGACAGGCCGCGTTCGCCTCCTTCGACGCTCCGATGGCGCGCTTCTTCATGTTCGTGCTGAAGGGTTACGCCTATCTCAATATGCGCCTTGGCGACATCGAGGAAGGCCGCGCGGCGGTCGGCAAGCTGCTCGAACTCGACCCCACCGACAAGGTTGGCGCCGCGATCCTTCTCGCGGTTCTCGAACAACGGGAGCGCGACGATGTCGACTGAAATCGACGAGGCGATCGACTGGCTCGGCGCCCCCTTGGACTGTAGCGCTTGCCCGCATCTTCCGCTTCGCGAGGCGGAGAAATGTCAGCCATTGCGCGCCTGCGTGTTTGATCGCTACGCTCGTCGCATCGATCGGTTCTTCGATTGGAACCCCGACCTCGCCGGATCCTATTTGCGCCACCCCTACTTCGAAGTGCGCGCGTGCGCGGCCAAGGCCGCCGACGTCTTCTTGTTGCCGCCGATGCTTTCCGATCCGGAAGAAGCAGTGCGCTGGAGCGCGGCGCGACGCTTGCCGAAAAGCTACCTTCTGAAATTGCGCGACGACCCGCATCGCGAAGTGCGAATTCGGGTCGCGCAACGTCTCGATCCGCCAGACCTGCGGCCAATGATTTCCGATGCGGACTACGCGGTCCGGCAAGTCGTGGCGCGGCGGATATCAGTCGATCTTCTCATTCTGATGGTGCGAGATCTCGACGTCGAGGTGCGGCGCGCGGTGGCGCGTCGAATTCCAATGCCCGCGCTGCGCATTTTGACCGAAGACCCGGAGGCGAGCATTCGCGCCGAGGCGGCGCAGCGCTTGCCGGCGGACGCGCTTCCCGCCCTCACCCACGACGCCGACTGGCGCGTTCGGTACGAAGTCGCGCGCCGGGCGGCGCCAGCCTATTTAGCGCCGCTCGCGAAAGACGAGGACCCGATGGTCAAGGAAATCGCGCGGGAACGTCTGTGGCCCCACGGCGGAGGGGCCGGGCCGATCGATATCTCGAACGTCATCTCAAGGGAGCACTGACCATGGGAACGAATATCAGTCGCGACAGCGCCGTCGTCGAACTCAACGACCCGCCGATTTACACTTTCGGCGAAAAGGTTCGCGCCCGCAAAACCGTTCGTAATGACGGGACTTACGCGGGAAAGGACATTGGCGACATTCTTTGCAAGAAGGGCGACGAAGGCTTTGTCGTGAACATCGGCACCTTCCTGCAACAGTTCTACATCTATGGCGTCGAGTTTCCCGCGACCGGCAACCGGGTCGGCATGAAAAGCAAGGAACTCGATCCGGTCGAAACATCGGAGGAAAAATTCGGATGAGCGACGACGCGCGGCCTAAGTTTGATTGGGGTCGCCGTGTTCGCGCGGCCGTCGATCTGTTCAACGATGGAAGTTTTCCGGATTCCGAACCAGAGAGCTTGCTCGTGAAGGCGGGCGACCTCGGCGAGGTGGTGCAGGTCGGCGCGCATGTCGAAAGCGAGACGACCATCTATCTCGTCGAGTTTTCCGAAAAGATCGTCATCGGTTGTCTCGAGGACGAAATCGTGCCGGCCTGACAAGTGTTTCCCGCGTCGCCATCCGGCGGCGCCCAGCCAAAGAGGCGTGCTTTGAAAGTCATGATCCGCAGAAGTTCCGAGGGCGTGCTCTCCGCCTATGTGCCCAAGAAAGACCTGGAGGAGCCGATCGTCGCGCAGGAAAATCCGGATCTTTGGGGAGGATCGGTGACCTTGGCCAACGGTTGGGTGTTGCAACTGCCGGAAATGATCGTGGGAACCACGCTGCCCATCACCGTGGAAGCGCGTCGACTGAGCGGCGGTGGCGACTGACAATGGCGATTACGATCGAACATTTGCAGGAAATCGATCGACTGCTCGCGACGAGCCGCGCGGACGCCGCGACGGTCGCGAGTTTGCGCGGGCTAAAGCCCGGCGTCACGGCGACCCGCTGTGACGCTTCGGACATGGCCGATGAAATCCCGTTCCGCAGCTATGCGCACTGCGATCTCTATCTGCTCGACGGGCGTGACCATTGTGTCCGGGTGACCGCCGATCCGGCGGTCGCCACCGGGCTAATCATCGCGGCGAAAGGAGCAAGCGCGTGAAAACAACATTTCTTCCGCTGAGCGACCCAGATCTGCTGCAAAGCGATCTCGAAGCCGTGCTCGAAATCCTGAATTCGCAGAGCCTTTCCGCGGGTCCGGCGGTCGAGCAGTTCGAGACGGAATTCGCGAGCTATTTGTCTCGCAAACACGCCATCGCCGTGGCGAGCGGAACCATTGGCCTGCTGTTGGCTTTGCGCGCGCGCGGCATTGGAGCGGGGGACGAGGTGATCGCCTCCGCTCATTCCTTCCGGGAAACCGCGCACGCCATCACGCTTTGCGGCGCGCGGCCCGTCTTCGCGGATATAGATTATTGGGCGGGCACGCTCGATCCAGTCAAGGCGAAAGCCAAAATCACCGAACGCACCCGCGCCATCATCGCCGGCAACACGAATGGACATCCGGCGCCTTGGGAGCCGCTGCGCGAATTGGCCTCGGAAGCCGGCGTCATGCTGATCGAGGATTCCACGGAGGCGATCGGCTCCGTATATAAGGGCAAGATTGTCGGCGGGTTTGGCGACTGCTCTGTTTTTGATTTTTCCCAGCCCGGCCCTCTTGTTTGCGGCGAAGGGGGGATGATCGTCACCGATGATGATGAACTCGCCTCGCTCATTCGCCGGCTGCGCAGCCATCGCTTCGAGGAGCGCGCATCCGTCGTGCTCGGCGCCTATCCTCCTTTGCAGGCTTCCATGAGCGACATCGCCGCGGCGCTTGGCCTCGCGCAGCTGCGTCGGATCGAATTGTTGCTGGCGCGCCGCAAGCGGGTGGAGCGCTGGTATTATCAATATGTCCAATCGTTCGAGGGCATCAAGGATCCCTATGTCGCTCCCGAGGTGGATCAGGTCTGCTGGTTTCTCTACGTCGTGCATCTCGGCACACGCTTTAGCCGCTCGACGCGCGACAGCATTATCGACGACCTGTACACGGAAAAAATCGGAGCTTGCGCTTATTCGCAGCCACTGCATTTGCAGCGCGCCTATTTTGATCTCGGCTATCGGCGACGCGATCTCTTCGTGACCGAGAAAGTCGCCGAACGCGCGGTCGCTTTGCCCCTGCACGCGCATCTGACGGAAGATCAAATAGCGTTCATCGTGGGAACGATGAAGGACGCGTCGATTAATCTCGGCGCCGGCGCCGCGATCTACCTCTAGCGCCGCGGGGCGACAAGCAAGCGGAGTGAACAATTCCGCGCTTTGCTTGTCCAAAGACGCGCAAACGATCACACATGGATCGAAACTTGCAGTGACGGACTTGCGGTCACTTTGGCAACCAGGAGAAAAAACATGCCGACTCTCACCATTCTACCGTCTGGAAAAACGATCGACGCGGAGCCGGGCAGCCGCCTGCTCGACGCGATTCTGGCGGCGGGCGAAAAGATCGTCAGCAAATGTGGCGGCGAAGCCAAATGCGGGGAATGCCACGTCTTCGTTCAGGAAGGCCGCAAGAGCGTTTCGAAAATGCAACGCGCCGAAAATGAGAAGCTCGATACGATCGTCGGCGTCGGCTCGAAGTCGCGTCTCGCCTGTCAGACCTTGTTCGGCAACGACAACGTCACGGTCGAACTGCTCGGGTTCGGTTCTGGCGTCTAATTTCGCGGAAATTCCGCACATAGAAAGGAGCAAGCGATGGCGAGCAACGCAACTGTCATACATGTCCGCTTCGCGCCGGACGGCAGCGTCACCGAGATCGGAGAACGCCCCGCCAGCCTGACCGCACAGCAATGGTTCGACAGGCTGAGTGACAAACACGCCATGGACTTCCAGGCGTTGTCGGGCGGACGCGGCGTCTATCGTGTCGCCGCGGCGGAAGTCGAGGCTTTGAAGGCCGCGGCGCTGCAATAATGCATGCGCGGCGTCGTCCATGGATCGAGGAGAGACTGATGTTCGAAGAAATAGTCGCGGCGTTCGAGCGTGGCGAGGTCATTCCCTATCTTGGTCCTGGCGTGCTGTCGCTCGCGCGGTCGTCGGAATTGCCGGCGTCTCCGGAGGCGCTTGTCTCCTACCTGACAAAAACGGCGACCGTGCCGCACAAGATTCGCAATAATCTGACAGCGGCGGCTCAATATATCGAAAACTTCAAACATCGAAAGACTGTCGTCGCGGCGATGAACAACGCCTTCTCGGCGCCGACCGGGCCAAGCGCGCTGCACGAATGGCTCGCGGCGCGACCCAAATTACCGCTGCTGGTCAACGCATGGTACGATGATCTGCCGCAAAAGGCGCTTGTCGGACGTGACGATTGGGGCCTCGCCCAGGGAATCAGCCAAGCCGAGCATTTCGGCGAATGGGTACATTATTTTCGTCCCGACGGCGCAATCGTTCCGGGCAAAAGAACGACACGCGACAGCACCGGCGCGAAGGCGCCAGCGGAGGCGCCGCAAGAGACTCTCGCGTGGAAGACTCTGCTGTATCAGCCGCTCGGATCGATCACGCCGGCGTCGAATTACATCGTGTCGGACTCCGACTATGTCGAGATTCTGACAGAAATCGACATTCAAACGCCGATCCCCGAAGTTGTGCAAATGGTCCGCCGCGGCCGAAACTTCCTGTTTCTCGGCTGTCGCTTCGCGACTCAAGTCGAACGCGGCTTCGCGCGCCAGATCATGAAGCGCTCGTCCGATCGCCACTGGGCGGTGATCGAGGGACCGCTCAGCAAGAATGAAACGAAGTTCCTGGCTGAACAAAATATCGTCCGGATCGACGCATCTCTAGCCGAGTTTGTCGGCGAGTTGACCGGCGCCAACGTCGAAGCGGCGCTAGTCTGAGCGGCTGCGTTGAGAGGGAGAAGACATGCTGGCTGATATTCCCGTAGTGTTCAAATATCATGTGTTCACTTGCTTTCAGCAGCGGCCCGCCGGGCATCCGCGCGGAAGCTGCATGGGGGCGGGAGCGAAGCCCCTATGGGAACGGTTGCAAGGACGTCTCACGGCGACGCCAAATCCAGATGTCTCTGTGACCGCGACCGGGTGCCTTGGTTTTTGCCGCGCCGGACCGCTCATGGTGGTCTACCCCGAAGGCGTTTGGTACGTGCCGCGCACGGAAGAAGACATAGACGAAATCATACAATCTCACTTCGTCGAAGGAAATCCGGTGGAGCGCCTGATCATCGTTCCGACCCCCTGATCGCGAGTGAGCGGAAGCTTTGGACCCCGGATGCGCGGCATGCGTCTCCGGGGTTTTTTGCTGTTCGATGGCGGCCCGCGCCATCGAAAGAAATTTTAACGGCGACCGAGCAGCACGTCGACTTTTCGACGCACGAATTCGATGGTCAATGGCTTGATCAATACGCCATCGGCGCCGTCCGCCAGACATTGCTTCCCGAAACCATCCGTCGCGGAATCGACAATGACCAGAATCTTCGTGTCCGGAAGACGCTCGGCGATTTCCTTCAACAATCCGGTCCCGCGTTCGCGCACCAGCGCCTCGGCCAGAATAATCAGGTCCGGAGGCCAATCCCGCGCCTTGTCGTAAGCCCATTCGAGGCTCGGCGCTTCATGCGTTTCGTTTTCGTCATGAAGCATGAACTGAACCGCCGCGCGCATGATCTCATTTTCGTCGACAACAAAGATACGCTTGTTGTCGACGGCCGTGGATGTCTCGACGCCAATCTGCATGTCGCCCTCGCTAGAAATTGTGCGCGCAAAAGAAGCAAACCCCATGCCCGGCGTCGAACGCTGCCGTGGTTCGTTCGATTCCACGCATCGATGTCGGCTTTGAAACAGCCGACAACAATCAATTTATATCATTATATATCAATTAGTTGAGACGCGCGCCACGGCTGGCACGCGCCTTGCGATAATGGGCTCGCAAGGCGGCAGGCCGCGGAAACTCTCCTCACGAAGAGAACCGCGACCGCGACGCCGGGCTTAGTCGAAATGGGCAAACGACTTCGGCCTGCGGGTCGCGCGCGCCGATCGAATTAACCGGTATCTCAAGGAGCTAGAGAGATGGCAGCACTTCGTCAGATCGCATTCTATGGGAAGGGTGGCATCGGTAAATCCACCACTTCCCAAAACACCCTCGCGGCGCTCGCCGAGATGGGCCAAAAGATTCTCATCGTGGGCTGCGACCCCAAGGCGGACTCCACCCGCCTGATTCTTCACCAAAAGGCGCAGGACACCATTCTGAGCCTCGCGGCGGAAGCCGGCAGCGTCGAGGATCTCGAACTCGAAGACGTGATGAAGGTCGGCTTCAACGACATTCGTTGCGTCGAGTCCGGCGGACCGGAGCCCGGAGTTGGCTGCGCCGGCCGTGGCGTCATCACCTCGATCAACTTCCTCGAGGAGAACGGCGCTTACGAAGGCGTTGATTACGTCTCCTATGACGTGCTCGGCGACGTGGTTTGCGGCGGCTTCGCCATGCCCATCCGCGAGAACAAGGCGCAGGAAATTTACATCGTCATGTCCGGCGAGATGATGGCCATGTATGCGGCCAACAACATCTCCAAGGGCATTCTGAAATACGCCAATTCCGGCGGCGTGCGCCTGGGCGGGCTGGTCTGCAACGAGCGCCAGACCGACAAGGAATACGAGCTGGCGGACAGCCTCGCCAAGAAGCTCGGCACCAGCCTCATCTATTTCGTGCCGCGCGACAATATCGTGCAGCACGCCGAGCTGCGCCGCATGACCTGCATCGAGTTCGCGCCCGAGTCCAAGCAGGCCGGCCATTACCGCAACCTGGCGACGAAGATTCACGCCAATGTCGGCAACGGCACGATCCCGACGCCGATCACCATGGACGAGCTCGAAGACTTGCTGATGGAGCACGGCATCATGAAGGCGGTCGACGAGTCGGAAATCGGCAAGAAGGCTTCCGAACTCGGTATCCAGGCGATCGCCTAAGCCTCCAACATGGTCCGCCCGGTCGCTCTCGCGACCGGGCGGGTTCCTCCAAATCTTCAAAGGGGTGTTGTCATGAGCCTGGCAAAAGCCGAAACCATCGAAGAAGTAAAGGCTAGAAACAAGGAGCTCATAAAAGAGGTTCTTGAAGTCTATCCGGAAAAGACCGCAAAACGCCGCGCCAAACATCTCGGCACCTTCGAGGATGGCAAGCCGGATTGCGGCGTGAAATCCAACATCAAGTCGATCCCTGGCGTGATGACCATTCGCGGCTGCGCCTATGCGGGCTCGAAGGGTGTCGTCTGGGGTCCGATCAAGGACATGATCCATATCAGCCACGGTCCAGTTGGCTGCGGCCAGTATTCCTGGGCCTCGCGCCGCAACTACTACATCGGCACGACCGGAATCGACACTTTCGGCACGATGCAGTTCACTTCGGATTTCCAGGAAAAGGACATCGTGTTCGGCGGCGACAAGAAGCTCGCCAAGATCATGGATGAAATTCAGGAGCTGTTTCCGCTCAACAAGGGCATCACCGTTCAGTCCGAGTGCCCGATCGGCCTCATCGGCGACGATATCGAGGCCGTGTCCAAGGCGAAGTCCAAGGAATATGACGGCAAGACGATCGTTCCGGTGCGTTGCGAAGGTTTCCGCGGCGTTTCGCAATCCCTTGGCCACCATATCGCCAATGACGCGGTGCGCGACTGGGTTTTCGACAAGCAGGACGGCAAGCCGGCGCGCTTTGAGCCCACTCCCTACGACGTTGCGATCATCGGCGACTATAACATCGGCGGCGACGCCTGGTCCTCCCGCATCCTTCTGGAAGAAATCGGCCTTCGCGTCGTTTCCCAGTGGTCGGGCGACGGCACCATCGCCGAACTCGAAGCGACGCCGCGCGCGAAGCTGAACGTGCTGCATTGCTATCGTTCGATGAACTACATTTCGCGCCACATGGAAGAGAAGTACGGCGTGCCGTGGGTTGAATACAACTTCTTCGGACCCTCGAAAATCGCCGAGTCCCTGCGCAAGATCGCCAGCCACTTCGACGACAAGATCAAGGATAATGCCGAGAAGGTCATCGCCCGCTACCAGATCCTCTGCGACGCGGTCGTCGCCAAATACCGTCCGCGTCTCGAAGGCAAGAAGGTGATGCTGTTCGTCGGCGGCCTGCGTCCGCGCCATGTCATCGGCGCCTACGAAGACCTCGGCATGGAAATCGTCGGCACCGGCTATGAATTCGGCCACAATGACGATTACCAGCGCACGACGCATTACGTGAAGGACGGCACGCTGATCTATGACGACGTGACCGGCTACGAGTTCGAGAAGTTCGTCGAAAAGATCCAACCCGATCTTGTCGGCTCTGGCATCAAGGAAAAATACGTCTTCCAGAAAATGGGCGTGCCTTTCCGTCAGATGCACAGCTGGGATTATTCGGGCCCCTATCACGGCTACGACGGCTTCGCG
>Ga0182012_10000281_pt1 | contig 58648 bp, 46 predicted proteins | sample 612S2SmetaG_FD_120486 | JGI IMG/M metagenome (GOLD analysis project Ga0182012, IMG submission 120486) | Permafrost microbial communities from Stordalen Mire, Sweden - 612S2S metaG | ecosystem: Environmental > Terrestrial > Soil > Wetlands > Permafrost | place: Sweden: Stordalen | collected... | reverse complement strand
GGCGGACCGGCCGCGCAGATCACGCCCGAATGTGGTTTTGCCGCCCCCCTCACCAATCCCGCCGGGGCGGTCGCCGCCCTCGCCCAATTTTTGGAGAAGATTGACCGCGACCGCGCGCTGCTGTCCGCCATGTCCGCCGCTGCGCGCGCGCGCGTTCAGCAACAATTCACCATGCGCGTGGCCAACGCCCGCATGCGCGCGTTTTATGCCGAAGCCTTGGAGTTGCATGCACGTCAGACCGGCTAGGCCCGCCGGGGAAAATAATGCGGAGGCATGGAGGTGGGTGCAGCGGTGGAACAACTCGGGGGCTGATTTCAGAAGGGAACATCACCATTTGTCCGCACGGATCAGATAGCTGCCGTAAACCGATAAAACCGGGAATCTTTGCCCCAAATATTCGCTGACCCGGCCGCTGCCAAAGACGCGGACGTTGGAAAACCCGATGAGCCTGAGCCGGTGGGCCAGACACCCGGGATAATGTTGTGAAACATGGGATGGGTCGAGCAACACGCTCAAATGCTTCAGTTTGTTCTTGAGATAATGAGGATTCGGCGTGGTCAACAAAAGCCGTCCTTTCAGCCGGAGCACCCGAAAAAATTCGGCCAGCGTGCCATCCACCTGCACCGGTGGGACGTGTTCAATGAACTCGCCGCCCGCCACCACATCGAAGCTGGCGGTGCCGGTCGGAATCTCCGTCGTAAAGCCGCAGAGCCCTTGATGATAAATGCTTCTATCAAGGGCGGCCACGCGCTCCGGAACACAATCCAGACCGGTCAATTCGAGCAAGCCATTGCATTCCTTGAGAACCGCACCGCCCCGGCCGGTATTGCAGCCGACATCAAGCACCTGTGTGGCTCCGGCGGGAAAATGCCGGTAAAACTGCCTGTATCTGGCGGGCGTAAAGCTGTCCGTCTCGCTCACCTTTTGGGCGCGATTGGACTCGACCAAACCGCTTTCATTTTGGGGCATGACCCTTAAATTTTACAAATTAATCGTTAAAACAAAAGGTTAAAGGATCGTCCCAACTCGGCTCCCGGTCCCATTTCTACTTTGCGCCTTCAAATGCCGGTCTTTCCCAACACCGTCTGCACCCAGGCCTGATGGTCCAGATACCACTGGATGGTCTCGCGGATACCCTGTTCGAATTGGTGCGCCGGGGTCCAGCCCAGTTCCCGCTGGATTTTGCCCGCGTCAATCGCATAGCGCCGGTCATGGCCCGGCCGGTCCTTCACAAAGGTGATCAAGCGCCGGGAATCGCCCTCGAGCTGCGGGGCCAGTTCATCCACCGTGTTGCAGATCAGTTCCACAATGTGCAGGTTCGCCCATTCGTTGTGCCCGCCGATGTTGTACGTTTCGCCGGTCCGGCCGCGCGTCAATACCGTCCACAACGCCGCCGCATGATCGCGCACATACAACCAATCCCGCACGTTCAGCCCGTCGCCATAAACCGGCACCGGCCGCCGGCCCAGCACGCTCTGGATGACCACCGGGATCAGCTTCTCCGGAAATTGATGCGGACCGTAATTGTTCGAGCAATTCGTGATGACCGTGGGCAGCCCGTAGGTGTGCTGATAGGCCCGTACCAGCAGATCACTCGCAGCCTTGCTGGCGGAATACGGCGAATTCGGCGCGTACGGCGTGGTCTCTGTGAAGAAACCCGTCGGCCCCAGCGAGCCGTAGACTTCATCGGTGGAGACATGATGAAAACGCCGGTCCGTCAAGTGCCGGCCCCACACCGCCCGGCAGGCTTCCAACAGATTAAACGTCCCCACGACGTTCGTATGCACAAAATCCCCCGGCCCGCTGATGGACCGGTCCACGTGCGACTCCGCCGCCAGGTGCATGACATGCGTGATGGCATGCCGTTCCACCACCGCATGGACCGCTGGTTTGTCGCGCAAATCCACCCTCTCAAACACATATTTGGGATGTCCGGACACCGCCTCAAGATTCGCCGGATGCCCCGCATACGTCAGGCAGTCCAGATTGACCAGTTTCCCGATGGCCGGCTCGTGGATGATCTGTTCAATGAGGTTGGACCCGATAAATCCCGCGCCGCCCGTGATCAATAAATTCATAAAATTAAGACCTCACTTCGGTTGGTCCGCTTGTTTCCAAAGCCGCAATGATTCCTCCAGGGCCTCCTGCACCGGACGGATTTTCACTCCGGCGGCCAGCAGCTTGGACACATCCAGCACGCAATTGGAGCGCGGCGTTTTCGCCGCCACCCGGTAAAACTCCGCGTCATCCGCCCAGAACTCGAACCGCCGGGCGGGCGCCAGCTTCTCCTGGATCAGCGCGACCACCTGCCGGGTGGTGACCCAGCCCGGATTCGTCACGTTGTACGTCCCGAACGGCGCGCGCAGCGCCCACAGGTCCAGGCAGGCCCGCACAAAATCCAGCCGGTGCGAAATCGAGTTCACGTTGTCATACACCCTGGCATAGTTCTGGATCTTGCTCAAATAATTGCGCGGGCTGTCCCACTCGTCATAGGGAATTCTCAGGCGCCAGATGTAATTCTGCCCCGCGCCGGTCAGGATCTCCTCCGCCAGCGCCTTGCTGCCGCTGTAAAAACTGCACGGCAGATCCCGGAACGAAAAATTCGGCGCGTCCTCCTCCGTGAATCCCCGGACGACGTCCGGCCGGCCTGCCAGCAGCGCCCGCGCCGCCGGCTCCGTCAAATCCTTGCACACCCTCCACCCGTCCCCGGCCGGCAGTTTGGCCCCGGAATAAATGCACCCGGACGACACATGGCCCCACGGCACGCCCGCCGCCTCGCAGGCATGGGCGATGGTCTGCGGCAGCAACACGTTGCCCGCCAGCGTCCCCGCCTTGTCCAGTTCGCAACTGTCCACGTTCGGCTTGCCCGTGTAACCGGCGGCGTTGATCACAAACTCCGGCCGGTGCGCCCGGAGATGTTCCACCAACCGGTCATACCGGGTGTAATCCACCTCCCGCCGCGACAGCGCCCGGTGCGCCGCGCCGCGCCGCGCCAGTTCCCCGGCAAACGCCGACCCGATGTAGCCTGTGCCGCCCAGTAATAATATCATGATAAAAGGGAAAGTCGTTTGGCTTCCGCCACCACCTCATTGACCAGGTAATCCCGGTACTCGCACCGGGGCATCGCGCCGGCCAGCGTCTCCAACCGGGCCAGGGACAGGAACCCCGCCCGGAACGCCGCCTCCTCCGGACACCCGATCTTCACCCCCGCCCGCTTCTCAATCGTCTGCACGTACGCGCTCGCCTCATGCAGGCTGCTGCTCGTCCCCGCGTCCAGCCATGCAAACCCCCGCGGCAGCCGCTGCACCCGCAGCGCCCCGCGGTTCAGATACGCCAGATTCACATCCGTGATCTCCAGCTCCCCGCGCGGCGACGGCTGCAGCGCCTTCGTGACCGCCACCACGGTGTTGTCAAATATATACAGGCCCGGCACCGCATAATTGCTCTTGGGCGCCTTCGGCTTCTCCTCAATCGAAATCGCCCGCCCCGCCCCGTCAAATTCAATCACCCCGTACCGCTCCGGATCATTCACATGGTACCCGAACACCGTCGCCCCGGACTTGAACTCCGCCAGCGCCTTCTGAAACGTGTCGCCCCCGTAAAAAATATTGTCCCCCAGGATCAGCGTCACCGCCTCCGCCCCCACAAACGATTCCGCAATCAGAAACGCCTGCGCAATGCCCGCCGGCCGCGCCTGTTCCCGGTACTCAAGCGTTAAGCCCCACGCCCGCCCGTCCCCCAGCAATTGGCGGAACCGCGGCAGATCCTGCGGCGTCGAAATCAGACAAATCTCCCGGATGCCCCCCTCGATGAGCGTCGTCAGGGGATAGTAAACCATCGGTTTGTCATAAACCGGTTGCAACTGCTTGCTCGCCACCAAGGTGAGCGGATACAAGCGTGAGCCCGCGCCCCCGGCCAGGATAATGCCTTTCATTTAAACACACGATAAACATGCCTGCGGAGAAAATAAACCGAAATCATCCGCCGGCCTGACAACCGGTGCATCCCGAAGTTGTTGGCAAGGTTGGACGGGCGCATCAATTGGGCGGACAGACTGCGGGTTAATCCGCGAAGCGGGAGGCGGTGCGCACCCATACCGTGGCGATCAGTTGCGGCGGCTGGGCGGCACCCCTTTAACACCCCCAAAAAAAGAAACTGTGAATTTGGTTATTTATGGTTGTTTTTGGTTATTTTTATTTCAAATATTAGTTGCAACACGTTGGCACACAACAACTTGATGTAATTTTTTGGGTTCCTCGCTGTTTTTGGTGGAATGGGTTGGTAAAGTTTGGGCATGACGCCTGAACGCATGTTTCATGAATTGCTGGGATCGGGTTTGAACTGGGAAGTAATTGATTGCCGGTTTGAGGCATTTGCCTTGCTGCTCGTGCGCGAGGTGCCCATGAGCAAGGTGGCGGAAGTCGTTGGGAGTCGGACACGCGGTTGTGTGAACAGCGACGCTTAAAATTCTCCAGGGGAATTTTAAGCGTCGCTGTTCAATAACGGGTTGCGATGCCAGTTCCTTAAAGGCGGCACGTCTCGTGAGCACGGGAAACAATATGGCGCTCGTAGTGAGCCAAGGAGGCGATAATAAATTAAGGCAGCAACCTAATTGGTTCTTTTGGCGGCTGGCGGCGTTGCTCGCTCGTGACGGAACCCTTTGGCCATGCTCCTCACTCGCGTCCCGCACAGCGGGACCGCCAAAAGCCCGGCGTCATCTTGCCACCTTAATTCATCAACGCCTCCTAAATATGAACAAGCGGGATGTTCCTACAATTATTAGGCCTCTGACGGGGCTCTCCTCCATGAAGGCACAAAGGAGAGGGAGAAGATGGCGGAGGTGGTGAGTGGATCCGGCGGCGGGAGAGCCCAGCCTTCGCTGAAGCTTCCGCCGCCGCCAAAGCTATGGCGGACGGGACGGCGGGCGACTCGTCTGACTCATCGGGGTCGGGGTGTGGGGCGGGGCCAACTGGCGGCGGGACGCCGCGTTCTACGGCAGGCGGGCGCGCTCCCCAGTTTCTTAAAATCAGAACGGTTGTCAGCGCTGGAACCCTGGCACGACGAACGTGTGGCGGTAAGCCGGTCAGAGACCGGCGCTCCGGAGACAGCGTCAGGCGACGGAGAAGACGGCGAAAATGCTCGCGCGGACGCGCCCGCGGGGACGGCGCAACGCGCCGTCCCTACCGAACCGTGGCTTGTGCTGGGATGGTTACTTCCGCGTGGCGCGTTTGACCTTGAGCAGCGTGCTGGCGTGGACGATGGAAGCGCGAACGGTGGCGGCTTCCTCGTCGCTTAACTTTTCCGTAAGCCGGGCCTGGGCGCGCCTCAGGGCCTCTTCGGCCCGGGTCTCGTCAATGTTGTCCGCTTTGACGGCCATGTCGGTGAGGATGGCGACGCGTTCACCGGTGACTTGCGCAAAGCCGTCGCCGACGGCCAGGAGGATGGTCTCGGCCCCGCGGCGCACCAGGATTTCCCCGGCCGCCAACTGGGTCATCACCGGCATGTGGCCGGCAAACACGCCCATCTCGCCTTCCACGGCGGTGAACTGGACAAAGTCCACGTCGCCGTCGAAAGCCATGGCTTCCGGGGTGACGATTTCGAGTTTTAAGTTGCCGGCCATTTAGGTTTCTTTGATTTCGTCAATGCCGCCCTTCATGTAGAAATTCTGCTCGGGGACGTCATCATATTTGCCGGCGAGAATTTCCTTGAAGCTGCGGACGGTTTCGGCCACGGGCACCTGCTTGCCTTCGCGCCCGGTGAAGACCTGGGCGACGGTGAAGGGCTGGCTGAGGAACCGCTGGATCTTGCGCGCGCGGAAGACGGTCAGCTTGTCGTCGGGGGAGAGTTCGTCCATGCCCAGAATGGCGATGATGTCCTGCAAATCCTTGTAGCGCTGCAACACTTTTTGCACGCCGCGCGCCACTTCGTAATGCTCCGGGCCGACGATTTCCGGCGCGAGGGCGCGGGAATTGGAGGCCAGGGGGTCCACGGCGGGGAAAATGCCCAACTCGGCGATGGACCGTTCCAACACGATGGTGGCGTCCAAATGCGCGAAGGTGGTGGCAGGCGCCGGGTCGGTCAGATCGTCCGCCGGCACATACACGGCTTGGAAGGAAGTGATAGACCCTTTCTTGGTGGAGGTGATGCGCTCCTGCAAATCACCCATTTCCGCGGCGAGGGTGGGCTGGTAGCCGACGGCGCTGGGCGTGCGCCCGAGGAGCGCCGACACTTCCGAACCGGCCTGCGAGAAGCGGAAGATGTTGTCCACGAAGAGCAGCACGTCCTGGTTTTTCTCGTCCCGGAAATATTCGGTGACGGCCAGGGCGGAGAGGGCGACGCGCAGACGCGCGCCCGGGGGCTCGTTCATCTGACCGTAAACCAGGCCGATCTTGGAGCCGGGCTTGATGATGGGCAGGCCATTGGCGCCGAGTTTGGAATGGCCCTTGTCGTCCTTCTCCACCTTGATGACGCCGGCCTCGATCATTTCGTTGTAAAGGTCGTTGCCCTCGCGGGTGCGTTCGCCCACGCCCGCGAACATCGAGATGCCACCGTGCAGCTTGGCGATGTTGTTGATGAGCTCCATGATGACGACGGTCTTGCCGACGCCGGCGCCGCCGAACGCGCCGACCTTGCCGCCCTTGAGGAAGGGGCAGATCAGGTCAATGACCTTGATGCCGGTGGTGAGAATCTGGGGGCTGGTGGACTGCTCGACCAAGGCCGGGGCGGGACGGTGAATGGGGCAATACTTGTCCGCCTTGACCGGCCCCTGTTCATCCACGGCATCGCCGGTGACGTTGAAAACCCGGCCCATGACCGCTTCGCCGACGGGCATGGAAATGGGGCCGCCGGAGTCGGTGACCTCGTAGCCGCGCTTGAGGCCCTCGGTGGTGCTCATGGCGACGGCGCGCACCCAGTCGTCCCCGAGATGCTGCTGCACCTCCAGGGTCAGCTTGGTGCGGCCCTGGCCGGGCAGGTCATATTCCACCGTCAGCGCGTTGTAAATCGCGGGAAGGCCGCCGGTGAACTCCACGTCCACGACCGGGCCGATGATTTGTACGATTTTGCCTTTGCTCATGATGTAAAACTTAAATGTTCATTGTCCGGTCAACCCACCGCCATTTGCGCGGTGGTGATTTCCAGGAGTTCCTTGGTGATGTTGGCCTGGCGCAGCTTGTTGTATTCCAGCGTGAGATCCTTGATGATCTGCTTGGCATTGTCGGTGGCATTTTTCATGGCCACCATGCGGGCGCTCTGCTCGCTGGCCTTGGTCTCCAGCAAAATCTGGTGCAGCTTAAAATTGAGGCTGTGCGGCAGCAGTTCGCCCAGCACGGTCTCCTCATCAGGCTCAAACTCGAACACATCCGTCCGCGTGGCGGTGGCCAGTTCTTGGGCGGGCGCATTGACCCCGGTCGTCACGGCGGCCAGCCGGCCGATGGGCAGGAACGAAATCGTCTCCGGCTGCTGCGTCAGGGTGTTGATGAAACGCGGGAAGACGATGTCCACGGCATCCACTTCACCCTTCAAGAACATCTGCTGCGCAAACTTGGAGATGGCCCGGGCCTCGGCGAAGGTCGGCGCGTCCTTGTAGGTGAACTCGCCCGCGAGATTGCGCCTGGTGCGGGCGATGAACTGGGCGGCCTTTTTGCCCGCGGTGATGAACACGGTGGTTTGGGCGTCCAGCTTGGACGCCTCGCGGAACAAGTTGCTGTTGAGGCCGCCGCAGAGGCCGCGGTCGGTGCTCACGAGGATGACAGCGCGTTTGACGACCGGGCGCGCCTGCATGAGAGGATGCTGAAAACCAATCGTGCGTCCCGCGGCCTCGGCCATGATTTCGTTCAACAACCCGGCGTAGGGGCGGCCGACCAGGGCGGCCTGCTGGGCCTTGCGCATCTTCGCCGCCGCGACCATCTGCATGGCCTTGGTGATTTGGGCGGTGTTGCGGACCGACTTGATTCGCCGGCGTATGTCGCGCGTGCTGGGCATTTAATGGGGGCGGCAGGGTGGGGGTTCAGCGAAAGGTCTGTTTGAATTCGGCGACCGCCGCCTTGAGTTCCGTGCCAATCAGCTCGCTGATGGCCTTTTCCGTGCGGATTTTCAACAGCAAGGGCGCCTGGCGGGTCTGGATGAAATCCGTGAGCCGGGCCTGGAAATCCTTGACCTTGTCCACGGGCACATCGTCCAGAAAGTTGTTTTGCGCCGCCCAGAGGATGAGCACCTGAATCTCCAACGGGAGCGGGTTGTATTGGTTCTGCTTGAACAACTCCACGATGCGCTTGCCGCGCTCGAGCAGGGCCTGCGTCTTGGCATCGAGATCGGACCCGAACTGCGCGAAGGCGGCCAGTTCGCGGAACTGCGCGAGATCACCCTTGATGCGGCCGGCCACCTGTTTCATCGCCTTGACCTGCGCGGCGGAACCGACGCGGGAAACGGAGAGCCCGACGGAAATGGCGGGGCGCACGCCCTGGTAGAACAAGTCGGTTTCCAGATAAATCTGGCCGTCGGTGATGGAAATGACGTTGGTGGGGATGTAAGCCGAAACGTCACCCGCCTGGGTTTCAATGATCGGGAGGGCGGTGAGGGAACCGTTGCCATATTTCTCGCCCACGCGGGCGCTGCGCTCCAGGAGGCGGCTGTGGAGATAAAAGACATCGCCGGGATACGCCTCGCGGCCGGAGGGGCGCTTCAAGATGAGCGACACCTGGCGGTAGGCGACGGCGTGCTTGGAAAGGTCATCAAAAATGATGAGCGCATCCATGCCGTTGTCCATGAACCATTCGCCGATGGCGGCGCCGGCAAACGGGGCGAGATACTGGTTGGAGGCGGAATCGGAGGCGGACGCCACGACCACGATGGTGTATGGCAGGGCGCCGGCCTCCTCCAAGACGCCGATGACGCGGGCGACGTTCGATTGCTTCTGGCCGACGGCGACATAGATGCTGTAAATGGGGCGGAAATTCGCCTCGCCGGCGGCTTCGGCGGCCTTGTTGATGCGCGCCTGATTGATCATGGTGTCCACGCCGATGGTGGTCTTGCCGGTGGAACGGTCGCCGATAATCAATTCGCGCTGGCCGCGGCCGATGGGGATCATGGCGTCAATGGCCATGATGCCGGTCTGCACCGGCTGGCTGACGGGCCGGCGCTTGATGATGCCGGGGGCGATCTTTTCGACCGGATAAAATGCGGATTGCTGGATGGGGCCCTTGCCATCAAGCGGTTCGCCCAGGACATTGACCACACGGCCGAGGAGGCCCTTGCCGACGGGCACCTGCAGGAGCTTGCCCGTGGTGCGGACTTCGGAGCCCTCCTTCAGCTTGGTGTAATCGCCCAAAATGATGGCACCGACCTCGGTCTCCTCCAGATTCAGCGCCAGGCCGATGATGCCGTTGCCGAAGTCGAGCATCTCGTTGAGCATGGTGTCGGTGAGCCCTTCGATTTTGGCCACGCCGTCGCCGATTTCACGGACGACGCCGACGTTTTGTTTGGCCGTCGCGATTTTGGCGCCGGCGATCTGGGCTTCAATTTCTTGCAATAAATTACTCATGGTGTCCGATTAAAAACTTTGCTCCAATTGTTGCAGACGGGCTTTGACGCTGCCGTCGTAAAGGTTGCTGCCGACCTGGATACGCAGGCCGCCGATGAGGGCCGGATTTGGCACAAAGGCCAGATCCAGACCGTCGCCGTACAGGCGGTTCAACTGCGCGGCGATCTGCGCCTGCTGGGCGGGGTCCAGCGGGGCCGCGCATTCCACGCGGGCGGTATGCTGCGCCAGCTCCAGCTTCACCAGCCGGTGCAGCCGGGACAGGATTTCGAGAAAGCCGCGCGGTTTTTTTCCCAGCAGCAGGGCCACGGCCTGCCGGACGCGGCCTTCGTCAAGCCGGCCGGTGACGAAGCAACTGCGGAAGAGTTGCCGCGCTTCACGCTGGGTGAGTTTGGAAATTTTCATTCCGTGCCAATGTGATTACCGGTGGGCCGCCGGTCAGGCGGCCAGTTGTTTGCTGGTTTCCTCGGCCAGCCGGCGCTGGTCGTCGGTCGTGAGAATCTTGCCGGTGACGGTGGTGGTGGTCTGGACGACCAGCCGGCCGACTTCGCGTTTCAAATCGGCCAGCATCTGGGCGTGGTCCTGGGCGGACGCGGCGCGGGCCTTGGCGATGATCTGTTCGGCGGCGGCGATGGCCTTCTGGGTTTCGATCTCGCGCACCCGGGCGGCGGCCTCGCGGGCCTGCTCGATCATGAGGTTGCCCGTGTCGCTGGCCTGGGCCAGGATGCGTTTGCGATCCAACTCGGTGCGGGCCAGCTCGGCCTTGATCTTCTCCGCGTTGGCCAGCCCGTCGATGATTTTCTGGCGGCGCAGTTCCAGCATGGCAAACACCGGCCGGTAGGCCAGGCGCCACAACACGAGCAGCACCAAGGTAAAATCAACCAGTTGCGTGAGCAACTTCACCCACTGGATGCCAAGCTGTTCCATAATAAAGCGCCTTAGTGAACGACGACCCAGGCCAGAATCGCCAGCCCCTCGGCCAGCGCCATGCCGATCAACATCGTCGTGAAAATCTTGCCAAACGCGCCGGGATTGCGCCCGATGGCCATGACACCGCCGGCGGCGGCAATGCCGATCCCGATGGCCGCGCCGCCGAAGGCCAGACCGACATGAATGTTACCTGTTAAGTTCCCCGTCAATTCTCCGAGCATCATACGCTTGTCTTTATTTATGGTTTCAGTTTATCGCCGCCGGCCGCCCAAGGTCAGCCCGGCCGCAAATCTTTTTAACACCGTTTAGTCGTGTTGAACACAGGTAAATGAGTCAGTCAATGGCTTTGTTCCTCATCACTGTGGGTACAGAGCGTGGCGACAAACGCCACGCTCAACATCGCGAACACAAAGGCCTGCAGCAGACAGACCACCACTTCAAAGAAATAGCCGGGCAACGCCAGCAGCGCCGCCAAGAACACCGACTTTTGGGTCATGGCCATCGTCAGCATGGTTTCGCCGCCGAAAATATTGCCATAGAGACGCAAGGCCAGGGCCACCGGACGAATGAACAAAATCGAAAATGACTCCATCACGCCGATAAACACAAACAATAAAAACAGGGGGACATAGGCCCATTTATTGGTCGCCACCTTCACGCCAAAAACATGTTTGATCAGGCCCAGGGGCCCGTTGTAACGCACCGCCCAAAACAGGCTCATGACGAAAAAGACGAGCGCCATGGCCGAGGTCAAATTCACATCAATGGTGGGCGGGCGCAACAGGGGGGTGCGGACGTCCGTCACCGCCAACGGCAGGGAGCCGTGCAGATCGCGCGGCCCCCAGCCAATGCTCCCCACGCCGGGGAACAAATCCATCAAATTGGAAATGACAATGAAGAGGAAAAACGTGGTGGCAAAGGGAAACACCCAGCGAACCACCTTCGGCTCCAACACATTGCCCATCAAGCTTTCCCACCCTTCAAAAATCGCCTCCATGATATTCTGGCTGCGCGAGGGGATTTCTTTCACGTTCCAGGTGGTCAGACGGACGATCAGGATGATGAGGAACACCACCACCCAGGTGCAAATCATGGAGTTGGTCACCGGCACCGGGCCGAGTTTGAAAACGGTCTCCGCCACGGGGGCGACGGGCGGCAGGCTGGCCTCCGCCCCGGCCGCCTTCAGACCGGGGGCTGCCAACGCAGCCGACAGCAAAACCGCCCGCAAAATTTTTCCTGATTTATTCACAATCATCCACGCCCAGCGACACTTATGCCTGCAATTCGTTCAAATGTTAACTCTTAAAGGGTTGGAATACTGCCGGAACGGCGGTCGTTTCACAAGCCCTTTCTGAAAATATCGTTGCCAATGTCTTCAGGCCGCACCAACGAGGAATGCAGGCACCGTGCCAAAGGCCAGTGCCGGTGGTAAAGCCCGGAAAATAAGCGCGATGCTCCAATGAAACCGCCGCCCATCAAAGTGCGAGGGTTCGTAAATTGCGGAATCTCGTCATGGAACTGCGGAATTTCGTTTGCCGCCGGGCCGGGGTTGCCTCGCCGAACACAACCACAAGTGACGATGGATTGTGTCCTGTTGCCCATGACAGGCTCACAAGCTTTGCGGCGGGGAGTCAAACGCCCTGCCCGGGACATTGGAAAACGGTTCTGAACTTGCCTTTTTTCCAGAGGTGAACTAAATTTGGCGGGTCCAACGCAAAAAATGTATTAAATTATGAATCAGCCATCCCCGGCCAACGATGAACCCACCGCCCAGGCGCGCCTGGCCCATTTGGTGGCGGCTTGGAACCAGTCTTCCTTCGAGACTTACTGTGAACATTTCACGCAACCGCTCATTGACCATTACAATCCCGGTTACTTCACCCGCATCCGGACCCAGTGCGGACAATGGCTGTCCAACCAATATCTCGGCTGCCTGCGCCAGGGCAGCCATCAGGTCTATCTGTGGCGCGCGCGTTTTGAAAGCACCCAGAACGACGCCCTGTTCTCGCTGACCCTGACGGCGGACGGGGAAATCGCGGGTTTGCTCAAGCGGTTTGCCAAGGTGTGAGCGGTCAGCCCGGCGGCCAGGCGGCCCCGATCAGCCGGCCGATCTCCTCCAACTCCGCCGTCTCCGCCGGCGAGAATTCATGCTCGCGCCGCGTGCCGATCCCCAGTGTGCCGGTGATTGCCCCGTCCCGGAGGACAGGCACGCACAAGGCCCCGCCCACGCCCGTTTGCCGCGCGCCCGGCCGGGCGGTGCCGCTGGTGTCCGTCTGCAAATTGCACAACGTCACCGGCCGCCCTTGGGCCACCACCTGCCCCGCAATGCCCTTGCCCACCGGAATGGTCTGGACCACCGCCAGCAAGGCCGGCGGCAAGCCTTTTTGGACCACCAGATGCAGGCGGTGCTCGTCCACCACCAGCCGGTGAAAGGTGCCGGTTTCGCACTGAAAGTGCCCCAGCACCGCGTCCAAGAACCCGGCCAGCACCGTTTCGGGCGACCCGCCGGATTTCAACCGCAACGTGAGTTCCGCCAGCAAGTTTTCCATTTAGTGTCCTCTCAGCGTGTTAAACAGACCGCCCACCACATAGCCCAGCCAGACCGCGAACAGGCAGAGCACCAGGGATAAAACCACATTGCCGCCGGCATACAGCCATTGTCCCTCCTGCGCCCGTTTCAGGGTTTCCAGGCTGAACGACGAGAACGTCGTGTACCCGCCGCAAATGCCGATCATGAAAAACTGCCGGAACGGCGAGGAAGCAAACAGCCGGCCTTCCGATTCATTCAAGGCCGCAAACACCCCGATGACGAACGATCCCGTGACATTGATGACCAGGGTGCCCCACGGGAAAAGCGAGCCATAACGCTCCGCCACCAGCCCCGACAGCCAGAAGCGGCCCAGACTTCCCAACGCCCCACCCACCGCCACGCAAAAATAGGCGAACATGCAAAAAGCTTACCGGCAACGGTTCCGGTTTTCAAACTTAACCTGTGGTCGCGGGCAGGGTTGGGGCAAGAGCGGCGGCCAGTTTCAATCTGTGTTGCATGAAAATCTTGCCTTGGGTCAGGACGCGCGCGGGGACGGCGCAGCGCACCGTCCCTCCCCTGCCCGTCCGGGCCGGGGCCACCGGTCCCGGCACAGCAGGGCAGGCTTTGGGAGCATGGAGGTCACGTTCAAGGCTCCGCGTTCAGCCATCGTCCGGCTTAAGCCGGTCAGAGACCGGCGCTCCGAAGGCAACGTCCGGCGGCGGAACCATGGCCGATGGACGGCGCCCCACGTTCGCGCCGCCCGCGGGGACGGCGCGTCCCCGCATTTTCGATGTTGTCAAACAACCGATGAGGACGAGCCGTCCCCACCCCGGTTCTTGAATCCGCCTTGACCTTGCCTGGATTCAGGCCGCCCGCTGGAACATTTTTGGGCTCCGCCGGCCAATCTTTGCCAAGGCGCCCGCGCCGGGCCGGCCCCGGCGGCAATGGTGACCGGGCCGATTTTGACGCCGGGCGGGCATTGAATATCCGGCACTAATCAAAAAAAGCGTAACGAATAACAAATTCGGTGAAGCCGTTTGGGTGCCCGCGAACCATGCTGGGGGCGTGGTAGGGCGCAAGGCGCGCCGGACCGTACAACCAAAACCATTGAACCTATGAATTGCAAAACCAAACTGCTCACCTTGGCGGGGGCCCTGCTCGTGGCCGCCGTGGCCCATGCCGACCCCAAGGAAAACTTCACCAAAAGCTGCGCCAAATGCCATGGCGATGACGGCAAAGGCCAGACCAAAATGGGCCAGAAGCTCGGCTGCCGCGATTACACGGACGCCAAAATCCAGGACTCGCTGAAAGATGACGTCGCTTTCAAAGCCCTCAAAGAGGGGCTGACGGACGCGGATGGCAAAACCCAGATGAAACCGGTGGCCGATCTTACGGATGACGACATCAAGGCGCTGGTCGCCTATGTCCGCACCTTTAAGAAATAAGGCATTCGCCCGCCGACGGCCGCGCCGGTTCGCGCGCCGTCGGCGGGTTCAACCCTCTTCCTTCGGACCGGTCCGGGGGGTGACGGAACACCATTCGACAAGCTGGTTTTAAGCACGCCCGGAATTTTACTGGAATGAATAAAGAGCCATTGGCCGACAAACCGCGTTGGTTCACCGCCTTCCGCAACTGGATCAGCATGGTGGGATTCATCATCCTCCTGCTGGGGGTGTTTTCCTTCCTGCTGCTGTCCGTGCTGGATTCGTTGGCGCACGTTTCCAATCCTTATGTGGGGATCCTCACCTACATGGTGGCGCCCGCGTTCGGGGTGTTGGGCATTTTTCTGGCCATTCTGGGGGCTTGGCTGGAAAGGCGGCCCCACGTCAAAGGAGACTTCATTTCCACCGTGGTGGTGGATCTGTCCCAGCCGCGCGACCGTAAAATTCTCGGCGTTTTCATTGTGGGCGGGCTGGGGTTTCTCCTGATTTCCGCCGTCGGCAGCTACCAAACCTATCATTACACGGAATCCGTGCAGTTTTGCGGCGAGACCTGCCACACGGTGATGCAGCCGGAGAACGTCGCTTACCACAACGGCTCGCACGCCCGAGTGGCGTGTGTGGAATGTCATATCGGCGCCGGGGCCACCTGGTTCGTGAAATCCAAAATGTCCGGTTCCTACCAGGTTTATGCCGTTTTCGCCGACAAGTATTCCCGACCCATCCCCACCCCGGTCAAAAATTTGCGCCCGGCCCAGGAAACCTGCGAGCAATGCCATTGGCCCCGCAAATTTGTCGGCAATCTTGACCGCACCTACAATTATTTCCTCACCGATGCCACCAACACGCCCTATTCCGTCCGCCTCCTGCTCAAGGTCGGCGGGGCAGATCCCACCCACGGTCCCGTGGGCGGCATTCACTGGCACATGAGCGTGGCGAACAAAATTGAATACTTCGCCACCGATGAAGGGCGCCAGAAAATCCCCTATGTTCGCATGACCGACGCCCAGGGCGTGGTCACCGAATTTCGCAGCCCGAAGTTCACCAACGCCGTCAGCGAAGCCCAGATCCGCCGGATGGACTGCATTGACTGCCATAACCGGCCCGCGCACATTTTTGCCACGCCTGTGGACGCCGTGAACCTGGCCATTTCCCTGGGCAAGATTGACCGTTCGCTGCTGTTCATCAAGACCAACGCCGTGGATGTGCTGGCCAAACATTATGCCACGCAGGACGAGGCCTTGAAGGGCATCGCCACCACCCTCGCCAACCGGTATCCCGACGACCCCCGCATCCGCCCGACCATCACCGCCGTGCAGGAAATTTACACCAACAACTTTTTCCCGGAAATGAACACCGACTGGCGGTCGCATCCGAGCAACCTGGGCCACAAGGACTGGCCCGGCTGCTTCCGTTGCCACGATGGCGAGCACAAGACCGCGGACAGGAAACGCACCATCAAGGCCAATGACTGCACCGCTTGCCACATCATTCTGGCCCAGGGCACCGGCACGGCGCTGCTCAACCTGAAGGCTGACGGCCAAAAATTTACCCACCCTGGCGATGAAATACCTGATGGCTATCTGTGCAGCGATTGTCACAACGGCGGGCCGTAACTCCGGCCGGGTCCGCGTGGTGACGCCCAACCTTCCCGACGGTGAAAATGCCTTGGGGGGGGGGAGGCATGCTCGCGCCGAGGCGCTCGCAACGCCGGGTGAGGGCGCCCGGCCTGCAGGCACATGGGCAACGCCGGGTGGTCCCGCAGTCGCGGGACGGCCGGCAGGGACATGGTTTTTCCATTCTTGGTGGCGTACACAAGCCCAGGGTGGCTCCGTCCGGCGGGTCGCCGGCGGGCTGATGCTGATGACCAGCCTCTGGTGGGGCGCCCCGGTCGTTCATGCCGCCGCCGCGACCGCCACGAACAGGTTGTCCAACGCAGACTGTCTGGATTGCCATCTGGACCCCACGACCACGCGCACCGTGGACGGCAAAAAAGTGCCGCTGCTGTTCCCGACCAACTCCTTTCGCGTGTCGGTCCACTCAATGCTCGACTGTGTGGATTGTCATGACGGGATCAAGGATCTGGTGCATCCCAGCAAACTGCCACCCCCCAACTGCACCGGGTGCCATGACAAAGAGGGGAAGGATTATGCCGGGAGCATCCACGGGGTCAGCCACGCCATGGGCGCCTCCGGGGCGGCGAACTGCTGGGACTGCCACGGTTCGCACGGCATTTTGCCGGTGAAAGACACGGCCTCGCCTGTTTACAAACTCAACCTGCCCGAAACCTGCGCCAAGTGCCACAGCAATGCCGGCCTGTCGCAGGAATACCGGATGAAAAACCCCCAGGCGGCCGCGCAATACATGGACAGCGTGCATGGCTACGCCCTGCTGAAAATGGGTTTGATTGTGGCGCCCTCCTGCAATGACTGCCACGGCGTCCACGACATCAAACGGAGCGTGGACCGGGATTCGCCCATCAACCACGCCAACGTGGCGAAGACGTGCGGCAAATGCCACGTCAACATTGAGAAGACGTACAATAAAAGCGTCCACGGCCAACTCCTGGCCAAAGGCGACATGCGCGGGCCGGTCTGCACCGACTGCCACACGCCGCATGACATTGTGACGCCGGAACGGGGCAATTTCAAGGCGGTGGCCGATGAACGCTGTGGCAAATGCCACGCCGACCGGCTGGAGAATTACCGGGACACCTACCACGGCAAGGCCATGGCGCTGGGCAAGCCAAACATCGCCCCGGAAGTGGCCGCGTGTTACGACTGCCACGGCCATCACGACATTCTGCCGCCCTCCGATCCCAACTCGCATTTGTCCACCAACAACATTGTGGCCACCTGCCAGCAATGCCATCCGGGCGCGACGGTGGGCTTCACCCAATATCGTCCCCATGCCAATCCGCTCGATGGCAAAAATTATCCCGTGTTGCACGCCGTGTTTTGGGGCATGACTTCCCTGCTGATCGGCACCTTTGTGTTCTTCGGCGCGCACACCGTGGCCTGGCTGGTCCGCGTGACCTTCCTGTACTGGCACGATTCGAAGAAGTTCCGGGAACAGAAAACCGCCACCCAGACCGGCGGCGAATGGTTCACCCGGTTTGTGCCGTTTGAACGGTTCCTGCATTTCCTGGTGGTGACGAGCTTTCTCACGCTGGTGGTCACCGGCATGCCGCTGAAGTTCTATTACACCGACTGGGCCAAGGCGCTGTTCCATTTCATGGGCGGGCCGGAAACCGCCCGGGCGTTCCACCGGCTCGGGGCGGTGGTGACCTTCATCTATTTCACCCTGCACCTGTCGTCGCTGGCCGTGAAAGCGTTCAAGGGCCGGAAGCAGGCGCGGGATCCGGAGACCGGCAAATTCAGCGTCAAACGCCTGTGGAACGTGATCTTCGGCCCGGATTCCATGATCCCCACGCTGAAGGACTGGCGGGATTTTGTGGCGCACAACAAATGGTTTTTTGGCAAGGGCCCCAAGCCGGAGTTTGACCGCTGGACCTATTGGGAAAAATTTGATTATTTCGCGGTGTTCTGGGGGGTGGCCATCATCGGCACCTCGGGCTTGATCATGTGGTTCCCGGTCTTTTTCACCCGGTTCATGCCCGGCTGGGTCATCAACGTCGCCCTGCTGATCCATTCGGATGAAGCGCTGCTGGCCGCCGGCTTCATCTTCTCCATCCATTTCTTCAACACGCATTTCCGCATTGAAAAGTTCCCGATGGACACCGTGATCTTCTCCGGCCGCATTTCCAAGAACGAAATGCTGCATGAGCGCCGGCGCTGGTACGACCGCCTGGTGGCCTCCGGGCGGCTGGATGATTACCGCGTCCGCGACGAATGGCTGCGCTGGAAAAGCATCGCCCGCACCTTCGGCTACGGTTTCTTCGGCCTGGGCCTGGTCCTGCTGGTGCTCATCATCTACGCCATGACCACGCGGCTGACGCATTGAGCGCTCCGCGCCGGTGGCGGCCATGGATGAAACCTTGAGGCGCGCGCCCAAAGCCAAAGCCCAGGGCGTCGAACAGGCGGCGCTAAAGTTGTGAGGGCGGCCCGGGGTGGTCAGGCTTAGTCCAGCCATAAAAAACCGGCTGTTAACAGGCCAGCGTTTAACAACCTCATTTGGGCTTTCCATAAGCCGCCGGTCCACCAGTCATTGGAATCAACGGAGGACCGCGCCGCTGGCGATGAATCCATGCCGGCGAGGAGGGCCGGGGCGCATGCCCATCCCGCGGGGACTGGATTGCGACACAACTCAGGGGGTTCCAAGCGCGGACGATCCATCCGGGGAAGCCCCGCCCCCAGGAAGGGCCGGAAGGCGGGAGGCATCGCCGGGTTGGCCGCCCCCGAAGGTGCCGCCATTAAACGACTAAATAAGTAAAACTGGTTCTTTTGAATAATAATTATCTTAATTATTTATATTAACATGTTCAAATCTTGCTAAGCATTTCACAAAATGCGGTTGGTTGTTTCGCCGAGCTTCCGCGACCTTGGTGGGCGACAAGCTCAACCAACAATCAAAGAACCAAGCCAGCAAACATGAAAAAGACCTTCCTCCTCGCCCTCTGCTTCAGCCTGGCCGCCGCGCTCCACGCCCCGGCGGCGGACGCCAAGGCCACCTGGGACACCCTCTGCACCAAGTGCCACGGCGCCGACGGCAAAGGCCAGACCAAAATGGGCAAAGTACTCAACATTGTGGATTTGACCGACGCCAAGGTCCAGGCCGACCTGAAGGATGACGCGGCCTTTAAGATCATCAAGGAAGGCAAAAAAGACAAGGATGACAAAACCTTGATGAAGGCCAACGACACTTTGTCGGACGACGAAATCAAGGCATTGATCGTCATCGTCCGCGGTTTCAAGCCCTGACGTGGCAGGCCGGGGCCGGCCGGACCGGTCTTTGGCCCGGACGGCGCTCCTGGCCCTGAAAATCCAAAAACACAACCCCCACATGCGCCTGTTCAAATTGCCGCCGCAAATTCTGCGATTGGTCCTGCTGACGCTGGCCATTGTCGGATCCTATCTGGCCGCCCGGGCGATGTTGACGCCAGCGTCTTTTGGCCAATACGGCTGGTATCGCGGCGCGGCCCTGGGGGAGATTGCGGCGCGGACCCCGGTCCTGGCCGGCAAAAAAGCCTGTGACGAATGTCACTCTGACATCCTGCACAAGCTGGCGACGGATGCGCACAAGACGCTCTCCTGCGAGGCCTGCCACGGCGTGAGCCGGGACCATGCCAACAACCCGGACATCCTGCCGGTCAAGGCCACCGGCAGCTATTGCATCCGGTGCCACGAAGCCAATCCCTCCCGCCCGGCCTGGCTCAAACAGATCGTGGTCAAGAAGCATTACAGCGAAAAGTGCGTCGAGTGCCATCTGCCGCATCAGCCCACCCAAACCCAATGAAAACCCCCACCAACCGGCGCAGCGCTCTCGTCAAACTGGGCGGCCTCCTGGCCGGCGTGCTCGCCCTGCCGGTCGCCCGCCAGGTCAAGGCGGCGGTGCAGCAGGTCTTTGCGGCCACCAGCGCCCCCAATGGCTACGACCCCACCAAGCACAAGTGGCTCATGTGCGTGGACGCCAACAAGTGCATTGGTTGCGGGCTGTGCGCGGAGTCGTGCAAGCGGGAAAACGGTGTGCCGGAGGGGCCTTATTTCCGCACCTGGATCGAACGCTATGTCATCCCCAAGCCGGCACCGGGCTCGGGCCAGACCCGCGGCGAGGTGCAGGTGGATTCGCCGGACGGCGGGATCCACGGTTTTCCCGAACTGGCCTTGCCGAAGGATCAGATTGAGTTTTCCTTTTTCGTCCCGAAGCTGTGCAACTTGTGCGCCAATCCGCCGTGCGTTCAAGTTTGTCCCGTGGGGGCGACCTTCCGCGCACCCGACGGCGCGGTGCTGATTGACCCCAAATACTGCATCGGCTGCGCCTTTTGTGTGCAGGCCTGTCCCTACGGCTCCCGGTTCCTCAATCCGGTGACCAAGACCGCGGAAAAATGCACGCTCTGTTATCATCGCATCACGCGTGGGCTCAAGCCGGCCTGCGTCGAGATTTGTCCGGCGGAGGCCCGCCTCTTCGGGGACATGAACAATTTGCCGGCCGACGATCCGCTCCAGAAATTTTACGAGAAAAACCGCGTCGAGGTGCTCAAGCCGCATCTGGGCACCGAGCCCCGCGTGCTCTACGCCGGGCTGGACAAGGAGGTCCGATAATATGCTTGGCGAAGTGACCAACATTGTCGTCGAGGCGCTGCCGCAGGTGGAGGGTTATGTGTTTCCGAACGAAACCATCCCCCACCCCCTGTGGAGCACGTTGATCGTGATTTACCCCTACATCACCGGACTGGTGGCGGGCGCCTTCATCATGGCCTCGCTGGTGCGCGTGTTCAAGGTCCGGGCGCTGGAACCGGTGTACCGGCTCTCCATGCTGACGGCGCTGGCGTTTTTGCTGTGCGCCACCCTGCCGCTGCTGTGCCACCTAGGGCATCCGGAACGCTGTTACGAGATCATGATGACCCCGCACCTGACCTCGCCCATGGCGGTGTTCGGCTTCGTTTATGCCTGGTATTTGATGGCGGTGCTGCTGCTGGAGCTGTGGTTTGATTTCCGCCTGGATTTCGTGCATTGGTCCAAAATCACCCCCGGCCTGCAGGGGACCCTCTACCGGGCGTTGACGCTGGGGGTGACCGACGTGTCGGCGACGAGCGTGGGGCTGGACATGAAAATGGGGCGGATCCTCTCGATTGTCGGCATTCCGTCCGCGTTTTTGCTGCACGGGTATGTGGGCTTCATTTTCGGCAGCATCAAGGCCAATCCCTGGTGGGGCAACGTGCTGATGCCCATCATGTTCATCCTGTCCGCCATTGTGTCGGGCATCGCGCTGTGCGTGTTCGTTTATCAGTTGCTGACCTGGCTCCGGCGCCAGACGGTGGACATGAACTGTCTGGACGCCATGGCGATGTTTCTCTTCTACGCACTGGTGGTGGATGCGGTGGTGGAAGGCCTGGACGTGCTCCATCGCGGCTTTGCAGCGGAGGAGGGGTTCGCGGTGTTGCAGACCATGATCCGGGAGAAGCTGTTTTACACGCTGAATGTCGGTCAGATCACCCTCGGCACACTGTTGCCGCTGTTGATGCTCGGTTCGCTCCAACTGCTGCGCCGGCGCGTGCCGGAGGCGGCGCGGCGGACCATGATTTTTTTCAGCGGGGTGTTGATCCTGCTCGGGGTGCTGTGCATGCGCTGGAACGTGGTCATGGGCGGCCAGTTTTTCTCCAAGAGCCTGCGCGGCGTGATGAGTTACAAAATGGAATTTGCCGGGCAGGAAGGCTGGCTCATCAGCGCCATTATCCTGTGCCTGCCGGTCGTCATTCTGACAATCCTGGTAAAACTGTTTTTGTCCGAGCGTTTGCCGGTCACCGAACCGCCGCTGCCGGAGCATTCCAAATCTTAGGGCGGGCGGTGCCCGCGCGGTGTGCCGCGTCCAGTTTTGGAAGCTGGACATCCGGCCGACTTTTTGGCAATCTGACCGGGTGGAACCCACCCCGCCACTGATGGAGCCTTCGGCCGCCGTTCCGGCCGCGACCACGTCGCTGGCCACGCGGATGGTCAATGTGTTTGCCGCCCCCGGCGAGGTGTTCGATGAGGTGAAAAGCTCCAAGCCCTCGACCGCGAACTGGCTGGTCCCGACGCTGCTGGCCTTGGTGGCGGGCGTGTTATCCGTATTCATCATCTATTCGCAACCGGCGATTCTCCAACAAATCCAGGAACAGCAGGCCAAGGCGATGGATGATCAGGTGAAGGCCGGCAAAATCACCCAGGCACAGGCGGAGCAGTACGGAGCCATGGCTGATAAATATAGCGGCCTGACCAAGTATTTGGTCAGCATCGTTTTAGCAGTGGTGGTGGTGGCCCGGTTATTTTGGTGCGCGCTGGTGCTGTGGCTGCTGGGCAAATGGTTTCTGCAGGCGGGGTTTTCCTATCAACAAGCCCTGGAAGTGGTGGGTTTGACGGGCACGATCATGATTTTGGGAAGCCTGGTCACCACGTTGTTAATCGTCTGGCTGGGCAAAATCCTCACCGTGAGCCTGCTATGGTTCGCCCCGAATTCCGCTCCGCAGAGCCTTGAGCATATGGCGCTTTCGCAAGTGGAGTTTTTTGACCTGTGGCAGACGGGGGTCATGGCCGTGGGACTGGCACGGCTGGCCGGGGTCTCCTGGGGCAAAGCGCTGCCCTTGGTCGGCGGCTATTGGCTGGTCATGGCCTCGTTCCTGGTTTCCATCGGCTGGCTGTGGACTCACCTCAGCACCGGATTCAAATAACCCCCAAATCTGTTTCCCGATTCATCATGGCCTCATCGCATAAATCACGCAAAATCATCATCTTTTCCGTCATCGGGCTGGGCCTGCTCACGCTGGGCGGGTTCGCCATCTTCAAGAAGAAGGAACCGGTGGTGACCGTGCAGACGGAAAAGGTCACCCGCCGCACCCTCGTGGAAACGGTGGTGGCCAACGGCAAGATTTATCCCGTCCTGCAGGTGCACATCAGCCCGGAGGTGAGCGGGGAGATTATTGAGCTGCCGGTCAAGGAGGGGCAAAAGGTGAAGAGGGGCGATTTGCTGTTGAAGATCAACCCGGACGTGTATCAGGCCATGTTGAGCCAGGCCAAGGCCAACTACAATGTATCCGTGGCGGCCAAGGCCACGGCCGAGGCGGCCTTGGAAAAAGCCGATGCCGACTTTGCGCGGAACAAGAATTTGTTTGAGCACACGCTGCTTTCGGAATCGGACTACATCGGGTTCAAAGTCGCCCAGGAACAGGCCAAGGCGCAGTTGGACAGCGCCGTGGACCAGGTGGCGGTGGCGCAAGCCAACGTGGACAACGCCAATGATTCGCTGATCAAAACCACGATCGTATCGCCCCTGAACGGCACCATCACCACGTTGAACTCGCAACTGGGGGAACGGGTGCTGGGCACGGTGCAAAATGCGGGGACGGACATCATGATCATTTCCGATCTCAACGCGATGGAAGCCCGGGTGGACGTGGGGGAAACGGATGTGGTGTTCATCAAGCCCGGCCAGCCAGCCCGGCTGGAGGTGGACGCGTTCAAGGACCAGAAAATCACCGGGGTGGTCACGGACATCGCCAATTCTTCAGAGGGTTTGAACAGCACCACCGCGGGAACCTCCAGTTCGTCCTCCACGACCGGCCAATCAGCGACGCAGTTCCAGGTGCGCATCCGGATCAACGAAGACGGGGTATTCCGACCCGGGATGTCGGTGACGGCGGACATTGAGACCCGCACGCGCACGAATGCGTTGAGCGTGCCGTTTGCGAGCGTCACCACCCGGCCGCCCAAAATAGCGACCAACAGCGCACCGGTCAGCGCCGGCCCCACCCCGGCGGGCCCCACGAACAATGACCCGGCCGCGGCCGGCAAAAAACCCAACGAACCGGCCAAATCGCTGGACGTGGTGTTTGTGTTGGATCACGACCATGTGAACATGGTGCCGGTGAAAATCGGCATCAGTGACGACAATTACATGGAGATCACCGAGGGGTTGAAGGAGGGGGACGAAATTGTTTCCGGCCCTTTTCACGCCATCAGTCATGACCTGGATGACGGCAAGAAAACCGTCAAGGACACCGCCAACCCGGCGTCGGCCCCAAAACCATTGTGAGCCTGATCCGACTGCAACAGATTTCCCGGCGCTATCTCATGGGCACGGAAACGGTCCATGCCTTGCGCAAGGTGTCCCTGGAAATCCAGAAGGGCGAGTATGTGGCCATCATGGGGCCTTCGGGTTCGGGCAAGTCCACGCTGATGAACCTGCTCGGCTGCCTGGACACGCCCACCGGCGGGAGTTACGAATTGAACGGCCTGCGGGTGAGCGAGATGAACGACAACCAACTGGCGGAAATCCGCAACCGGGAGATCGGCTTCATCTTTCAGACGTTCAATCTGCTGCCGCGTTCCGACGCGCTGCGCAACGTGGAGCTGCCCTTGATTTACGCGGGCGTTTCGCCGTCGCAACGGCGCAAAACCGCGCTGAAGGTGCTGACCAGCGTGGGACTGGCCGACCGGGTGCACCACAAACCCAACGAACTGTCCGGCGGCCAGCGGCAGCGGGTGGCCGTGGCCCGCGCGCTGGTAAACCACCCGTCCATCCTGCTGGCCGACGAGCCCACCGGGAATCTGGACTCCAAAACCGGCGCGGAAATCATGGCCTTGTTTGAGAACCTGGCCAGCAAAGGCAACACCATCATTGTGGTCACCCACGAGGAGGACATCGCCCGGCAATCGCGGCGCATTATTCGCATCCGCGACGGGCTGATCGCCTCGGATGAAACAGTAACCCGCTAAATTTTTAGACAGAACGACAGAATTTACAGAATTTTTATAAAACCAAAGTCATTCTGTCATTCTGTCAAAAAAGTGTTTTGTCATTTGGTCCAATAAATGAACTGGTTCATTGAACTGCGCGAAGGGTTGAGCATCTCGTGGGGGGCGATCCGGGCCAACAAGCTGCGCTCGGCCCTGACGACGCTAGGCATTGTCATTGGCGTGGTCACCGTCACCCTCATGGGCACGGCCATCCAGGGGCTGAACGGTTCGTTTCTCAAGAGCATTTCCTCCATCGGCGCGGATGTTTTGTTTGTGGACCAGGCGAGCTGGTTCATCCACACGCCCCAGGAATGGATTGAATCCCAAAAGCGCCCGGCCCTGACCCTGGCCATGGCGGAGGAGCTGGAAAAGCAACTGACCCTGGCCGCCGCCGTCGCCCCGGTGGCGTCGGACCAGGCCACGATTCAATATAAAAAGCGCCATTCGGCCGGGGTCACGATTGTGGGCACCACGGAAAACTATGAGCGCACCAGCGGGCTGACAGTGGCCGCCGGGCGGTTTCTGACCGCCGGGGAATGCCGGGGCGGCCGGCCGGTGTGCGTGATGGGCGCGGATGCCGCCACCAATCTGTTTTTGAACGACCCGCCGGTCGGCCAAAAAATCATCGTGGGCCCGCATCAGTTTGAAGTGGTCGGCGTGCTGGATAAAATGGGCGGCTTTGCGGAAAACGGCGGGATTGACGACCAAGTGATCATCCCGCTGCCCCAATATAACCATGCCATCGAAGAAAACCCCAGTTATGAATTCCAGGTGAAGGCCGGCCGGCTCGACCAGATGGACGATGCCCGCGAGGAATTGCGCGCGGTCATGCGCCGGCTGCGCCATCTGGCCCCCGGCGTGCCGGATAATTTTGCCATCAACCAGCAGGACCAGTTTCTGGAGATGTTTCACCAGGTGGGCGGCACCATCGGCGCCGTGGGTCTGTTCATCACCGGCCTGTCGCTGTTTGTCGGAGGCATCGGCATCATGAACATCATGTTCGTCTCGGTGGCGGAACGGACCCGCGAAATCGGCGTGCGCAAGGCGATTGGCGCGAAGCGACGGACCATTCTGCTGCAATTTTTGATCGAGGCCGCGTGCATCTGTCTGCTGGGCGGGATCATCGCGCTGGGCATCGCGTGGCCGGTCACGTTGTTGCTGAACCAAATCATGCCGGCCACGCTGTCGCCGTTGATTGTCGGCATCGCCCTGCTCGTGTCGCTGTTGACCGGTTTGCTGTCCGGCTTTTTCCCGGCCTGGCGGGCCGCGCGCATGAACCCTGTGGACGCCTTGCGAAATGAATAAATCCGGCCTCTTTGCAATCGCGGGGGAGGCCCAGGAAAACTTCCTGATGGCCATGAGCGCCCTCACGGCGCACAAACTGCGCTCGGCGCTGACCCTCCTCGGCGTGCTGGTGGGGGTCTTCTCCATCATCGTGGTCATGACCGCCATGCGGGTGTTGCAAAGCGACATCAACAGCCACCTCAGCTCGCTGGGGGGCCAGACCTTCATGATCCGCAAATGGCCGGCGCTGTATTTTGGCGGGTCCTCCGGCGACCTGGAGAAATACTGGCGGCGGAAAAACCTCACCGTGGTCCAGGGCCAGCGGCTGCAGGAGCAGGCCGCCCTGCCGCTGAACATCGGCATGGAAAGCTCGTTCTGGGCCGGGGAAATTCAGACCCGTTACAAAAAGAGCGCCCCCACCGTGCAACTCAACGGCGAAACGCCCGGCAGTTTCCCGGCGCGGAACTGGAATCTGGCGGAAGGCCGCCTGTTGTTTGACTCCGACGTGGACAACAACCGCGATGTCTGCGTGCTGGGCGCCAGTCTGGCCACCAACATCTTCCCCAATTGCCCGCCGGTGGGCGAACGGCTGAAAATGGACGGCATCAATTACACGGTCGTCGGCGTGCTGGAGCCCAAGGGCGGCGCGCTGGGCGGGGACCAGGATAATTTTGCCATCGTTCCGCTCACCACCGGGTTGAACCGCTACGGCCGCTGGAACCGCAGCATAACCCTGCTGGTGCAGGCCCGCGATCAGGCCAGCTACGACAACACCGTCGAGGAGGTGCGCGGCCATCTGCGGGCCATCCGCAAGGTGCCGCCGGGCGGGGAGGATGATTTTGAAATCGCCTCGAATGACTCCATGATCCAGCAGTTTGACACCTTCACCCGCGCCGTGCGGATCGGGGTGGCGGTGGTCAGTTCCATCGCCCTGCTGGCGGCGGGGATCGGGATCATGAACATCATGCTGGTGTCCGTGACGGAGCGGACCCGCGAAATTGGCATCCGGCGCGCCATCGGCGCCAAGAAGCGCAACATCATGACCCAGTTCATCCTGGAGGCGGTGGTGCTGTGTGAACTGGGCGGCGTGGTGGGCGTGGGCCTGGGCATCCTGGGCGGCAACGCCACCGCGTACTTCCTGAAGCTCGCTCCGGTCATCCCCGTGGACTGGGTCTTCATCGGCCTGGGCATCTGCTCCTTGGTGGGCGTGATCTTCGGCACTTATCCGGCGTGGAAGGCGGCGAACCTGGATCCGATCGAGTCGTTGCGGTATGAGTGAAGATGCAAAAAGCAAACCGCCACGGAAACATTCCGTGGCGGTCGTCAAATAATCAAGGTTGAAACAATCAGTCTTTCTTTTCGACTTTGGCCTTCTTTTCGCCTTTGCCCTTGGCTTCGGTTTTGGGTTCGCCTTTGGATTCACCCTTGCCTTTGGGTTCGCTCTTGGGCTTGGACTCGGCGGCGGGCGCCTTCTCATCTTCGGCGTGTTTGCCGCGCTTTTCGGTGTGAGGCTTTTCGGCCGGGGCCGCCAGCACGGGCACCGGCAGCGGGTGGAGGCTTTCCACGCGGACTTTGAGCGTGGATTTCAATTCAGCGTGCAGCCGCAGTTCGACTTCGTGCTCACCGAGGGTGCGGATGGGCGTCTCCAAGTGGATTTTCTTCTTGTCCAGGACGATGTCAAACTGGTGCTTCAACTCGTCGGCGATCATGCCGGGCGTGACGGTGCCGAACAGCTTGCCATCGTCACCGGTCTTGACCTTGACCAGGCAGATGAGTTTGGCGACGCCCTTGGCCAGTTCGCTCATGGTGTTGAACTCATGGGCTTCGCGTTCGGCCCGGCGCTGCTTGAGCGACTCGAGGCGGCGCTTGTTGGCGCCGTTGAGCGGGACGGCGTAGCCCTGCGGCAGCAGGTAGTTGCGCGCGTAGCCGGCGGCGACTTTGACTTGGTCGGATTCACCGCCGAGACCGACGATGTTGTGAGTGAGAATGACTTCAGTTTTTGCCATACGAAAATGAGGGGTTGCGGTTTAAAAATCAAAACGGCACGTCGTCGTCCTGCGGGGGTTCGGCCTCGCCGGAATCGGCGGGCGGCGGCGTGGCGGCCGGGGGGGCGGGCTGGCCGGCGGGGGCCGGACGGCTGCGGGGGGCTTCGGGCGCCCCGGCATTGTCGGCACGGTTGGAATCAATGAAGGAAAAGCCTTCCAGCACGACCTTGAGCTTGCTCTGTTTCTGCTTGGTGTTTTTATCTTCCCAGGTGTCCAGTTTGAGCCGGCCTTCCACGAGGAGCGGCCGCCCTTTTTTCATGTACTGGCCGATCACTTCGGCCTGGCGGCCCCAGACATCCACATCAATAAAGCTGACTTCCTCTTTCTTTTCCCCGGTCTCGGTGGTGTAGTTGCGGTTGACGGCCAGCGTGATGCGGGCCACGGCGGTGCCCTTGGGGGTGTACCGCAGCTCGGGATCGCGGGTCAAATTCCCGGCGATGATGACTTTATTGAAACTGGCCATGTTAATTAAATTACCTTCGCGGGCTTGGGCTCCGGCGATTCCGTGAACAACGTGCGGAAGACATCGTCGTTCAGCGCGAATTTAGACTGCAAATGCGCCACCACCGCCGGCGTGGCGTTAAAAATGACGTTGGCGTAGAAACCCGAGCTGTGGCGCTTGTCGGCGATGCGCGAAAACGCCTTCTTGTCCATTTTCTGGACGGTTTCCACTTTTCCGCCGGCGGCCGTGATTTCCGCAGAAATCTTGTCCAGGACATCTTTGATGCCCTCTTCTTTGCCCGCGATGTTCAAGATGAACAAACCTTCGTATCGTTTCACTTTTTTATATTTTCGTTCCCGGAGTTCACCACTCCGTTATACTGGTTCATTGCTGTTGCTATCCCGGCGTCCAGCCAGCATTCCGCCTGGTCGGCCGCCACCGTCAAAACTTTCGCCAACAAATCCCGCTCGTCCGCCACAAACTTGCCCAGCACATAATTGCTGATTTCCCGCGCCGCGGCCGCCCGGCCGATGCCGACCCGCAAGCGGGGCGTCGCCTGGGTCCCGAGCTGCTGCTCGATGGACTCCAGGCCGTGATGCCCGCCGCTGCTGCCCGCGGGCCGCAACCGCAGACCGCCCAAGGGCAGATCCGCATCGTCCACCACCACCAGCAGCCGCTCCGGCGGCAACTGGTAAAAAGCCATCATCGCCCCGACGGCCTCGCCGCTCAAATTCATGAACGTCTGCGGCTGGCACAACCACACCGGCCCGCCGTTTCGCCGCGCCTGCGCCACGCGCGCCTGGAACTTCTTCTCGTCCGTCCAGTCCGCCTGCCAGCGCGCCGCGAGTTGCTCCACGACCATGAACCCGGCGTTGTGGCGCGTCCGGTGGTACTGCGCCCCGGGATTGCCCAGACCCACGATGAGATGCCCGGTGTCCATGCGCGGAACCTGCGGCCCGCACCGCAAACGTTATTTCTTCTTCTCGGCCTTGGCGGCAGGCTTCTTTTCCGCGCCCTTCTCGGCCGGGGCCTTTTCGCCCGGCTTGGCCGCGGCTTTGTCGCCCGACTTGGCCGGAGCCTTCTCCCCGGCCTTGGCCGGCGCTTCTTCGGTGCCGTCTTCTTTCTTTTCTTTGATCATCTCCACATCGGCGGCGCCCGGGGCGGCTTCGGTGGCGGCGGTGGCTTCCACGACCTCCTCGGTGCGCGGCAGCGCGCAAGAAATCACGGAAATGTGCTTGCCGCCCAAAATCTCCACCCCTGCCGGGGCCTTGAGGTCGCCCAGATGGATCGTCTTGCCAATTTCCAGCGGCGTTACGTCCACCAAAATTTGCTCCGGCAGATCCTTCGGCAGGCTGCGGACTTTCAGCTTGAAGAGCACATGCTCCAGCACGCCGCCGTTCTTCACACCGGCGGGTTCCCCCACGGTCTCGAGCGGCACCATGATGGTCACCTTTTCATCCTCCGCCACCTCGTGAAAATCCACATGCAGCACCTTGCCGTCCAGCGGATGATGCTGGACGTCCTGCACGAGCGCCAGCCGCCTGGCCCGGGCGTCGTCGGCCACCGCCAGGTCCACCAGCATCGTCTCCGACACCGAGTGGTTGATCAAATCGGCGATTTCCTTGGAGTTGAGCTCGAGGTTTTGCGGCTTGGCCTGGCGGCCATAAATGGTCGCCGGCACGCGGCCGGCCGCGCGCAGTTTCTTGACTTCACCGCGGCGCACCTGCGTGCGCTGATAGGCTTGTAACGGTACTGATTTCATGTTCTTAAATCTAATGCTCGCGGCGCACTAACTCGTGCGTCCGCCTTTGAATTCAAACAGCGAATTCACCGACGAATTATTGTGAATTCGTTTGATGGCTTCGCCCAACAGCCCCGCCACCGACAACGTGGTGATCTTCACACCATCGATCGCAGGGCGTTGGACTGTATCAGTTGTAATCAGTTCGTCAATAACAGATTTTCGGAGCCGTTCGATGCCCACGTCGTTCAGGATGGCGTGCGACACGCAGGCGATGATGCTTTTGGCCCCCTTCCGCTTCAGCAGCGCCGCCGCCTGCGTCAGCGTCCCGGCCGTCTCCGTCAGGTCGTCGACCATCAAAATATCCCGGCCCTCGATCTCCCCGATCACCGCCATGGACTCCACCTCGGTGGCGCTTTTCCGCCGTTTGGCCACGATGGCCAGTTCCGCCTCCAGCGTCTGGGAATAGGCATGCGCCATTTTCAGCCCCCCCACATCCGGGCTCACCACCGTGAGGTTCTTCAAATTCTTCTGCTTCAAATAATCATACATCACCGGCGCCGCGTACAAATGATCCACCGGGATGTCAAAAAAACCTTGGATTTGCTGCGCATGCAAGTCCATCGTCAGCACGCGGTTCGCGCCGGACGCGACCAACAGGTTCGCCACCAGCTTGGCCGTGATCGGCACCCGCGGCTGGTCCTTCCGGTCCTGCCGCGCATACCCGTAAAACGGCATCACGGCCGTGATCCGCGTTGCGCTCGCCCGCCGCACCGCGTCAATCATGATGAACATTTCCATCAGATTGTGGTTCGTCGGCGGCGACGTGGGCTGGACAATGAACACATCCTGCCCCCGGACGTTCTCCTCGACCTTCACGAAGGTTTCGCCGTCGGGAAACGGCGTGATCTTGCATCTCCCCAGCTCCACGCCGATGGATTTGCAGATGGCCCGGGCCAAGGTTTCATTTGCGGTGCCACTAAATACTTTCACGAATTATAAAAAAAGTTTGTTCCGGTCTAAAAAGCAAAAACCGCCGCATCCGGCGGTGAGAAAATGCACAGCCCAATTTAGCGGCCAATCCCTCCGGCGCAAGCTGAATCTTCAACCGTTTAAAGCGCATGGAGGCGCGGGATGGAGGGGCCAAGCCGGTTGGCCGCCTTTCCCCGGCGCGGGGATGGGGAATTATTCCCTACAGTTTTCCCGGCGGCCACCGATAAGGAGACAACGAAAAAGTCAGAACTCTTGAGCACGATCCGGAAAATGCAGCTTATATTTTCGGCGTTACGGCATATTTTCATGTCGTCCACCGTGGCAGCCCCATTGCCGCCCAGGAACGATCGTCAACCCCATTGAACCATGGAACAAACCTCACGCTACGCCCAATTGCTGGCCTCGCTCGCACGCGAAATTGAACTGGCCCAGGCCGGTTCGAGCCAGGGCCAGTTTCCCATCCTCGACCTGCTGGGCAACCTGCGGGATGAAACCGCCGGCCGGCCGGTCCTGGCAGAAACGCACCAACTGAGCACCGGGGCCTGGGAACGGGTGGTGGGGTTTGTGGAAACGGGAAGAGCTTTTGAGGCGGAGGACATCAAATGGTTGAATGACCTGTTGACGCAACTCCGGCCGGCGTTGTCGGCGGCTGAATCCGCGCCTGCGGCCGCGCCCGCCGCACTGCCTTTGCCAGAACCGGCCAATCCAGCCGTCCCGGTAACTCCGTCTCCCGATCCCGCCGCCACCGCGGCCGCAGCGGCGGCGGCGGCGGCTTTCGCAGCGGCTACGTTCACGCCAGCGGCGCCCGCGCCCGCGCCCGCAACCCCGGCAGGAGCACCGGTCGCCGCCCCCGTGGACACCGGCGATGGCCCCTTGAATTTGGACATCGCCGGGGACGGCGAATTGCTTCGGGAGTTCATCACGGAATCGCGGGAGCATCTGGACAACATTGAGCAGGGAGTGTTGGTGCTGGAAAAGCGGCCGACGGACGAGGAGACGTTGAACACCATTTTCCGCGCGTTTCACACGTTCAAAGGCGGGGCGGGGTTTCTCAATCTGATCCCCATCAACCGGCTGGCGCATGTGCTGGAGTCCTTGCTGGACCTGGCCCGCCAAGGGCGGCTGGTGATCAACGAACCGGTGATTGAGTTGATTTTGCAGGGACGGGATGTGCTTAAGCTGTTCCTGGATGAAATTGAAGGCCAGGTCACCGGCCAACGCCCGGTGACGCCCATCCTCATCGCGACCGCGAAACTCAAGGCTGAAGCCCAAGGGATCATTGACGCCGTGCAGTCCGGGAAAATGCCTGCCGCGCCCCCCCGGGTGGCGCCACCGGCCACGACGCCGGAAACAACCCATGAACCCGTGCCGGCCATTGGCGGGGAAGCGGCGGCCGAGGCAAAATCCGACGGGGCGCGGGCGATGGTGAAGGTGGACACGGCCAAGCTGGACGGGCTGCTGGATTTGGTGGGGGAGATGGTCATCGCCCAATCGCTGGTGGGACAGAATTTGAGCCAGTTGGCCGGGCTGGACCCGCAACTGGCCCGGAACACGGCCCAGTTGAGCCGCATCACCAAGGAACTGCAACGCGTGAGCATGTCGTTGCGCATGGTGCCGATCCGGGGCGTGTTTCACAAGATGGCCCGGGTGACGCGCGACCTGGGCGCGAAGCAGCAAAAGAAAGTCCGGTTTGTGACCAGCGGGGAGGAGACAGAGCTGGACCGCGGCGTGGTGGAAGAATTGAATGATCCCCTGCTCCACATGATCCGCAACTCGATGGACCACGGCATTGAACCGGCGGCCAAACGGCTGGCGACCGGCAAACCGGCCGAGGGCACCCTCCAACTGCGGGCCTACCATCAGGGCGGCAACATCGTGGTGGAAATTGAGGACGACGGCGCCGGGTTGAACCGCGACCGCATCCTGAAAAAGGCCGTCGAACAGGGCCTGGTCACCACCACCGAAAACCTCAGCGACGAGGACATCTTCAGCTTCATTTTTGCGGCCGGCTTTTCCACGGCGGAAAAGGTCACCGACCTGTCCGGCCGGGGCGTGGGGCTGGATGTCGTGCGCCGCAACATCGAGCGCCTGCGCGGCCGGGTGGACATCTCCTCCCGGCCCGGCCAGGGCACCTTGTTCAAGATCACGCTGCCTTTGACCCTCGCGATCATTGACGGCCTGATCGTCAAGGTCGGTGAAGAACGGTATATCATCCCCACCCTCGCGGTGCGTGAGTCCTTCCGGCCCAGGGCCGACATGATCTCCCGCGTGCAGGGCCGGGCCGAAGTGGTGAACGTACGCGGCCGGCTGATTCCCCTCCTACAGTTGCACACCTTTTTCGGGGTGACGCCCAAATCCACCGAGGTCACCGACGGCATCATCGTGGTAATTGAGTCCGGGACGGACCTGCGGTGTCTGCGGGTGGACAGCCTGCTGCACAAGCAGGAGGTGGTGATCAAGAATCTCAATGACATGATGATGCACAAGAACCGCGCGCTGGCCGGCGCGGCCATCCTGGGCGACGGCCAGGTGGGGCTGATCCTGGATGTCAACGCGCTCGTGCATCCGGAACAATCGTATTCACAGGCGGCCTGACCCGGCGGGTTCCGGCGGGCGGGGCCGGGTGCAACGAGCCACCCGGAATCCGGCCGGTCCCGATCTGTGAATATTATTGTTTTCGGTTATTTTTGGCTGTTTGGAGTTATTCCGGGAATTTGAGGGATTCCGGTAATAATGGACCTTGGGGGCGAAGCGAACGGATGGGAGCTCATGAGGAGGCGCGCATTTTTCAATAAATAGTTGACCGGCCGGTCAAATTGGAGCAGGATACCCTGACTGAGATTTTTATGGGCCGGACGAGCGATGCCAAAGAGCGGTTGCTGGAAGTGGCGTTTGATTTGATTTGGAATCAAAGCTACGGCGCCGTGAGTGTTGATCATATCTGCCAGCGGGCGGAGGTCAACAAGGGCAGTTTTTATCATTATTTTCCGTCCAAGTCCGATCTGGCGGTGGCGGCGTACGAGGAGCATTGGCGGGAGAAGCAGCCGGAAATGGACCGCATTTTTTCACCGCAGATTCCGCCGCTGAACCGGCTGCGTTTGTGGTGCGGCAACGCGTATGAGCGGCAGAAGCTGAAGGCGGAGAAATACGGTCATGTCTGCGGCTGTCCGTACGCGAGCCTGGGCGCGGAAGTGGCCACGCAGGATGAAAAAATTCGCGCCAAGGCGGAGGAATTGGTGGACCGCACGCTGCGTTATTTGGAGAACGCCCTGACCGAGGCCAAGCTGCAGGGGGCGGCGGCGATTGACGACCCGCGGTTGATGGCGCGCCGGGTTCATTCGCTGGTGCTGGGCATGTTGCTGCACGCGAAAATCCGCAATCAGTTTTCGGAACTGGAGGACATGGAACCGGCCGTCATGAACCTGATCCGGGCCAAACCCGCCTTTTAGATTATGATACGAATTGTCAATAAACCAAGCCCGGTTGGTTGTCCCAAGACGGGTTATTTGACCAACCGGTCAGTTAACAATTCCTATAATTCCCTGAATACCCCATAATTCCCATGTGGATCGTCCAATTAGCGCTGCGCCGGCCGTACACCTTTGTGGTGCTGGCGCTGCTGTTGGTGTTGCTCACGCCGTTCATCCTGCTGCGCACACCCACGGATATTTTCCCGGCCATCAACATCCCGGTGATCAGCATCATCTGGCAATATACGGGCTTGGACGCCCAGCAGATGGAGCAGCGGATTGTGTTTGTCAGTGAGCGCGGGCTGACCGTGACGGTCGGGAACATTGAACACATTGAATCCACCTCGTACAACGGCATCGGGGTGATCAAGGTCTTCCTGCAGCATGGGGCGTCGGTGGACGCGGCGATGTCGCAGGTGACAGCGATGATGCAGACGATGCTGCGGCAGATGCCGCCGGGCATCACGCCGCCGCTGATCATCCAATACAACGCCTCGACGGTGCCGATTTTGCAGTACAGTTTCAGCAGCCCGAAGATGTCGGAGCAAGCGCTGTTTGACGTGACGGCCAACCAGGTGCGGGTGGGGCTGACGACGGTGCCCGGGGCGATGATCCCCTGGCCCTATGGCGGCAAGACCCGGGTGGTGTCGGTGGACCTGAGCCTGCCGGCGCTCAAGGCCAAGAACATTCTGGCGCAGGAGGTGGTGAACGCGGTCAATGCGCAAAACCTGGTGCTGCCCAGCGGCACCACCAAGATCGGACGCACGGAATACGATGTGACGGTGGAGTCCAACGCCCGGCTGATTGACGATCTGAACCACCTGCCGATCAAGGTGGTGAACGGCGCCACCATCTACATGAGCGACGTGGCGCAGGTTCATGACGGGTTCACCCCCCAGCAGAATGCGGTGCGCCTGGATGGCGTGCGGGGCGCGCTGCTGACGGTAATGAAGGCCGGCAACGCCTCCACACTGGATGTGGTGGCGGGCGTGAAGGCGGCCCTGACGGGGGTAATGGCCACGGTGCCCAAGGATTTGGACCTGCAGGTGAAGGAATTTGCCGATCAATCGCTGTTTGTACGCGCGGCCATCAGCGGGGTGGCGCGGGAGGGGGTCATGGCCGCGGCGCTGACGGCCATGATGATTCTGCTGTTTCTGGGCTCGTGGCGCAGCACGTTGATCATCGCGTTGTCCATCCCGCTGTCGGTGCTGTGTTCGCTGGCGGCGTTGAGCGCGCTGGGGGAGACCATCAATTTGATGACACTGGGCGGTCTGGCGCTGGCAGTGGGGATCCTGGTGGATGACGCGACGGTGGCCATCGAAAACATCCACCGGCACATGTCGGCCGGCGAACCATTGGAGAACGCCATTCTCATCGGGGCGTCAGAAATTGCGATGCCGGCATTCGTCTCCACGCTGTGCATCTGCATCGTGTTTGTGCCGATGTTTTTTCTTACGGGGGTGGCACGGTATTTGTTTGTGCCGCTGGCCGAGTCGGTGGTGTTCGCCATGCTGGCCAGTTACGTGATTTCGCGGACGCTGGTGCCGACGCTGGTGATGTGGTTTTACCGCAATGTCCAGACGCATGGCGAAGCGGTCGGCGGGCCGGGGTGGCGGCGGCCGTTCGCCGCCTTCCAAAACGGGTTTGAACGCGGCTTTGAACGCTTCCGCGCGCGGTATCGCGCCTGGCTGGCCGCTTGCTTCGCCCATCGCACCTGGTTTGCGGCGCTTTTTCTTTTGTTTTGCCTTGGTTCCTGGCTGCTCATCGCGGGGCTGGGCCGGAATTTTTTCCCGGAGGTGGATACCGGGCATTTTCTCCTGCACCTCCGCGCCCGGACGGGCACGCGGATTGAAGAGACGCAGCGGTTGACCGACCAGGTGAACCAGGTCATCCGCCGGGAAATTCCCGCCGGCGAACTGGGCGGGATCCTGGACAACATTGGCATCCCGAATTCCTCCATCAATCTGAGTTACAACTCCAGCGGGGTGATTGGCACCGGGGATGCGGACATCATGGTGGCGCTGAATCCGGGGCATGCGCCCACCGCCGGCCATGTCCGGCGTTTGCGGGCGCGGTTGAACCGAGAGTTCCCGGGCACGCTGTTTTATTTTCTGCCGGCGGACATCGTCAGCCAGACGCTGAACTTCGGCCTGCCGGCGCCGTTTGACGTGCAACTGATCGGCCGGGACCAGACCAAAAACCGCGCCCTGGCGGTGCGGTTGGCCGACGCCATCAAAAAAATCCCCGGGGCGACGGACCTCCGGGTCAACCAGCCGGACAACCTGCCGCAAATGCGCATCACGGTGGACCGGGTCAAGGCGGCCGGACAGGGGCTGACCGATCTGAGCGTGGCCAACGCGGTGCTGCTGGGCCTGAGCGGCAGCAGCCAGGTGCAGCCGGCCTTCTGGCTGGACCCCACCGTTGGGGTGCAATACTCGATCAATGTTCGTGCGCCGGAGACGGCCATGGATTCCGTGCAGCAGCTCCAGGCCATGCCCATCAGTGTCAACCAGCCGGGTCAGGCCGGCGCCCAGATTCTGGAGAACCTCGCCCAGATTGACCGCGTGAATGTGCCGCCGGTGGTCTCCCATTATAACATCAAACCGGTGATTGATGTCTATGGCAACGTGGATGGGCGCGACCTGGGCGGGGTGCTGGCGGACATCCAGCCGTTGGTGGACCAGGTGAAAACCAATCTTTCCAGCGGCAATACCATTGAGGTGCGCGGCCAGGCGGAGACGATGCATTCCAGCTATGTGGGGTTGGGGATCGGGCTGGCGGGGGCGATTGTCCTGATCTACTTCCTGCTGGTGATCAATTTTCAGAGCTGGCTGGACCCATTCATCATCATCACAGCCCTGCCCGGGGCGCTGGCGGGGGTGGTGTGGGGGCTGTGGTTGTCCCAGACCACCCTGAGCGTGCCGGCATTGATGGGGGCCATCATGAGCATGGGCGTGGCCACGGCCAACTCCGTGCTGGTGGTCACGTTCGCCCGCGAAAATTTGCGCCGCGGCCTCCCGCCCATCGAGGCCGCACTGGAGGCCGGGGCCGGGCGCATCCGGCCCATCTTGATGACCGCGCTGGCGATGGTCATCGGCATGTTGCCGCTGAGCCTGGGGCTGGGCGAAGGGGGCGAGCAGAACGCGCCGCTGGGCCGCGCCGTGATTGGCGGGCTCGTCCTGGCGACCGTGACCACCTTGTTTTTTGTGCCGGTCGTATTTAGTTTTATGCATCGTCGAACCCCTGCGGGCGCGTCAGCCCCGGACCATCCCCCTGTAACGTCATGAATACCATCCCCACCCCTCCGGCCGCTCCGGTGACGGCGGTCCATCTGGTCCGCATGGCTTTGATCATCGGCGTCCTCATCGTCGCCGGCGTGGCCATCGGATTGCTGCCCCGCTGGCGGGCGAGCGCGGAACTGATCAAAGAAACCCAGGCCGACGGCGTGGCCATCGTCAATGTCGTTTCGCCCGTCCCCACCACAGCGAACCTCAGCGCGCCGCTGCCGGCCGATGTGCAGGCTTATGTGGACGCCCCCATCTACGCCCGCGCCAGCGGTTATTTGAAGAATTGGTTTGCGGACATTGGCGACCGGGTCACCAACGGCCAGGCGCTCGCGGAAATTGTCACGCCGGAACTGGATGAACAACTCGACCAGGCCCGCGCCGAACTCGCGCAGAACCAGGCCGCCCTGAACCTCGCCCAAATCACCGCCGACCGCTGGGCCGGCTTGCTGAAAACCGCCAGCGTCAGCGAGCAGGAGGCCGCCGAAAAAGCCGCCGACCTAGCGCTGAAAAAAGCCATGGTGGACGCCGCCCGGGCCAACCTTAAACGGCTGGCCGACCTGAAGAATTACGATGCCGTCACCGCCCCGTTTGACGGTGTCATTTCCGTGCGCAACACGGACATCGGCCAGTTGGTCACGGCCGACGGCGGGCGCGAGCTCTTTCACCTGGCCCAAACGGATCCGCTGCGGGTGTATGTGCGCGTGCCGCAAACCCTCAGTCACGCCGTCGCGTCCGGGCAGACCGCCCAACTGAGCTTCCAGGAACTGCCCGGCCGCACCTTCACCGCCGAGGTGGTGCGCATGGCCGGCGCCGTGGACGCGGCCTCGCGCACCCTGCTGGTGGAATTGCAGGTGAAAAATCCGCACGGCGAAATCTTTGCCGGCAGTTACGCGCAGGTGCGTTTCAACGACACCGCCGGCCCGTCCGTCCTGCGCCTGACCGACAACACCCTCATCACCCGCGCGCAAGGCGTGCAGGTCGCCGTGGTCGGGGACGACCACCGGGTGCAACTGCGCCACATCGAATTGGGCCGGGATTACGGCGACTTTGTGGAAGTCCTCTCCGGTGTGACCACCAATGACCGCGTCATCATCAATCCACCGGACGCCATCACCGACGGCATGGTGGTGCAAGTGGCCGCGCCCGCGGAGACCACGCCGGCCAAATGAAAAAAACCACATATTTTGCCGCCGCCCTCCTCGGTCTGCTGTCGGCCGGATGTGCCGTCGGACCGGAGTATCACCGCCCTCCGGTGACAGCCGACCAGTCGCTGCCGGCCGCGTTCGCGGCCCCGGTGCCGTCGGCCACCAATGAAGTGGTGTGGAAAATCGCCGAACCAGCCGCCGAACAGCCGCGTGGCGAATGGTGGCAACTGTTTAAAGACCCCGCGTTGAACCGGCTGGAAACCCTCGCCCGCACCAACAACCAAAATCTGGCCGCCGCCGCCGGGCGTTTTGAGCAGGCCCGGGCCCTGGCCGCCAGCGCCCGCGCCGCCTATTATCCCACCCTCACCGCCGGCGGCTCCCCCAACGGCGACATCGCACGCGCGCGCACCAGCACCGACGCCCCGGAGTCCGGCCATGCCACCGGCCAGTCTTACACCTACAACACCTTTACCGCGCCGCTCTATCTGGGCTGGGAACCGGACCTGTGGGGGCGCGTCCGGAACCAGTCCGCCGCCGCCCGCGCCAGCTTCACCGCCGCCGCCGATGATCTCGCCGCCGCCCGCCTGGACCTGGCCGCCGAAACCGCCGCCGATTATTTCATCCTCCGCGCGCTGGACAACCAACGTAACGTGCTGGTGGACACCATTGCCACCTACCGGCGCTCCCTCGAACTCGTCAAAAACCGCCGGGCGGGCGGCGTCGTCACCGACCTCGATGTCGCCCAGGCCGCCACCCAACTGCACTCGGCCGAGGCCCAACTGCCGGTCATCCAATTGCAGCGGGCGCAACTCCAAGATGCCCTCGCCCTCCTGTGCGGCCGGCCTCCGATGGATTTCGACATCGCCACCAACGCCTTCGCCCCCGCCGTGTTTCCGGCCGTACCCGCCAGCCTGCCCGGCGACCTCCTCGAACACCGGCCTGACATCGCCGCCGCCGAACGCCGCATGGCCGCCGCCAACGCCAATGTCGGCGTTGCCAAGACCGCCTTCTTCCCCGCCATCCGCATCAACGGCCTGGCCGGCTTTCAATCTGTGGACATCGGCTCCCTGTTCAACTGGTCCAATCGCATGTGGGCGGTGGGCCCCACGCTGGACCTCCCCTTGTTCACCGGCGGCCTGAACCGCGCCCAGCTTGCCGCCGCCCGCGCCGCCTACGATGAAACCGTCGCCGGCTATCGCCAGACCGTGTTGACCGCCTTCGCCGAAGTGCAGGACACCCTCTACGCCCAGCAACTCCTCGCGGACCAATGGTCGGCGGAAACCGCCGCCCTCGCCTCCTCCCAACAAGCCCTCCAAATCGCCAACCACCGCTACGAAGCCGGCCTGGTCATCTACCTGGATGTCGCCACCGCGCAGAGCGACACCCTCCTCCACCAGAGCACGGTCGCCCGGCTCAACGGCGACCGCTTCGTCGCCACGATCAACCTTATCAAAGCCCTCGGTGCCGGCTGGCCTGCGGCGGACCATCCCCGCAACCCCTGACCAGCCGTGGGACAGGCATCCAGCCTGTCAGCTCCCACCTGCACACCATGACCCGACCCGGCCTGGATGCCCCCGGGTTGTTCCCTCCGGATTCCATCGCTGCAAGTCGTTGTTAGTGAATATTTTATAATGAATGCCTGGACTGAGCCGGACTCAGCTTGACCACTGGTCTAAACCCCATAACCTCAAGCCTTTAGCTGGATAAAGGCGGTCCAATCTTCCGGCCGATCATCCAACATTGCAGTTGCAATCAACACGCCGCAAACTGCATCAATGGTTGGACTTGCCTTGACTCAACGTTACCCCAAGATAGAAAAGAGAGAGCGCCCGCCCCACCCGCAATAACGATTGGGTTGATCAATAATTGCATTTGTAATAAATTAAACCCTCAACCCGATTGAAAGGTTGGATTAGCTTGGACTCAGCGGGATTCACTTGGACTCCGACAAAGCAATGGGAGCGTACCTGCCTGCCCGCCATAGCTCCAGCGAAGGAGGGCTCCGGGGCGCTGTTTCCCACGCCCTCGCGGAAAACCTCGTGCGCCCCAGAACAGGCTTTGGTCTTCTTCACCCAAAACCCAAAACCTGCCGCCTTTGCGTCCCAGTTTCCGCATTCCCGCTATTCCCTTTTTCGCTCTTCCGCAATATGTCAAAGACGCGCCGGCCGGCCTGACGCCGTCCGGAGCCGGGCTTCCCGGACAAGATGTATAATCTATTATATTTTTCCAGCCCGTCAAATTGAAAATCCCCCCGCCCGCGCCCGTACCGTCGCATTTTGACATCGCCCGATCAGTGTGCCGCCGGCCGGTCCGCAACGCGCGGCCCCCCTTCGCCCGGGCCACGGGCACCATCCCAGGTGCGCCGTCTTCCAGTCCGCAAGGCTGGCATATTTTTAGGTCCGCCCCCGCAAAAACAAATCAAGCTCTGGAGGGGTTCCTGGTGATCTTTGGTGGCAAAGCATCGGCTTTTCACTTCCCCTCTCCCTCCCCTTAACCGTAACCATGCAGTAGAAACGCAGTGTTTGCTTGGTCCTTTTGCGTAAGGACGTCGTCGTGAGGTGCTTCCAGATCCATGAAGAATATGCTACGCGCCTCACTCCTCGCCTTACGCAAAAATCCACGGCGCAACCGCTTGCGTTTCTACTGCATGGTTACGGCTTAGACCTTGACCAATCATTTCGCCCGCGCGTACGATACAGCCATGAAAGCCCGGCGCGCGTTCACCTTGATTGAACTGCTGGTGGTCATCGCCATCATCGCCATTTTGGCGTCCCTTTTGTTGCCGGTGCTGGGCAAATCGAAGGCCGTGGCCCAGGGTGCCCAATGTCTCAACAACCTGAAACAACTGGCCACCGGCTGGACCATGTATGCGGGGGACAATCACGACCGGCTCGTCCCCAATTGGTTGTTGCTTACGCCCGGCTTTTGGGCTTCCGCTCCGGAGTCCTGGGTGACGGGCAATGAACAAATCCGGGCGGATGCAACCAATGTCGCCTGCCTCCAGAACGGCCGGCTCTATGACTACAACAAGTCGCCCGCCATTTACCATTGCCCCAGCCTGGCCGGCACGGCCCCGGTGGGCGTGCCGGCCGCTTCGCTCGTCCGCTCCGTTTCCATGAACGGACGGATGGGCGGCTACGTCCCCGGTGACACTTCCATCGCCGGCCCGCTCGCGGACACGTCCGGCCAGTTCGGTTCCAACAATCCCCCCATCCGGTTGGCCACGGCCATCCTCAATCCGTCGTCGGCGAACGCGCTGGTGTTTGTGGACGAAAGTTTGAACACGGTGGATGACGGTTTCTTCATCGTCCAATTGGGGGCCGGCGTCACCACCTGGCAGAACTCCCCCACCACCCGCCACAACCACGGCGCAAGTTTGTCCTTCGCCGATGGACATACGGAACTCTGGCACTGGCAAACCATCACCACCGAACAGCCGGCCAACGCGCCCGCCAGCGGGACGGCCGACCTGGCCCGGGTGCAGAACAGCCTTGGGCAGTGATTGGGCGAATCTTTGTACAACGAGCGTATGGCTATAAGCCGGTCAGAGACCGGCGCTCCAGGGGCAGCGATCGGACACGCATCCACTTATCGTGATATTTTGATGTAAAATAATTTCACCCCTTAAAATATTAGTGGACTTTAATAAGGTTCATGCTATTCTCTACGCACGTTCGATGAAAACTTGCATGAACATAGCAGTCTTGATTTGGCCGACGATGCCGGTCGCGAGAGCGCTCCGTCATGAATGGTCAAGCCAGGGCGGTGTGTTCAGCCATGGAATGTCCGGTTGGTATCGCGGGCAAAAGACCGCCGTCAATTTGGACAAACCGGAGGTGAGCAGGTAGAGAATCGAAATAGAATCTTTTCAACCCTGCTTACCCCGTGTAGGCAGGGTTTTTTATTTCCCTGATCTTATGCCAACCCAACAACGAAAGGTGAACGAACTGTGAAACATTACCAGGCGACGTCTTGAGGATGTCCGACCACGCCAAATCAATTCAGGCGCAGGAAAGCTCCGGCTTTCCACCGTTGGGGCCTGCCCTTCGGTCGCCCCCAGGCGCGCCACGCTGGATTAGCACGCTTTTACATATTAAGGGCTTCGCAGGAGGTGTGCCCTCAAACACCGAAACAACCGCCGTGAAACCGCGGGCTGGGATCTTCTAAGATCGCCAGGAGGTGTTTGTTCTTTGTTGAAATGGCACGGGCCGGGAGGGCAATGACTCTCCCGGCCCATTTAATTTCATTTTGGATATCTTACCGCGAGGCCGCCTGCCAGGGTGTCGGCCTGGCGTTCTTCGCTCCGGCGTTCTGGTTAAAGCGTCCGGAGTCACTTTTGAAAGGCAGGCAGATACAACCAACAAACCAATCCCGCCCGGCGGGCATGAAAGGAAACATGAATACATTGACTGAAACCCAAGTGCGCCTTTTCGCCTCGTCCAAAAGCTGGATGGAGGGCGAAGCGGTGCGCCAACTCTACGCCACGGCCAAGCTCGACGGCGTCCGACTGGCCGCCGGTTTCCCGGATTTGCATCCGGGCCGCGGTTCGCCCGTGGGCGCGGCGATCGTCACCGAGGGCCTCATCTATCCGCACCTCATTGGCGGCGACATCGGGTGCGGCATGGCGCTGTTCAAGACGGACCTGGTCCGGCGCGACGCCCGGCTGGATCGCTGGGCCGGACTCTGGTTCCACCTGGAACATCCCTGGGACGAGGAGGTCGGCGGCTTTCTGGCCGACCACGACCTGGAATCCACAGAGTTTGACCGGGCGCTGGGCACCCTCGGGGGCGGCAACCACTTCGCCGAGTTGCAGGCGGTCGAGCAGGTGCTGGACCCGCGAGCCTTCAAGGCGCCGGACCTCGGCAAGCAGCAACTGGTCGTGCTCGTTCACAGCGGCTCGCGCGGGTTGGGCGAATCCATCCTGCGCGAACATACGGACCAGCATTTCGGCGCGGGCGTGGAGGCCGAATCGTTCGCGGCGGCGGAATACCTCCGGGGCCACGACTTCGCCGTGCGCTGGGCGGCGGCAAACCGCGAACTCATCGGGTGTCGTTTCGCGCGGATGATCGGCGCTGATCTGGAGCACTGCTGGGACGGCTGCCATAACAGCATTATGCGCCACGAAAGCGGGGGCGAGACCGTTTGGATTCATCGCAAAGGCGCGGTCGCGGCGGAGGGCGGGTTTGTGGTGATCCCGGGTTCGCGCGGTTCATTGACCTATGTCGTGAAGCCGGCGGGTGATGGCGCGAGCCATGCGTGGTCGCTGGCGCACGGGGTGGGCCGCAAGTGGTCGCGCACCGACGCCCGGCAGCGCATGCGCGAACGCTTCAGCGTCAGCGAACTCACCCAGACGCCGCTGGGCGGTCGCGTGATCTGCGAAGAGCGCGACCTCCTCTACGAGGAAGCGCCGGCCGCTTACAAGAACATCGAGGCCGTGATTGCAGACCTGGTGGACGCCGGGCTCGTGTCCGTCATCGCCACCTTGCGGCCGCTTCTCACCTACAAGACACGCAAAGTGCGTCGGTGAAGCGTCCGCGACGCCGGGAGGAAACGGGTGCGTCGGGTTGCGGGCAGGCAACCCGGCGTCACCCGGCTTTCCGCGCAGGAAGAAAAGGAAGTGCGCGACGAAGTCCAAATGAGATAGGCGCTCCCGCGGACGGGATTAGTGTTCGCCTTGCGAATATGTCCTGACGCCCCGGCACAAAGATCTCAAAGCCGGAATTTGGACCCAGGCTCATTCGTCGCGCAGCCAAAACCTGCCACAATTTATGAGAATGACAACCGAAAGTTATTCACCGCTGTTCACCTTCATTCACATCCCGTGGGCCGGGCAGCCCGGACGGAGGTTTGCAAAACCGCAGAGGCAGAGGTGAGTCCAACCTGCACTCCATACGCATTTTACTGTAGCGGCGGCCGTCCCGCCTGCAGTATAGCCGGGCATCCGGCCCGGCGGAAAAACTTATCCCGGCCCGGGAAAGTTGAATTACTGCCAAGACGGAGGGATAGGCGACAATGGAGCGCCCTCGTCCTCGGGGGCAGCAAGCTCCGCAGGCCCTGATACCACCTCATTTTTCAAGGGTGATCGTCGCTCGCACATTGCTGCGCCCGAGGACGGGCGCACCCCGCTTTCGTCGTGCATCCCACCGGTTCGCAGTTCAAGGCGCGGGGTTTGCCTTGGGGATTTACTTCCCGAGCGCCCGCAGCAGTGCGGGCAGCAGCGTGCCGGCGGAGCCGGTGAGGACAAAATCCGCCCGGTCCGTCAGGGGCGTCGGCTGCGGATTGATTTCCACCACCACGGCGCCGTGGCGCAAGGCGTCGCCGGGCAGCGCGGCGGCGGGATAGACGACCGCCGCGGTGCCGATGGAGAAAAAGACATCGCAGGTGGCGCTGGCGGTCGCGGCGCGTTCCATGGCCGCGGCGGGCAGTTGTTCCTCAAACCAGACGACATCCGGCCGCAGCAGCCCGCCGCAGTTCGGGCATTTGGGCGGCACATCGCCGGTGTCCGGCCAACTAACGACCACGACGTCTTCGTCGAAGCACTTTGTGCGGGTGACGTTGCCGTGCAGTTCAATGACGTCCCGGCTGCCGGCCCGCTGGTGCAGGCTGTCGATGTTCTGGGTGATAAGATGAAATTCCGGAAAGAGATTTTGCATCTCGGCGAGGGCCAGATGCGCGGCGTTTGGGCGGGCTTCGGCCACCAGTTTGCCCAGCCAGGCGTACCATTCCCACACCAGGCGGGGATGGCGGCGGAAGGCGCGCGGCGTGGACAGTTCTTCGGGATTGTATTTGGCCCACAAGCCGGTCTGCGCCGCGCGAAAGGTCGGCACGCCGCTTTCCACCGACACGCCCGCGCCGGTGAGCACCGCCACGCTCCGCGCCCGCGCAAGCTGTTCGATCAAATCTTTGGGGATCGTCATGGCGGCAATCATGCCCGCGCAGAGCGAATACGCACAAGCATGATTATTTTTCACCTCCGAGCGCGAAGCAGCTCAAGCGATCCCGTCGCCGGGACATGAGCCGGTGGAAGAGACCGGCCGGGGGTGTTCTCTTTAAGTTTAAATGATAAAGGATAAAAAAAGCGAAGAACGGAACCAGTTTTGACCTGCAAGCATTAAAGTGCAGCGGACTTTTACTCCGCAGAACAGGGCACGTTACCCTGGCAGGCCACCATTTTTTACTTCGTCGCAGCCGACGTGAGGAGGCTCTGATTGAAAAGCGGGAAAGCGGAAACCGAAAACAAAATCAGGGGCTTGTCACCTCGGCTGCTACATGAGTTAACGTCGCGCCCCGCGCACATCGAAAGAAATGCCGGTCCCGGCGCCCTGGTGCAACGGCCCGAGGATCGCAGAGCAGAAGTTGTTCTTAAATGAGTAAAATATTAACATTGAAAACGCCCTTGAAGCTGTCAGAACCAGGCTTGATCGCAAGTCTCCACGCTCTGCCGACGACAGCGTGGATTCTCTTCTTCGGGATGTTCCTGAACAAGTTCGGCGCGTTTGTAGTGCCGTTTCTGGCGCTGTATCTGACACGGTCGGGTTACACGCCGGCCGACGCAGGCATGGCCATCGGTGCCTACGGCGTCGGCAACTTTGTCGCGTCCCTGCTGGGCGGGCACCTGGCCGACACTTTGGGGCGGCGGAAGACCATTTTGCTCTCCATGTTTTCCGGTGCCGGCGCGATGATGTTGCTCTCGCAGGTACGCAGCCTGCCTTGGATCATCGGTCTGGCGGCACTGACGGGGCTGGCCAGCGAATTTTATCGTCCGGCGTGCAGCGCGCTGCTGACGGATTTGGTGGCGCCGGAACAGCGGGTGACGGCGTTCGCGGCATTCCGCATGGCCTTCAACGCCGGGTGGGCCTTCGGGCCGGCCACCGCCGGTTTTCTGGCGACGAAGGGGTTCTTCTGGCTGTTTGCCGGAGATGCCGCGACCTCCGTGCTGTTCGGGTTGGTGGCGCTGCTGGCGCTGCCGAGGGATACGCGGAGCCGGCGGCGGGACAGCGGTTGGAGCAAGGCCGTGGGGGTGATCCGGCGGGACCGGCGGCTGCTACAGGCCATGCTGGCGTCGTTTGGCATCGCGTTTATCTTCATGCAAACGACCTCGTCCTACGGGGTGCAGGTGACGAACCTGGGTTTTTCCACCGCGACCTATGGGGCGCTGATCTCGTTGAACGGCGCACTGGTGGTGTGCCTGGAACTGCCGCTGACCACCTTCACCCGGCGGCTGCCGGCGCGGCGAGTGCTCGCCACCGGCTATGTGCTCGTCGGGGTGGGCTTCGCCTTGAACGCGTTTGCCCGCACAGTCCCGGCGCTGGCGGCGTGCGTGCTGCTGTTCACGCTGGGGGAAATAACGGCCATGCCGGTGCAGGCCGCGTATGTATCCAACCTGGCGCCGACGCACCTGCGGGGGCGGTATGTGGGGGTGTTCGGCCTGAACTGGGCGCTGGCGCTGATCATAGGCCCGGCGCTGGGCCTGAAAATGCTGGCGTACAATCCCGCCCTGCTATGGCTCAGTTGCGGCGCGCTCGGCGTGCTGGCGGCAGGGATCATCTTGCTCGGGGTGCAGGCAGGCAGGGCGGCGGTGCCGACGGTGGGCAAGACGGAAACGAAGGGAAGTTGGTTGTGAAAGGATGAGCCACGCGTTGGCGGGTCAATTCTGGCCCTCCTAGCCCGCCTGAAAGGCGATCACGCTTAGCGGCGGGAGCAGAAACTCGGCCGAACAGGGCTGGTTGTGCAGCGGCACGCTTTCCGCCGTCACGCCCCCCAGGTTCCCCAGGTTGCTGCCGCCGTATATCTCAGAATCACTGTTCAGCACCTCCGCCCAACGGCCGCCCCGGGGCAGGCCCGTCCGGTATTTTTCCCGCGGCACCGGGGTCAGGTTCAAAATCACCGCCAGCGGCCGCGACCCGTCGGCCGGCTGCCGGATGAAGGACAACACGCTGTTCTCGCGGTCGTTGCAGTTGATCCAGTAAAAGCCCGCCAGGTCGTAATCCGCCTGCCACAGCGCCGGCGACGCCGCGTACAGCCGGTTCAAATCCGTCACAAAGCGCTGCAACCCGGCGTGATACGGTCCGGACTTGAGCACCCCCCAGTCCAGCTCGCCGTTCTCGTTCCACTCACCCGGCTGGCCGATCTCCCCGCCCATGAACAGGAGCTTCTTGCCGGGAAACAGCCATTGATATCCGAACAACGCGCGCAAATTGGCGAATTTCTGCCATTCGTCCCCCGGCATCCGCCCCAGCAGGGAGGCCTTGCCATGCACCACTTCGTCATGCGACAGCGGCAGCACAAAATTCTCGTTGTGATGGTACAACATGGCAAACGTCAGCTCCTGCTGGTGGTATTTGCGGTGGACCGGCTCGCGCTTGAAGTAGCCCAGCGTGTCGTGCATCCAGCCCATGTTCCATTTCAGCGAGAAACCCAGCCCGCCCGCCGCCGGCGGCCGCGTCACCAGCGGCCACGCGGTGGATTCCTCCGCAATCGTCACCACCCCCGGATGTTCCGTGTGCGTCAGGTGATTGAACTTTTTGAGAAACTCGATCGCCTCCAGATTTTCCCGCCCGCCAAATTGATTTGGCACCCACTGCCCCTCCTTCCGCGAGTAATCCAGGTACAGCATCGAGGCCACCGCGTCCACCCGCAGCCCGTCAATATGGAACCGCTCGCACCAGTACAACGCGTTGGCCGCCAAAAAATTGGACACCTCCAGCCGCCCGAAATTGAAGATCAGCGTGCCCCAGTCCTGGTGCGCCCCCTTGCGCGGGTCCTCGTGCTCGTACAACGCCGTGCCGTCGAACCGCGCCAGCGCCCAATCGTCCCGCGGAAAATGCGCCGGCACCCAGTCAATGATCACCCCGAGGCCCGCCTGGTGCAGCGCGTTCACCAGAAACTGAAAATCATCCGGCGTGCCGTAGCGGCTGGTGGGCGCGTAAAAACCCGTGATTTGATAGCCCCACGACGGATAATACGCGTGCTCCGCCACCGGCATGAACTCCACATGCGTGAACCCCAGCCGCCGCACATACTCCACCAGCGGCGCGGCCAGTTCGCGGTAGCTCCAGGATTCGGCCGCCGTCTTTTTCTGCCAGGAACCCAGGTGAACCTCATACGCGCTCATCGGCGAACGCAGCGGATCGGCGTTCCGCCGGCGCTTCAACCAGGCGGCATCCGTCCAGGCAAATTTTTGCGTGTCCCACACAATCGCCGCGTTTTTGGGCGCGGTCTCAAAAAAGCACCCGTACGGGTCCGTTTTCAACTTGACGACCGCGTGCGCGTCGCGGATTTCAAACTTGTAGTGCGCCCCGAGGCCCACGCCCGGGATGAAAATTTCCCAGACCCCCGAGGCCCCCAGCAGGCGCAGCATGTGCCTCCGGCCGTCCCACCGGTTGAAATCCCCGACCACGCTCACCCGCTGCGCGTTTGGCGCCCAGACGGCAAAACTCGTGCCCGGCACCCCGTCAATCACGCGCAGATGGGATCCCAGTTTGTCATAAATCCGCCGTTCATCCCCCTTGCCGAACAAGAATAAATCCGCCTCCCCCAGCGTGGGCAGAAAGGAATAGGCGTCGCGGGTCTGCCAGGTCCGGCCCTGCGCATCGGTGATCACCAAGTCATAAGCATAGACCTGGCTGGCGTCGCGCGTCACCCCTTCAAACAGCCCGCTGGCGTGAATGCGCTTGAGGGGAAAGGCCGGCCGGTTTTTCTCGTGCGTGGGCCGGATCTCCACCGTGGCGGCCTCCGGCAGATACGCCCGGACCACCAGCCCGGAGCCGCCGCCCAACAGGTGCATCCCCAGCAAGGTGTGCGGCGACGAGTGTCTGACTTCCACCAGGCTGCGCAATTCGTCTGCTTTGAGAATCATCCGGGGACAGTTTAACCCAAACCAGCGCCAAAGGGAACTTTTCTTGCAAAAAAGCAGCCGCCTTGGAACCGCGCGGGCGGATTCAAGAACCGGGGTGGGGACGGGCTCGTCCCCAGCGTTTGTTTGATAACATTGAAAGCGCGGGGACGAGCCCGTCCCCGCCCCGGTCTTCGCGCGTTCTTGAATCGGCCCTTAGAACTGCGCCAGCAATCGCGCCACCTGCCCGGCCAGGCTTTCCAGCCCGCCCTCGGTCCAGAGCACATGATCCGCCCGGGCCATCTTTTGCTGCACCGGCCACTGCGCGGCCTGGCGCCGGACGATCTCCGCCGGCGACCAGCCCCGGGCGGCCAACCGCTCCGCCTGGGTGGACGGCAGACAAGCGGCGCAAACGACTTTGTCGAAATGGCCTTCCGCCTGGGTTTCATACAACAGCGGGATCACCACCACGGCCAGCGGGCGGCCTTCCCCACGCCAGGCTTCAACCCGGCCCAGCCAGCCGCTGCGAATCCGGGGATGCAAAATCGCCTCCAGTTTCCGGCGGGCTTCGGGGTCGGCAAAGACAATCCGGGCCAGTTCGTCGCGCCGGAGCCGGCCGTCTGTGGTTATGACGCCGGGGCCGAAGGTGTTGTGAATCTCCGCCAAAGCCGGCTCCCCGGGCTGGACCAAGTCCCGGGCCAGCTCATCCGTGTCCACCACCGGCACCCCCCGGCCGGCCATCATTTGGGCGGCGGTTGTCTTGCCCATGCCCACACCGCCGGTAAGCCCGCAAACCTTCATGCGTTGAAACCCGGACCTACGGCCCGGCCACGGCGCGGAAGAAACGCGCCGGATAGTTCGTCTTCCGCGAGTCGGTGTAAATGAAGGAGGGGCCGTTGGTGGTAAAGATCGTCACCCAATTGGTGGACAACAGATTCGTGGAGGCCTGAATCAAGGTGGATCCGCTGAAACCGGTCACGTTGAGCGTGAAGTACCCGTTGGTCCGGGTGAAACTGCCGGTGAGCTGCGGCGGCGGCGGCACGGCGACGTTGAGCGCCAAGATTTTCGAATTGTCGTCCGGATTCGGGTCAGGCGTCGCTTCGGTGACCACGGCATAATCGAAGATGTTTTCCGTCGCGTTGGCGCTCTGCGCCGTGATCGTCAGTTGTCCGCCGGCGTTGGGGACCAGGTTGCCCATCTGCCAGATGACCTGGGTGCCGTCGCGGGTGATGGTGGAGGCCGGCAGGGTGCTGCTGCTGGACACATAAAAGACATCGGCCGGCAGCGTGTCCGCCACCACCACATTGGTGGCGATGGACATGTTGCCCACATTGGTGACCGTGATGTAAAAGACCAAATTGCTGCCGGGCCAGATGTTGGTGGCCAACGCCGACAGGGTGAGGTTCAGGTCCGCGTCGGCGCCCACGGGGCTGCCCAACGTTAAGGCGATGCTCCAGCCATTGTTCAGGATGCCGGAGCTGATGACGTCATTGTCCTGGATGAACAGCGACCAAGGCCCGTCCGGCGTGCCGCCGATCACGTTCGTCAGCGCGAATCCATAAGGGGCCGGCGGCGGGGACACCTGAAAGGCAAATACCGGACCGCTCACCAAGGCGTTGATCAAATTGGTTCCGTTGGGGGTGCCCAAACCCGTACACAGGTCATAATTGGGCACGGCAATAAACAGGTTGGGGCTCCCGCTCCAAGTATTGCTTCCCGTGGTGATGTCATTAAAACAGGTGGCATAACTGGTGGTGCGGGCCAGGTTATACAGGGCGGGATTGATGAAGCCGATGGGCGCATTATTGAAAACCGACTCCTGCTGGTTGATCATGGCGGTGAAGCCCGCCCACAAGGGCGCGGCGCAACTGGTGCCACCGGTGCCAAGATACTCAACCCCGCCATCCGCAATGACCAAAACGTTGTCCGCCGTCAGCGCCACGTCCGGGAAATTCCGGTAGATGGTGGAACCCTGGGCGGCCGTCATGTTGACGTTGGTCTGCCAATAGGGGATTAAATAACTGAGACTGATGCCGCCGCTGCTGCCCACGCCATCTTCGATGGATCCATATTCCACATCCCAATTCCAAACCGTTTCTGAAATCCTCCGGGTCGCTCTCGGGTCCATGTTCAGCGTTGTCCCTCCGACCGAGGTGACATACGGGTCGTCGGAAGGCGTGAAGACCAGCGTTCCCACCGGAAACGCGTCCGAATCGCCTGACGCCGTATAAAAAGTTTGCCCTTGCAGGGCCATCTGCTGAAATATTTGATCCGTGGTGCCCGTCGGCAAACCTTCCCAACCCCAGGAACAACTGATCTGGCGGGCGCTGTCGTCCGCCGCAATCTGGCCCAGTACATCATTCGGAATAAAATTATCTGGATTCCCTTCATAGACGATGATTTTGGCCAGGGCGGGAGCCATGGAAACGAGCATCTCAATGTCCAGCGAAACCTCCACTTCACCGCCATTACCCGTCGGCGCGCCATTGAAACCGTCCAAATAGGTGTTCTGCAACGGGATATTGTTGCGCCCGGTCAATTGTTCATACTCCTGAATGTCACTGGCATAATAGCCGTCAAATTCCACCTCCGCCACGGCCTGGCCCGATCCGTTCAGCGCCGACCCGGGGATGTAGGCGTTGCGAAAATCATCGCCCATGTAATTGCCGCCCGGGCCCGACCCGTTTTGCGGCGTTCCTTTGGCCGAAGGCTGGAGCGCCGGATTGGCCGGTGAATGGGCCGTCCCGAGCCGCAGGTGGTTCCGGGGACGACCGTAATTGGACAAACCGGTGATGTCCAAAACTTTCAAACCGGCCGGCACCGAAGGTTCCGTGTCCGGGGCAAAAAAGTCGCGGTTTTCAGTCGGGTGTTTGTAGGTTTTCAACGTGACGTTAAACGCCTTTTCAATGTCCGTGGACCGGCCGCTCACATTCAAGAGCATATGGTTGGCCTGGGGGGCGGTGACCTTGAGCCCGTGCGCACGGGCAAAATCCGCCACCGCCAGGTAGTCCTGCTCCGAGGGGCCAAACAAACTGGCAAACTGCGCGGCGGTCAGATATTGATGGTAGATGCTGCTCTTGGGGTCGTTGATCTGCCGGAGCAAATTGGTCAGCGCCTCCCGATTCCGCAAAGGCAGGCCGATGGATAGCGTGAGATTCGTGGCGGCCAAACGACCTTTGTCCGGCAAACGGGCGACCACCGCCGGCACATGGCCTTTTAATTGCACCGTTTCCGTCCCCGCCGCCTGGGCGACCGGGGCCGGCCAGGCCAGGCACAGACCCAGACCCAGCAGCATCAGACTTTGGTTCATTAAAAATTTCCTCATAAAATTCTCAGTCTTTGAGGGGGCTCAACGGTTTGAAATTCCCGCCGCCGCCGGCCGGGCGTTGGCGCAGGGTGAAATAAGGGTGTCGCATAAGCTTAATGGAAGGTTGGGTTCGAATATTGCGTCGGCCGGTACACTCCATTGGTAATCTGGCCGTTGTGCGTCAGGATGTTGGTCGCGGCATCGTCAAAGGTCAGCGTGACGTCATTGATGGCACTTTCGCCCCCGGCCCCGGACATGAGCACGGTGTCCTGCTGGTCCGGCGCCACCACCAAGGCTTGAATCGCGCCGGGTTCCGTATGCGTCAGGTTGGTGAACGTCACCGTGGTCTTGAGCAGCACCCCGGACAGGCCGCCGACCGTGATGGTGGAGGGATACGGGCCGGCATGAGCGGGATTCGCACTGGCGCTGGCCTGGGGATAGATCAGAATCGGCGCGGTGTTCGAGAACCCGGCCATCCACGTTCCCAGTTGGAAGGTGAAGATGTTCGTGCCCAAGCTGTTATGATTGGTGTCCATCAAAGCAAACGCGGCCTCGATGATTTGACCGTTGGTGTAGCTGGCACTGGCCGTGAAGGTGAATTGTTCCGCAATGGACGGGCCGCTGACAATGAGGGGGCCGTTGGTCTGCGGGCCGCTGGGATGGGTGATGCCGTTGGTCGCCAGCAACGTGGCCACCAAGCTGGGAACATTGGTGCCGGAACTCGCGCGGAAACCGAATTTAAGCGTGTTGGTCATGCCCGGATAAATGATCCCCGGGAAACCGTTGACACTCCCGTGCGTATAGGTCAACACGTACGGTCCGCCCACAATGGGCGGTCCCGCCACACCGTTGGTGGGGATTTGGTTGGTCACCAGCACCGCCCCGGAGGGCACCACAAAACTGCCGCTGATGTCCACGATGGTCAGGGTCGCAAAACTCGGGTAGGTCAGCACAGCGTTGGCGGCGTCTGACAATTGGAGCAACACCGTCAAATCCGGTTGCGGCACCGTGCTGGAGATGACCGGCACGGTGAAGGATTCGCTGGTCACGCCGTTGGTGAACGTCAGGGTGCCGGCCGCCGGCACATAATTGATCCCCGCCACTGCCGTGCCATTGGTCGTGTTGTAATTTACAGTAACCGTGCTGTTCGTATAACCGGTGCGCAGCACGTTGATCGTCGCCTGGATGCCCGAGTCGTAAACTGAGTAGGCGGGCGCGGAGAATTCCACCCCGGAATTGATGTTCACAATGGTGACGGTGTTGGTTCCCGGGGCGATGATCTGGCCCGGGGCCGTGGGATTGGCCAGCACCACGTTAAAGGTGACATTGCTGCCCAAGGCGGTGCTGGGCAGGATGGGCACCGTGATGTAATTGGTCCCGATCCCGTTGGTGAAGGTCAGGGTCCCGCTCACCGCGGCATAATCCACGCCGGCGATGGCCGAGCCGTTCGTCGTGTAAAAATTCACTTCCAGCGGCACCGTGTTGGAATCGATGATTTGCGGCTCGACGCCGGGATTGGAGCAGACCACGGGCAGGACGACCCTGCCGGCATTGCGCAATACACTGGTGGCCGCATTGGTGAAGCTCAAGCCGGCGTTGGCATCCTGGATCACCAGGAAGGCGTTGGTCGGCGCCACCAACTGGGCCCCCCCGACCACCTGGAAGAGTTTGAGACCCACCAGCAGATTCCCCGTCACCTGCGGATCATCAATCAACGGGACGACAATCGTCTCAAACGCCTGGCCGGGCGCAAAACTCAGCACGCCGCTGACGGGCGTATAATTGACACCCGGAACGGCCGTCAAATTGTAGGTGGCATATCTTACCGTGAAGGCGCTGTTCGTGGGGCCGAGCCGCTGGACCGGGACCGAGGCGTTCGCGGCGGTTTCCGACACCGTATTGGTGGCGTTCACAAAGCTCACCCCCACGTTTTCATCCAGAATATTGACCACGGCATTGGTGGGCGGCACCAAGGTCGCCCCGCCCGCCGGATTGGACAGGTCCACCGAGAAATTCACGGTGCCCTGCACCAGGGAGTTGGTCACCAGCGGAATCGCAATCTGGCCGCTGGTCACGCCGTCACCCAAGGTGAGGGTGCCGCTGGAGGTCAGATAATTCAGGCCGGGCGAGGCCGTGCCCGCCACCGTGTTGTAACTGACGGAGACGCTGCCGGAGAACCCGTTGGTGCGGTCAACCGTCAGGTAGGCGATCCCATTGGCCTTCGCCACCGTATAGCTGTTGGTGGCAAAGAAAAGCTGCCCGGGCGCATCCACCGTGTCAATGATCGTCAGTATCGCATTGGTCGGGCTGGCCAGCACCACGCCCGTGGCGTTGGTCAGCACCAAATCCACCGTCCGCTGGCCTTCCGGAATGGTGTTGTCAATGATCTGCACCTGCACCGTTTCCGAGGGCTGCCCGGGATTGAAAGTCACAGTTACGTTGGTGGGATAGTAATCCACGCCGGCGGTGGCCGTGCCGTTGGTGGTGGTGGCAAAATTCACCGTGCAGCCGCCGCTGGTGCTGCCCAGCCGGTCAATGGTGATCGTGGCCACGCCGTTAATGGCGTCCTTGGGCACGGAATAGTTCACGGAGGAGAAGCTCACCCCGCTGTTGTCATTGATGATGGTCAGTTGCGCCGTGGACTGGTCGCCCAAGCCCGCCTGCGGCGTCGGGTAGGGATTGGACAGCGTGAGGTTCACCGTCAGATTGGGGTCCACATTCCCATCATTCACGACCGGCACATAAATGGTCTGGAACTCCTCACCCGGCGTGAACACCAGCGTGTTCGTCACGCCCTGGTAATTGACCCCGGCCACGGCCGTGCCGTTGGCGGTGGCAAAGTTCACCTGCACATTGCCCGAGCCGTCCGCATTGGGACCGCTGCTGCCGCCGGCGCGGATCACCGTGATGGTGGCAAAGCCGCCGTTCTCATCTATTTGATAGCTCGCGGCATTGAAGTTGAACAAGCCCGAGCCGGTCTGCGAACCCCCGTTCAAACGGGCGACGTACGCCAGCGGCTGATCATCGAATTCCGTAAAGGCGCCGCCAATGACCAGGAAACCATTCGCCGGCTGGACGAGCAGGGCGTTGATCGCGCCATTGGCCCCGTCGCCAAAGTTGATGCTGGTGTCCACCGCCCCGCTGGGCAGCAGCCGGGTGATGTCGTTGCGGTTCACCCCGTTGGCCTCGGTAAACTGGCCGGTGACGACAATCCGGTTGTCCGGCTGAACCGCGATCGCATCCACCGTGCCGTTGAAGCCGGAAACCAGATTGGTGGCGAACGACCAGTCCAGGGAGCCGTCGGAATTCAGCCGGGCCAGATGATTCACCGCCACCCCGTCCACATTGGTGAAATCACCGCCGATGAGGATTTTGCCATCCGCCTGGATGGCGATGGCGCGCACGGTGCTGTTCGCCCCGCCGTTCAGGCCGAAGCTGGTGTCCACGGAACCGTTCAGGTTCAAGCGGACCAAATTGCCCACCACCACATTGTTGAAGATCGAGAAACTCCCGCCCACCAGCACGCTGCCGGTGTTATAAACGGCATTGGTGGGATAGACGGCCAGGGCATAAACCGCCCCATTGGCCCCCAAACCGGTGGCAAAGGATTGATCCACCGCGCCGAAGTTGTCCACGCGGACCACGCCGGGGTGGAAATTGCCGTCAAACTCGGTGAACGCGCCGCCCACATACAATTCGCGCGAGCTGTTCTGGAACGTTTCGGCCAACGCATAAACCGAGTTGTCCGTCCCGGAGCCGGGTTGGAAACTGGTGTCCACCGTGCCGTCGGTCATCAACCGGGCCACATGGTTGAAGACACTGCCATTGACACTGGCAAACGCCCCGCCAATCAGGATGCGGTCATCCGTTTGACTGAGCACCACATTGACATTGTTGTCCGCACCGGACAGTCCGCTCAGGAAACCGGTGTCCAAGGTTCCGTCCGCGTTCAAACGGGCCACATGGCTTAAATTGGCCCCATCCACCGAGGTGAACACACCGCCGGCCACAATTTGGCCGTCGGACTGCAACGCCAGACTCAGCACACTGCCATTGAAGTTCACCTCCGGATCAAACGTGGGATCTGGCGAACCGGGCGGTTGATTGTAGGCGGCGGCCGCCACAATGTTCACCGTCGCATTGGTCAAGGAACCCAGGCCGGCGCCCGGAACCGGATTTGGATTCGATAAGGCCACGTTAAAGTAGAAGCCCGACGGCGGCAGGGTCTGCGTGCCCTGGGGCTTGATGATGACGTTGAAGCTGGCGCTCAATTGCCCGGGGGCGAAGGTCAACACATTATTGGTGGGCACGTAGTTGACGCCGGCCACGGCCGGGCCGTCGGCGGTGGCAAACGCCACCGAGGCCGTCCCCAGCGCCGAACCCAGGCGGGTGACGGTGATCGTGGCATAGCCGCCGTTTTCATCCACCAAATACTGCGGGGCGCTGAACTGGAAGACGCCATAGCTGTTGTTGTTATTGATCAGCAAGGTCGCGTTGGTCGGGCTTTCCAACAACGACGGCCAGTTGGTGAAATTCAGCGTGGGGTTGAACAAATTAACGCCAAATTGTTTGCCCGGTCCGACCGCGCTGCTGGCCAGCAGCGGGATGCTCACCGTGCGCGGGGAAACATCCCCGCTGTACCAGGTCAGCGTATTGGTGGCGCCCACATAGTCCGTGCCGCTGACCGCTGTGCCGTTGGTGGTGGCATACTCCACGGTCAAGGTTCCCTTGCTGCCCACCGTCCGTTGCACCGTGAAGGCGATGCTGCCCGCGCTCAGGTTGGCGGAATACGTGGGCGCCGAGAAGCTCAGGTAGCCCTGGTAGTTGGGATTGATGATCCGGATTACGGCGTTGGCCAGACCCAGCGAGGCGTCCCCGCTGCTGAGATCCTGGATATTGTAAAGCTTCAAGGCGACCGTCTTCTCGGTGCCGGAGATGTAGCTGTTTTCCAGAATCTGCACCGGGAACGAGCCGACCGTCTGACTGGGGTTGAAGGTCACCACCCCGTTGGTGGGCCGGTAATCCGTCCCCAAGATCGCGGTGCCATTGGTCAGCGTTTCATAAAACACTTCCACCGTGCCGATCGAGCTGTTGGTGCGCACCAACCCCACGTTAACCAACGAACTGGTGGCGGTGTAACTGTTGGCCGCAAAGCCGAACACCCCGTCCTGATGGCTGTTGTCCACCAACGTCAGCGGGGCCACGGATTCACCCAAAGCCACGCCCACCGGAATGTTTTCGCCCCCGAGATAGAACTGGTCGGCGCCCGCCG
>Ga0182012_10000280_pt1 | contig 58716 bp, 57 predicted proteins | sample 612S2SmetaG_FD_120486 | JGI IMG/M metagenome (GOLD analysis project Ga0182012, IMG submission 120486) | Permafrost microbial communities from Stordalen Mire, Sweden - 612S2S metaG | ecosystem: Environmental > Terrestrial > Soil > Wetlands > Permafrost | place: Sweden: Stordalen | collected... | reverse complement strand
CGATGTCCGTGGACAAAGCCAAGAAGTTTATCCGCAAGACCTCCGCCGAACATGCCGAGTTGTTCCGCCGCTTGGCGAAATGACCGAACCGCAAGAACCCGAATTTCTCACGCGCGTCATTGTGGACTCTATACATGAAGAACAGATCGATAAGTTCGGAGGTCTTCATGGCGTTCGGGATGAAAACGCGCTGGAGTCGCCTATAGCAGCGGCCCAGAACGTCTACCACTACGGCGGCGGAGACACCTATGAAGTTGCGGCCGCCTACGCTTACCATCTGGCAGAGAGCCAGGCCTATTTCGACGGCCACAAGAGAACTGGCGTGCAGGCGTCCCTGGTTTTCGTGGAAGGTTGCGGCGTCGACACAGGCCGGTTGCCTGATCAGCAGATCTACGACCTGATGATAAAAATCGCCACTTACGAGGCTGGCCGCGGCGATTTGGCGGATTACCTCCGCTCCGAATTGGGCCGCGTGGAAAACGCCGATTCAGGTTAGAGCGTCGACTTACCGCCCTCACTAATATAGTTCCGGTTCCAGGCCGGTATCTCCACCACCACATCCCCAGTTACTACAGCCTGACAACCTAACCTGGAATTCAACTGCACATCCGCCGCGGTCTCCACGCGATCGGCCTCATCGTCGTCCATCTCCGATAAGTTCTGCATCCCCTGCTTCACAATCACATGGCACGTGGTACAGGCATTGTTCCCGCCGCACGCATGATCCAGATGAAAGTTGAAATGCATGGCGATATCGAGGATGGATTCCGGTTTCCCATGCTCGCCGTAGGGCATCTTCCCGTGTTCGAACTCGAATGACTCGCCCGAGGGCTGAAAGGTGACTTTTGGCATTGTTACTGTTTCGACTGGATCACTTCCACTAATTCCTTTACCGCATCGGCGCTCTTGCGCAGCGCGGCCTGCTCGTCCGCACTCAACTTGATTTCGTAGATCTTCTCAATGCCAGCGGCGCCCAACTTCACCGGTACGCCGACAAAGAGCCCACTAATCCCGTATTCACCTTCCAGATAAGCCGCCGCCGGCAGAACCTTTTTCTTGTCCTTCAGAATCGATTCGGCCATCTCAACCGCCGCCGCGGACGGGGCATAGTAAGCGCTGCCGGTCTTCAGATGCTTCACGATCTCGGCCCCGCCGTTCTTGGTCCGCTCCACAATCGCATCCAGCTTTTCCTGGGAAAGCAACTCAGTTAATGGGATGCCGGAAACGCTCGAAAGGCGCACTAATGGCACCATCGTGTCGCCGTGTCCGCCCAGCACAACGGCGGTCACATTCTCTACCGAAACCTGGAGTTCCTCTGCGAGGAACGTGCGGAAGCGCGCCGTATCCAGCACACCGGCCATTCCAATGACACGCTGCTTGGGGAACTTCGAAACCATGAGCGCGGTCTGTGCCATGGCATCCAGAGGATTCGAAACCACAATCAAAATCGCCTTCGGCGAATGCTTCACCAACTGCTCCGTGGCCGCCTTCACAATGGCGTAGTTGGCCAGCAGAAGATCGTCGCGGCTCATACCGGGCTTGCGGGGAAAGCCCGCTGTGATGATGCAGATATCGGAACCGGCGGTCTCTTCATATCCGTTCGAACCGGTGATGCGGACATCGCAGCCGGTGATGGGCCCGGCCTGCAAAAGGTCGAGGCCCTTGCCCTGCGGCACGCCTTCCACCACGTCCACCAGCACGACGTCCGCCAGCTCTTTAGCCGCGATCCACATGGCGCAATTCGCGCCGACGTTGCCGGCGCCCACTACAGTAATTTTTCCTCGCATAGCTCTCCTCAATTATCCCTTGGGCTCGTCACTTAACCCTCAATTGAATGCCCAGATCGCGCAGCAAGCGATCCGGCACCGTCGAAGGCGCGTCGCACATCAGGTCCGTTCCACGCGCGGTCTTGGGGAATGGAATCACGTCGCGAATCGAAGTCTCGCCGGCCAGAATCATCACGATCCGATCGAGCCCCAGCGCAATTCCGCCATGCGGCGGCGCGCCGAACTCCAGCGCTTCGAGAAGAAATCCAAAGCGCTTCTGCGCTTCTTCTTCACTGAACCCCAGTGCTGAAAATACCTTTGACTGCACGTCTTTTCGGTGAATGCGAATCGACCCCGAACCCAGTTCGGTGCCATTCAAAACCAGATCATATGCTTTTGAACGGCATCGCGCCGGATTGGTGACAAGCTTATCCAAATCCTCATCGTGCACGGATGTGAACGGATGATGCGCGGCCATCCAGCGATTGTCTTCCGCATCCCACTCGAACATCGGGAAGTCGGTCACCCACAAAAACTCGAGGCGCTTCGGATCCAGCAGGCCGTGCCGGTCGTTGTATTTCTGCGCGGCATGCAGGCGCAGCTGCCCCGCCGCCTGCAAGACGGTTTCTTCGGGACGGTGTCCGGATGGTTCTCCGGCCCAGCCGGCAATCAATAATAGATCGTCTTCCACCGCTCCGGTGCGCTCGCGAATCTTCTCCACCACGCCCGGAAAGTCACGCCCCAGCCGCTTGGGATCGTCAAACACGCGCAGCCCGCGATCCTTGCCGAAGTCCTTCAGGGCGTCGCGTTCGCTGCGCGTCAACGCGCCCGTTTTGGGAATATGAATCGCGACTAACGGCAGACCGCGAGTCACCAAATCCGGCAGCAGATCGTCCACTGCCGTCATCGGCGGAATGCGCCGGTCCGGTTTATCGATTCCATATTGCCGCATGGCCTCGGCGTAGGTGATGCGTGGAAACGGAAGCGCTACTTCGAAACCCGCCACCTGACAGACGCGATGCATCAACGGCTCGATCACATCGAAGATCTGCTCCTGCTGCGGAAACGACATTTCGAGATCGATTTGAGTGAATTCCGGCTGCCGGTCCGCCCGTAAATCTTCATCGCGGAAACAGCGGACGATCTGGAAATACTTATCGAAGCCGCTTACCATCAGCAACTGTTTGAAGATCTGTGGCGATTGCGGCAGCGCATAGAAATGGCCCTGCTGCACGCGGCTGGGAACCAGATAGTCACGCGCGCCTTCGGGAGTGGAACGGGTCATGAACGGCGTTTCGATTTCCAGGAATCCGCAAGCGTTCAGAACCTCGCGAACGGCAAAAGCGATCTTCGAGCGCAGGATCACGTTGCGCTGCATACGGGGACGGCGCAGATCCACATAGCGGAACTTCAACCGTGCATCTTCGGAAACGTCCGTGTTCTCGTCCATCGGGAACGGCGGAGTCTTCGATTCATTTAGAATCCAGACTTCGTCCACCTTCACTTCCACTTCACCCGTGGGCAGAGTCGGGTTGATGGTTTCGGGCGTGCGCAGCGCTACCGTGCCCGATGCCGCGATCACGTACTCCGGCCGCAGTTCCTCCGCGCGCGCGTGCCCCGGGGAATTTTCGAAGAACACGAGCTGCGTAACACCTTCGCGATCCCGCAGGTGGATGAAAATCACGCCTCCCAGATCGCGCCGGCGGTGCACCCAGCCCATCAGCAGGACGCGCTTTCCCACATCCGCTGGACGCAATTCTCCGCACGTGTTGGTGCGTTTCAGTTCTCCAAGAAAATCAAGTTGCATGGTTTATTTCAGATGGCCGGCGATTTCCGCGCGGCTAAGCCGCAGCTGCGTTCCACTGGTCATGTCCTTCAGCGAGTATTCTCCCGCCGCCAATTCATCCTCTCCAATAATGAGCACACGGCGGGCCGAAACCTTGTTCGCAATGTCCATGGCCTTCTTCAGTTTCGCCGTTGTGCCCACTTCCACCGACGCGCCGGTGGCGCGCAATTCCGTGGCCAGCACGCCGGCATGTCGCAGAGCGGACTCATCCATCGGGGCAATATAAAGGTCCAACGCATCGGGCAACTGGTTGTCGCTCACCGCCATCACTAACCGATCTTCGCCGATGGAAAAACCAATGCCCGGCGAAGGCACTTTCGAATCGAGCTGCTCCGCGAGGCCGTCATAACGGCCGCCGCCGAGCACGGAATTCTGCGCGCCGAGGTTGCCATGCACCACTTCAAACGTGGTGCGCATATAGTAGTCGAGCCCGCGCACCAGGCGCGGCTTCACTTCGAATTTGATCCCGCGATCGGTGAGATACAGCCGCACGCGTTCAAAATGCTCGAGGCACTCCGGGCAAAGCGAATCCAGAATGCTGGGGAGTTGCTCGATGATCGGCTCATCTTCCGGCACCTTGGAATCCAGCACGCGCAGCGGATTGGTCTCTGCCCGACGCTGATTATCCGGCGAGAGTTGCGGAATGAACGGCTGCAACGCCTCGCGCAATTTTTCGATATATTGTGCCCGGCATTTCCCGCACCCCACGGAATTGATGAGCAGTTCGAAATGGCTGAGCCCGGAGCGCGCCAGGATTTCCACCACCATTTGGATTACTTCCGCATCCGTGGCCGGCGATTCCGAGCCGATGGCCTCCGCGCCGATCTGATAGAACTGACGGAATCGGCCTTTCTGCGGTCGTTCGCGGCGGAACATGGGACCGATGTAATAAAGCTTCTGGACGCCGGGAAGCAGGTCGAGCCGGTGTTCGATGTACGCGCGCATGACGCCGGCGGTGTTTTCGGGGCGCATGGTCAACGAAGACCCGTCGCGGTCTTCAAAGGTATACATTTCCTTGGTGACGATGTCGGTTTCCGCGCCCACTCCGCGCGCGAATAACTGCGTCTCTTCGAGGATGGGAGTGCGAATCTCGCGATAGTTGTAGGCATGGAAAACCGCCCGCGCGATTTGTTCCACGTGGTTCCACACCGCCGTATCGGGAGGCAACAAATCCCGTGTACCTTTTACTGCTCGGATCATTGATAGGGGAAGTCTTTCAATCTAGCATGCTGGGCGGCGAGAAGCTCTTTTTGTAAAACAAGCATCGCTGGAAAATGTTGATTCTGTGTTGGTTACGGGTTGACGTCAGCCTCCGACTGGGGTATTTGGTTTGAATGTTTGAGCTTTTTCGAAGTAGATTCCGGGTGACTGAACGCGGTCGCCCCCCTCCTGGTCTGATCATCTCACTATGGCGGGCTGTTGGCAGGCTGAGCGCGCGGCTTAGCGTTGGGAACCGCGGCTCAGATTTCTTTTCCTTTTGTGTGACCGAGCTCGTGCGGGTTTAATTTGAGAGAATTAGTGGCGGAGACCTAATGAATCCGACGTCCATTTTTGAGCTGAGCCCATCTGAAAAGCTCCAACTCGTCGACGATCTCTGGGACGACCTCGCGACCGAGCCAGAAGCTGTACCGGTCCACGATCGGCAAAAGCAGGAGCTCGCGCGCAGGAAAGCGAATCTGCTGGAAAATCCTGCTTTCGGGGCTCCAGTGAGAAGAAGTGAAACGCAACGTGCGCGCCCGCTATGCTCGTTGAGCTGGCGATCGCACCGGAAGCGGAGTTAGACATAGCGGAAGCGTGCGTCTGGTACGAGGGCCGCAGACCTGGACTGGGCGCCGAGTTCCTGAGTTCGGTTGATGCTTGCCTCGCAGGCATCCGGCGATGGCCGTGTCCGAGGGCCACAGAGTTACCCCAGTATTCCAATCTTCAGAAGGGCAGCCAGGCTACTCTCCGGAGCGCACTGAAGGAGAAAATGGGGCCCATCGATCTTTACGGTTTCGATGTCCGCTCTTGCAGCAAGGAGTCCGCGAAGCCCCCGACTTCCAAGGAGGCGGTCGGAGCCCGAAAGCAGATACACGATTTGAACCGTGCAGTGCTTGAGTGTTACCGCAAAATCCGCATTCAGCGCATCTCGCAATCGTCGAGTCAGAACCTCGGGGCGCACGCTGGCGATGGCGTCCTGCGGCGCAAAAACCGTTTCGCGTGGCGTGGCAGAATCCATCAGCAACCATCTGAGAACCCAAGCCGGTGCTCGGCCACGGAAAAGGACGACCGGTACCATGTTGGCGATCCATGGGCCTATACGACCGCAGGGAAAGGCCACGAAGCTCGATACGAACACTACACCCAGGAGATTCCCAACCGGGTGTGCGGCCAAGATGCTTGCAACTGGCCCCGAGTATGATTCCGCGATGATCACGTAAGGTGTGTTGCGAGGAAGGACGCCATTGACGAGTTCCGCCAACTCCGCGTAAGACATGGGCCTGTCCTTGGGGTAAGGCACGATCTTCGCGTCGATTCCATCAGGCAAAAGCCCGACGAAAGTGTTGAACAGCGTTCCTGTGCCGTCCATCCCCGGAAGCAGTACAATCAGCACTTCCCCATTGTCAGGCACGACCTGCAACCCTTGGCGGTGTTTGTTTTGGCCGGCCCGGAGACGGCGATCTAACGGTCAGGGAACGGACTTGAAATAGGGCTGCTTCCGGACCTCCATAAGATCAGCTGTCGTATAACCTTCCCACTCCCAGGGCGTCACCGTGTCTCCGAGAATTTTCTCCAGCAGCGGCCGGAATGCCAGTTCGCCGTTGTCGCTATTGGTCAGCAGGATCATGCAGGCCTGGCGGCGCTCGAAGCAGATCATATAATTCTGGGCGCCGTCACCGTGGCCCTCCTTGAAGAATGCGGGGCCGAACTTCGTATGCGTGAGCAGGCCCCAGCCGACCCCGTATGCGAGCCCGACGTTTTCCGCCTCTTTGCCGATGCCTTCGTTCGGGTGAACCGCAAACTCGTGGAGCGAGTTGATCTGAATAAACGGCCGCAGCATCTCAGCCTGCGTGGAAGCCCGGATAATCTTGCCTCCAAACAGGGCCGTCACGAACCGGCCCAGGTCTTCGGCGCTGGTGGTCATGGAACCTGCGGCGCGGGCCGGAAACCGCTTGGTCTGCGAGCGAAATTTCTCGTTCATGTCGTAGCGGTCGGCCACATCGGCCTCGAAGTCCTGGCGGTAGATGATGCCGGTGCGCGTCATCCCGAGCGGCGTGAAGATCGCTTCCTGCATCAATTGATCGAGAAGCTTCCCCTTCTTTTGCTCGATGACGAACTGCACCAGGTTGATGCCCTCGCCCGAATATGAAAATTGAGTGCCCGGCCTGGAATGCAGACGCATCTTCTTATCGGGTTCAATGAATGCGAAGTTCAGCAAGCCGGAGGAATGCGCCAGCAACATGCGAGGCGTTACCGTCGGCCATGCCGGATCTTTCACCAGCTCCGACGCGGATTCCCGGTAGGCCTCATACTCATTCAACGGCTTGGGAAGTTGCTTCGCCACGGGCTCATCGAGATCGAACTCGCCACGCTCCACGAGTTGCATGACATAGGTGGAGAAGACGCTCTTGGTGATGGATGCGGCCCAGGTGGTGGTCTCCCGGTCCATCGGTAACGCGGGTTCGCGGCGCCGCAGACCAAAAGCGGCACTCCACACGACCTTGCCGTTATCGAGCACCACTAACTGCGCGCCCGTTACGTGAGCCGCGTCGAGGGTCTTTTTCGCGAATGCGTCCGCTTCCGCGATCAAGATCTTCGATCCATCGAGACGGCGGATCGATTGCGCCGGTGCTGGAGCGCAAAACAGAACGGCTGTAATCACGAACGCCAAAGATCGCATAACTAATGCTACATACGCCGTTCTTGTCTCAAAGTTCAAGCCCGTTTGGATTTTACAGACGCCAATGCCAGGCACGAGGCGATCAACAGCCCGGTAATCACGGGCGGCGGAAAAGCAGAAAAAAATGGCCTCCGCCACCAGCGTAATGTCTCCGGCAAGACCATCCCCATGTAGAAATCCCGATAGCTACGCGTCGCACCCATCATGGGAAACACGTTCGCCTTCATGGATGTTACGGCAGCCTGCGGCGCGCCTGGCCCGGGCTCCATCATAATTTGGCTACAATCACGATGATGCGCCGTAAGTTCGCCGGAATCCTGTTTCTCACCTCTCTCGCCATCGCTCAGACCCCGCCTTCGGCGCCCTTTGACGCGGCCACACTGCTCTCGCTCGCGCGCCTGAGCGATCCCCAGATCTCGCCCGACGGAAAGACCGTCGCGTTCGTCGCCCAAACCATCGATCTGCCGAACAATAAGAAGCTCAACACCATCTACTCGTTGCCCATCGCGGGCGGCACGCCACAATTGTTAGGCGATGGGGACAGGCCGCGCTGGAACAGCGACGGCTCCAAAATCATTTTTGATTCGGACCGTTCCGGCTCGTCGCAAATCTGGATCATGTCGGCCAACGGCACCGGGCCACAACAACTCACCACGATTCCCACCGAAGCTTCCGGCGTCACCGTCGCGGGCGACGGCAAACACATCGTCTTCACCAGCGAGGTATTTCCGGAGTGCGGCGTGGATGCCGGCTGCAATCAGAAACTGCTCGACGCGGCCAAAGGCGCGCCCAAAGCCCGCATCTACGACAACCTTCTTTATCGCCACTGGACCACTTGGCAGAGCCCGCGGCGGAGCCATGTGATTTCCGCCGCGTTCGATCCCGTGGCTTTGGCAACCAGCGATTTGAAGGATCTGACACCGGGGAAGCGCGACGTCCCGCCCTTCTCGCTAGGCGGCCCAGACGACTATGTCATCTCGCCCGATGGCCTGGAGGTCTGCTTCGCCATGAACACGGACGACGTGCCGGCGGTGAGCACCAACACCGATCTGTTTGTGATTCCGATCAACGGCTCGGGCGAACCTCGCCGAATTACGACCAACCCGGCGGCCGACCAAAGTCCGCTGTATTCTCCCGACGGTCAATTTCTCGCATGGCGTTCGCAGCAGCGAGCCGGCTATGAGAGCGACCGTTGGCGGCTGCTGGTGATGGAACGCGCCACGGGGAACGTTACGGTGCTGACGGACCTTCTTGACCGTTCCGTGAACAGCTTCGTATTTTCACCGGATTCGCGCCAAATCTTCTTCACCGCGGTCGATCGCGGGCGCCAGTCGATCCGCGTGATCCCTGTGGCGGGCGGCGCCATCCAGGTGGCGATCAGCGGAGATAATTTCCTGGACGACATGCAACTGACGCACGACGGCAAGACCATGGTGTTCACGCGGCAATCTGGTTCCGCGCCGGTGGGCATCGCGCGCGGTTCGTCATCCGGCGGCGCACCCACCGAGCTGACGCATTTCAATGACGCTCTGCTGGCGGCGCATCCCCCGACGCCCTACGAAGAGATCAGTACCAAAGGAGCGGAGGATGCACAGGTGCAGACGTTCCTGGTGAAGCCGCCGGGCTTCGACCCGGCGAAGAAATACCCCGCTGTGATTCTCATCCACGGGGGCCCGGAAGGCGAATGGGGGCAGGCCTGGAGTTACCGCTGGAATGCCCAGGTATTCGCGGCCGAGGGCTATGTGGTGGCGATGCCGAATCCCCGCGGGTCGATTGGATATGGGCAGAAATTCACGGACGATGTGAATCAGGATTGGGGCGGGCGCGCCTATCAGGACATCATGGCCGCGACGGACGCCGTCGCCGCGCTGCCCTATGTGGACAGCGAACACATTTCAGCCGCGGGCGCCTCGTATGGCGGCTATATGATCGATTGGATTCTGGGCCATTCCGAACGTTTCAAAGCACTGGTCTCGCACGATGGCGTCTACGATCTGCGCACGGAAGCGGAAGGTACGGAAGAGATCTGGTTCCCGAAATGGGAGTTTGGCGGCATGCCGTGGGAGAATCCGGACGGCTATGAGAAATTCTCTCCCAGCAACTTCGTCAAGAACTTCAAAACGCCCACCCTGGTGATTCATAATGAGCTCGATTTCCGTATTCCTTACTCCCAGGGCCTGGAATTGTTCACCGCGCTGCAGTTGCAGAAAGTGCCTTCCCGGCTGCTGGTGTTTGCGGATGAGGGACACTGGGTGTTGAAGCCGCGCAACTCGGAGCTCTGGTATAAGACGGTCCTCAACTGGCTCGATACATATACCAAACCGGCTGCAGCGCAAAGCAACTAGAAACGGAATTCAAAAGCGAAGTGAAATATATACTCCTCCTGGCCCTGGCGGCACTGATCGTCGTTGGCATCGCCGGTGTTTTCTTATTAGCGCAGCCGCCGCATCTGGAAGTGAAAGCGCCGCCGGCGGCGATTGGCGAAATCACTCCAGTTTCCGTGCACATCGCGGGAACGCATGGATTTCAGAACATCTCGGTGACCCTGGAACAGGACGGCAAGAGTTCTTCCGCCGTGGTGGTGGAAGAACATAAACACCGGCTTGGCCTGTTCCGCCGCGAAACGCCGCGAGATGTCACGTTCAATGTGGGCCGCAAGCTGATTCCGTCACTGCACGACGGCAAGGCGCAGTTGACCATCACAGCGAAAGCGAACGACATTCTCGGCAAGACGGAATCGAAGACGTTTGACGTAACGGTGAGCACGGCTCCGCCGCACGTGGTTGCCGACGGCGCGCAGCACTACATTTTTCAGGCCGGGTCCGAATTGGTGACGTTCGCCACGACGGGCTATGTGACTGATTCCGGCGTGCAGGTGGGAACGCACCGCTTTCGCAGTTTCCCGTTGCCGAGCGACCCGGAGCACGAACGCTTCAGCCTGTTTGCCATGGCCTGGGACCAGCCGGTGAATACGCAGCCGTTCGTCTACGCGACGAATCCCACCGGGGCGATGGCGAAGGCAACTTTTTGGTATAAGATTTTCCCCAAGGAATTCCGCACGCGGGACCTCGACATCTCGGACAAGTTCATGCAGTCCGTGGAAAACGATATGGAGCCCAATGGAACAGGCGACCAGGTGGCGCGTTTCCTGCATCTGAACCGGGACGTGCGGCAGCAGAACACGGCACAACTGGTGGCCCTGAGCCTTGAGACCGCGCCCCGCTGGTTGTGGCACGAGCCTTTCTTCGCCATTTTGGGAGCGCGCGAGGCCATGTTCGCGGACAAGCGAAACTACATGTACCAGGGCAAGAAGATCGATGAACAGGTGCACCTGGGCTTCGACATCGCGGGCACTGCCCATATGACCATTCCGGCCGCGAACGATGGCCGCGTGATCTGGGCGGACCGCTTGGGGATCTACGGAAACTGCGTGGTGATCGACCACGGCTACGGGCTCCAGACGATCTACGGCCACATGAGCGAATTCCTGGTAAAGAAGGGAGATATGGTGAAGCGGCTGCAGCCCATCGGGAAGACCGGCCAGACTGGAATGGCGGGCGGCGACCACTTACACTTCTCGATGCAGATCGATGGCGTGCAGGTGAATCCGATTGAGTGGTGGGATGAGCATTGGATTCACGATCGGATCTGGAGTAAGGTTCCGCCGCCGAAATAGATGGGTGGGGGCGAAGGAATTCACGCTCTGTTGGCCGAGCGGCTGCCAGTAAGGGAATCAGTCATGAACAAGCGAAGATACATTCCAACTTCTCTTGCCGCGACGTTTTTCTCTGTGGCTGGTTTCGGGAAACAGTCGGATCGCCAATTCGGATCTCCGTGGACAGCGCGCGCCCTTGGCCGCCGCCCTCTCTCAGCTCGAGACACGAGTTGGCGTCGCCATTAACTACGAGGACGTCCCATACTGCTTCGCGCAAGGTACATCGGACGTCGCGCAAGCTGTTATGAATGCCGATCACCGAGCCGCTCACCCGAACGCCCAAGTCATCGCTCCTAAAGGCGGCCCATTGTCCTTCACGGCAGTGCAGCCGCCGGTGGCCAACATGCTAAGCGTTTCTCGGATCATTAGTTCTTTGGTGGAGGCGAGCAACTCGCAGCGGTACACCGGGGTGTATCAGGCAAGCATCGCCGGTGGCGCGTTTTTCGTGACGCCCACGGAAATGCAAAACAGTTCCGGCTCGCTGGTGCCGGCAGTACGCGCACTTGATACCACAGTGACCCTGCCGCTTCAGGAAAGAAGCGCAGCGGAGACTGTGGATCTTATACTCAGCCAGGTCGCTCAAAGCGGAAGGACGCAGGTTGGGGTCGGGATGGTTCCGATGACAATGATGCTGGAGTCTAAGGTTCTTGTGCGAGCCGAGAGCGAGCCCGCCCGGAGCGTCTTGGGCCGGGGTTTGTCCTTGCTCTCCAGTGAGACGGCGGCCGACGGCTCAGTCGTTCCGGCGGTAGGCTATCAGTTGCTCTGCGACCCCGCGTCTCATAACTGTGCGCTCAACATTCATATTGTGCGGGGAGCCAAGGTTAATTGAGTGCTCAAAGGAGTTGGCGCGGCTCCCCGTACCACGGTGCGCCCACCTGCGAAGTCGGTTCACGGGAAACTGTTCCAAGCAGCACTGCGCTTCCGGAAAATTCACCGGAAATTTATCTAGCCGCTGAGCCATCACCTGAGATTCCGAAAACCTTTAGGTTTTTCTTGCGTACCTGCTTCAGAACAAACGAAACTGATGTTTGGAGCGTGAATTGGAAAAAAACGGTCGAAAGACAACCGTGTTGGACCCTACGGATCGCTGGTCCACTCAGGGGGCCAGCGAGCTTTACGACGTCGCCAGTTGGGGAAAGGGATATTTCTCCATCGGGGAGAACGGAAACGTACGCGTGCATCCGGAGAAAGATCCGGAGCGTTTCGTGGATCTCAAGCAACTGGTGGACACGCTGGTGCTACGCGGCATCGCGCCGCCGATATTGATTCGCTTCACACAGATCCTGAAGCACCGGCTCGGTGAAATCCACTCGGCCTTTCAAACGGCCATGTCGGATCACAAGTATACGGGCGGCTACACCTGCGTCTATCCCATCAAGGTGAACCAGCAGCGGCAGGTGGTTCAGGAGTTTCTGGAATTCGGGCGTCCGCTGGGGTTTGGCCTGGAAGCGGGATCGAAACCGGAACTGCTGGCGGTGATGGTGCTAGCCGATAACGCCACCCCGATCATCTGCAACGGCTTCAAGGACGACGAATATATCGAGATGGCCATGCTGGCCCAGAAGATGGGACGCCGCATCATCCCGGTGGTGGAGAAATATACGGAGCTCGCGTTGATCGCCAAGTACTCCGAGAAAGTGGGCGTGCGGCCGACGATTGGCATTCGGGTCAAGCTGGCCAGCCGAGGCTCCGGCCGCTGGAAATCGTCCGGCGGCTATCGCTCCAAATTTGGGCTCAGCACGAGCGAAGTGTTACGCGCGCTGGAGGAGTTGAAACTCTGGGGTATGGCGGATTGCCTCCAACTGCTGCACTTCCACCTGGGCAGCCAGATCACCAACATCCGGCAAGTGAAAGCCGCGGTGAACGAATCGGCGCGGCTTTATGCGGAACTTGTCCGGGCCGGAGCGGGACTTCGCTATCTGGATGTCGGCGGCGGACTCGGCATCGATTACGATGGCTCCCAGACCGACTTTGAATCGAGCGTCAATTACACGCTGCAGGAATACGCCAACGACGTGGTCTATCACATCCAGAATGTGTGCGACGAGGCGGCGGTGCCGTATCCAACCATAGTCACCGAGAGCGGCCGGGCCATTGTGGCCTATCACAGCATGCTTGTCTACAACGTTCTGGGCGTTTCCGGCCTGGGGGAAGAAGAGGTGATTCCGGAACTTCCCGCGGAGCCCGAGCCCGAGCAGCCGATGATCGACCTGCAGGAGACTTACCGGTCTGTGAATGGGCGGAATCTGCTGGAGTCCTATCACGACGCGCAGCAGGCCCTCGATCAGGCGCTCAACTTATTCAGCCTGGGTTATCTCTCACTGCACCAGCGCACGCTGGCTGAGAATCTCTATTGGGCCATCTGCCGCCGTGTGCAGAAACTGGTCCGCGAACTGGATTATATGCCGGAGGAACTGGAGGGCCTGGACGCGGCGCTTTCTGAAACCTACTTCTGCAATTTCTCTCTGTTCCAGAGCATGCCGGACAGTTGGGCCATCAAGCAACTGTTCCCCATCATGCCGATTCACCGCCTGGAAGAGCAGCCCACGCACCCGGCCGTGTTAGGCGATATTACGTGCGACTCAGACGGCAAGGTGGATCAGTTTATCGATCGCCGCGATGTGAAGCGCACCCTGCTGCTACACCGCTACACGGGGCAGGATTACTACCTTTGCACGTTCCTGCTGGGCGCGTATCAGGAAATTCTGGGGGACATGCATAACCTGTTCGGCGACACCAATGCGGTTCACGTCCGCCTGAGCGACGAAGGAGAAGCCATTCTGGACGCGGTGGTGAAGGGCGACACCGTGCGCGAAGTGCTGAATTACGTGCAGTTCAGCGCGGAGAACCTGATCACCAAGCTGCGGCGGGATGTGGAAACGGCCGTGCGCGAGGGGCGCATGGGGTATGAAGAATCCGGCCAGCTACTGCGCTTTTATGAAGAGGGCTTGCAGGGTTACACCTATTTGGAAGAAGCCCACGTGAGATAGGCGTGGCCGACGTTCAGGCTGACTGGAAGGCGTCTGCCGCGAGGCGAGTGAGATAGCTCCGAATGTCCTCGGGCCAACTCTGAATAAGGCTTTCGAAACCTTCCCCATCGCCTTTGTACAGCGCGCGAGTGGCTTCTTCATAATTCGGAAAATCACCCGCCATCGCCGATAGAAACCGGCACGCCGCATCCATGGCGTGCCGCGCACGCTGCTTTTCGGGCTCGCGCTTCGTGGCTTGATCCACGAGCCGGCGAAGCGCAGCCGATGCCCCGTTCGGCTGTTGTTCCAGCCACGCCCACTGCTGCGGAAGCAAGGTGACTTCGCGCGCGGACACCCCCAGTTTTGGACGGCCAGGCCCGACGCGGGGCGCTGCCGGCGCGGCGCGGGACAGCACTTCCTCGAGCGTTCCCTGGAGTTCGAAATCCACTTGACGGCCGGTTCGATCCTCGAAAATAGCGACAAGACTGCCTGGCGATTGATCGAACTGGGCTTTCAATTGCGGGAGCAGAACATCGAGCGCGCCGGCGCCGATGAGTGCCTGGTTTGCGAAGGCGGTATAGGTGAGGATTTCGGGCATCCGGATCTAATTCTACCCGGATAATATTATTCTGTCAAGAAGTGAAGTGCGCTCATAGGTGTCGCCGGTAGATGAGCAGCGAATTGGGTGATAAAAGCATACCCAATGACGACAAGCGGCGGGGCGCCTCCGCATCGCGACGATTTTGAGGAGACGGTCAGCATCATCGAATGTGAGCTTGACGCTGTGCCTGACCGTACCACGCCACCCCCGAAGCTGAACGAAGCGGAGCAAGCGAAATTCAGAGCGAAGGCCGAGGCACTCGCTCCTGAGTATCGAAGGAGTTTCCGCAGCCAGCCTGATCGATAGACGGACAATACCGGGATCGGAGCGGAAGTGGGCTATCAAGTCTTTCTCCGTTTGTGCCGATAGGCTTCTCGATATGAGCCTCCGATGCCGATCCTGTCAATCCAAAGCCTCCTGAAGCCGGTTAAACCGAGACCACCCGACTTTATTGGTTTTCTGCATCTGCTTCTTGATGGCGTGAGCCTCAGGGCGGCGCCCGGAGCCGCCGAAGACGTGAAGGAGTTCCGCGCCGAAATCGACGGTGCTTCCGCCCGGCTGACGGAACAATCCAGTTCCGAGGAAATCCTGCTCGCTATCGGCGTCATGAACCACGCACTGGAGGAGCACAACCGACGCTCTTCCGGATTCACGAATGCGCATATCAATGAGATGCGAACCATGCTTTCGATGATGTCGAGTACGGTCGCATTCCTCGCGTCGTCAAGCAAGGCCGGCCTCGAGCAACTTCAAGGGATCGAAGGGCGTCTGCGGGACGCAGCGGAGATCGAGGACGTTCATCTGGTTCGGCTGAAGCTGGCCGAATGCCTGACGGTGGTGCGGGAGGAGAGTTCCCGCCTCGCCGACGACACCCGGATTCAGATAGAGAATTTGAACGAAGGTTTAAAGGGCTCGACTGCGCTCCTCACGACACCACCTTCGCGCACGCTGGTTGCTGCCGCCCCCGGCGCGCGTTCCGCCAATGACCCCACGACCGGTCTGCCGACGCGTTCTGAGGCCGAGCAGATGATCGCGTCCAGCATCGCAGGCGGCAAGGAATCGGTGATCTGCATCTTTCTGGTGGACCGGCTCGCCGCTCTCAATTCGCGCTTCGGGAGGAAGGTTGGCGATGAGATCCTCCTGCTGGTGGCCGAACACCTGGGCCGAAAACTACCGGACACGAGCCCTCCCTTTCGCTGGAGCGGTCCTGCGTTCGTCGCTGTGGTTGGCGGCGCTTCGCAACGTACTGAGTTTCAAATCAAGAAAATCGCGACGACGAAGCTCGAAAAGAGCTTCGAAGCCAATGGGAGGAGCGTGTTGTTGCCAATCAGCTTTTCAGTCCGGCTGCAACCGCTCACTACGCGAGATTGCACGGAGACTATCTTCGATACGATTGACAGATTGATCGCGGCCCATAGCGGCGAGGCGCGTTAGCGATTTCCGCAGCCGCGGGCTTAGCCAGCCAGTAATTTCTCAATCGGCGCAGCCAATTCCTGGTAGCTCATCGCGCCGGGATGATACAGCCGCACAACACCGTGCTTGTCCACTAAAACGAACGTCGGCGTCGTGCTGACGCCATAAGCACGCATGGTCTCTTCGCTAATAGGCGCGGGCATGGCCCCGATCCGCTCGTAATATTTCTTGAAGGTCTCCGCAATCCAGGCATTTTCTTTCGCGGGCGTAGCATCTTCTCCGCCCCCGATGTAGCCGTAGCGCATCGTGGGCCCGATGATTTTGAGGCCGCGTGGGCCGTACTTCGCGTTCAATGCCTGAATCACCACGGAATCCGCTTTGCAGTCCGGGCACCAATGCGCCCAGAAGAACAGCAGAACGGGATGTCCGCGGAGCGCCGCCAGCGGCTCGGGTTTTGTATCGCCGGTCCATTCCGTGATGTTGATGGGTGGTGCGGGCCGGCCTTCGAGGGTCAACAGATTCAGGTTCTTCTGGATGCGCGCGCGCATGCTGCTGGCGGCCCAACGGGCTTCTTCGCCGCGCAGAAACGCGATCGCTTCAGACCGCTGGCCGCGCCGCTCCAGCACCTGCGCGTGAACCTCAATCGCAGCGCTCAAAGCCAGCGGCAGAACCGGCTCCGCATCCAGCTTGCGGTGCATGACCAGCGTCAGCGCCCAGGCCCGGGTTTCCATCGCGTTTTTGTCGGCGTCATCGAGTTTGCCGCGCTCCAGATAACCGCGCGCGATCCACGAGTTCGCGAAAATCACGTCGGGTGTGGTTCCATGCGCCTTGCAGTAGTCCGCTACCAAGCGCCCGGCCGCGGGCAAGTCGCCCGCATCCACGGTCATGCGCACTTCGCCGACAATTTCAGCGTGAATACTGAGGGCCATTAGAAATAGCCCCAGCAGGAATCGCATCTCACTAGTATTCCAAAGTACGCAGATACTCGCGGAAGTCTTTGCCTAAGTCGTGCCGGCGCAGCGCAAATTCCACGGTCGCCTTCAGGAAGCCCAACTTATCGCCCGCATCGTAGCGCTTGCCTTCAAACCGGTAAGCGTAGATCGGCCGGCTGCGCAACAGATGCCGCAATGCATCGGTCAACTGGATTTCGGAACCGGAACCGGGCTGGACGTTGGAGATCGAATGGAAAATCTCCGGCGTGAGCACATAGCGCCCGATGATGGCCAGGTTGGAAGGCGCTTCGTTGGCATTGGGCTTTTCCACCAGGTCGCGAATGCGGAACACGCGGTCTTTGCAGCCGTTGTGTGAAATGGGTTCGGCGTCCACCACGCCGTAAGCCGAAATGCTTTCCTTGGGCACTTCCATCACGGCGAGTACCGGAGCGTTGAAAAATTCATAGATGTCCAGAAGCTGGCGCAGGCAGGGAGTCTCGGCGTCGATCACATCGTCCGCCAGCACGCACGCAAACGGTTCCGGACCGACCAGTTCCCGTGCGCGCAGCACGGCGTGCCCCAATCCGAGTGCTTCCTTTTGACGAATATAGGAAACATCGATCATGTCGGAAACGGCTCGTACAATGTTCAACAGCTCTTTCTTGCCACGCGATTCGAGCATGTTCTCCAGCTCGAAGCTCACGTCGAAATGGTCTTCAATGGCGCTCTTGCCGCGCCCGGTGACCATGATGATGTTCTGAATTCCGGAGTGGATGGCTTCTTCCACCCCATACTGGATGATGGGCTTATCGACTAAAGGCAACATCTCCTTGGGCTGGGCCTTGGTGGCCGGCAGAAACCTGGTGCCTAAACCGGCGGCGGGGAAAACGGCTTTTCTGACTTTTGCGGGCATTGAGATGGTTGTCCTCAACAAGCTTAGCGGAAACTGCCCGGGCGCCCGCAAGGTAGAATAGCGAATTGCCTCACAATTCCCCGCCCAGTTGGCCGCTGCTCTATGGAGCGGTGGCGTTGACCACCCTGGGAACCCTGCTTCTGGAACTTTCGCTGACCCGGATTTTCTCGGTCGTCTTCTACTATCACTTCGCGTTCCTGGCCATTTCGATTGCGCTGTTCGGACTGGGTGCGGGCGGCGTTTTCTCCTATGTGATTGCCGGTTGGCGGGGAAACCTTTATCGAAAATTGGGGATGCTGAGTCTTCTGAACTGCGTGCTGGTTCTGCTTGCTCTTAGCGTTGTGCTTGGCCAAAAAGCGACCGTGGGGAACGGCGCGCTGGCGCTCATCTATTTCACCAACGCGCTGCCCTTTTTGTGCACGGGAACCATCGTTTCGCTGGTCATCGCCGAAACCATCGAGCGCGTCAACCGGGTGTACTTTTTCGACCTGATGGGCGCGGCGGCGGGTTGCCTGCTGCTGATCCCGTTCCTCGAATGGTTCGGGGGGCCGGATACCACGCTTTCCGTTTCCATTCTTTTCGCGGCCGCTGCCGCAATCTGGTTCACGATGGCCGGGTCCACACGAGGACGGCTCTCCAGCGTGGCCGCGGGGCTGGCATTCGCGACGCTGATGGGGGTGAACTTCCGCTATCACGTTCTCGACATCCACTACGCCAAGGGCCACAAGCTGGAAGGCGAAGAGTACGTGAAGTGGAACAGCTTCTCGCGTATCGCCCTAGCGCCGGAGAAGGTGTCGCGCGTTCCCATGGTGTTCATCGACGCGGATGCTTCCACTGGCATCGCCGATTTCGATTTCGATCACCTCACGCCGGACAACCTTCGCGATCTGCTGCATCAGGGACCCGGACTTCCTTACGACCTCCGTCCCGGTGCGAAGACCCTGATCATTGGACCCGGCGGCGGCTGGGATGTGGCGCGCGCCCTCGCTTCCGGAAGCCATGATGTAACCGGTGTCGAGATCAACCCCATCATCGCCACCACCATCATGCGGCGGAAATTCCCCGAGAAGAGCCGTGGTCTCTATCTGCGCCCGGATGTTCATATCGTCGTGGAAGATGGCCGCAGCTACGTGAGGCGCAGCGACGAGAAGTTCCAGGTGCTGCAGGCCACGTTGGTGGACACGTGGGCTTCCACCGCGGCCGGGGCGTTCGCGCTTAGCGAGAACAACTTATACACATCGGATGCTTTTCGCGACTATCTCAACCACTTGACCCCGGATGGACTGCTGACCTTCACCCGCTGGGGATTCGATCCGCCGCGCGAATCCTTGCGATTGGTTTCTCTCGCGATGGTCGCACTCCATCAACTAGGCGAGAATGACCCCGCACAGCACGTGATCGTGGGACGCGAAGGCGGACGAAGCGAGTTGAGCGGGTGGGGCGCGCGCGATACGGTGATCATCTCGCGCAAGGCGCTCTCGGGGGCGGATGTCGAGAGCGCGCGCCAAGCCATTGCCCAGGGACATATGACCGCGGTCTACCTGCCGGGCACGGGAATCAAGAACGAATTTAGCGAGTTGCTGACCACTTCAGACCCGGCTCGGTTTGAAAGAGATTACCAGTTTAATATCACGCCAGTCTCGGACAATCAGCCGTTTTTCTTTTATACCGTACAGCCGCGGGACTTACTTGCGTTCCTCACCGGCGCATCGCATAACACAGCGGATTACAAGGTCAACGTGGCAGTGCCCATGTTATTCGAGTCGCTCGCGGTGAGCATTGTGGCCGTGATCATTATCCTGACTCTGCCTCCACTGGTGCTGGGAACACGATTACCGCATGAGAAGAACGTGCTCATCTTCCTGCTTTACTTCTTGTTCATCGGCGCGGGATACATTTTGATCGAGGTCGCCTTGATACAGAAGTTCGTCTTATTCCTGGGGCATCCGATTTACGCTTTGACGGTGGTCATCTTCTCGCTGCTGGTTTCTTCGGGACTGGGCAGTTACTTCAGCCGCGACTGGATTCGCGGTGACGACGGGCGCCTGCTGAAGGTACTGCTGGCGGTTGCGGCGCTGGTTTCATTGCTCGCGCTCGCGGTCTCTTTCGTCCTCGAGGCGGGAGTCGGCTGGCCGCTCCCAGTCAAGATCCTGGTGACGATCGCCCTCATATTTCCGGTTGGCTTCGCGATGGGGATGCCGTTTCCGACAGGGCTCCAGCGTTTGGAACAATGGCATTCCGCTTCGACGCGCTGGGCCTGGTCGCTGAATGCCGCGGCGAGCGTATTGGGTTCAGTAGGAGCGCTGGTGTGCGCGATCTATCTCGGCCTGGTGCAGACGCTGCTGGTTGGCGGCGGCCTTTACTTGTGCGCGTTGTTGGTGCTGGCGCGAGACCGGGCCCGCTCACTCAAGCAACCCAGGGCGGCGCTCACTCTACCGTAAACGCCATCAGAGAAACAGTGGTTCCGTTAACCGTGGTCAGTTGCACCGCGCCGGATTGGGCACCCGGAGGAACATGCACTCGCACCACGTTCGCAGTGGGTACGGATATGTCCGAGGACGGCACAGGCATGCCGGCAAATCGGACCCCCGTCGTTCCCAAAAGATAACTCCCGCGTAACTCGACTTCCGCGCCCACCTTGCCAGCCTGCGGCGCTAACTGTGTAACTCGCGGCCGCGGCGGCGCGATTCCCGCGTCGATGGAGAAAATGGTTCCACCACCCGACACGCCACCGCTTCGCGACGTTCCATAGATCTTGCCGTCGGACCCCTGGATCATTTGACAGGTGCAATGAAACTCCCAACCTGTGGAGGAAGCCACCTGCGCCAGCTTCCCGGTTTTCGTTTCCAACACGAATATGTAAGATGGCATCGTGTTCGTGGACCCGTAGAGATTCCCATCCGCAGCCACGAAGAGGGTGGAAGGATTGGACATCCCCTTACTGGGAAACTCCGCGACGACAGAAAACTGTCCACTTGGATCTATCTTGTATATGGAGCCTTTGTGATCACTGCCTCCAGCGGCTTCCGCGCCATAGACCGTGCCGTCATCGAGCACCACGAGGGGTGCCCACGGGCCGCCGGTATTCAGTAGTTCGGCGAGCCGGGTCAGCCGCCCCGCGCGAGTGACCCGATAGACCAGATAGGCTCCGGAACCCAATCGATTCTCGCCATAAAACGTCCCATCCGGGGTCATCGCGAAACTGGAGAAGGGATTCGGAACGCCGTCCTGCGCAGTGAATGTAAAGATCGGTTCCACTTTTCCCGGCATTCCGATTCGCCCAATAAAAGACGGAAATGGTGCGTAAACTCCATCCCGTTCCCAAGCACCAAACGGCCACTGGGAAGCCACGCCGATGCCAGCGGCTTCTGTAAGTTCCTGGATCGCACCGCCGGCGCGCGGTAAGTGAAAGTATCGCGGCCTATTTCCGCCATCAAACCACATACCGAACAGTTTCCCGTTCTCAATGGGAGCCACATAAGGAATCGCATTCGTGCCAGCCAGCGTGGCGATGGTCTTGTAGTGGCCTTCGATATCAATCTGGAAGACCACGTTGCCCGCGGAAGTAAAGTTGTCGGTAGCCCCGACAAATTGGCCCGGCGCCAATTCCGCAAGGGAATACGGCGCGGAAGGGTTGTCATGGAACTCAAACAGCACTTTCACAGGGTGGGTCTGATTCAGTGCGGGTAGAACTGCTGCCAGTGCGAGGATCGCGCCCCGGCCTACGGACATGCGCCGAAAACCAGGACCACTCCCCCCGTGATCGCGGCGCCGGACTGATTCTTCGCCTTCGCTAACGGAACGGAGATGTGCCCGTGCGCCAGGGTTGGCTGTGCAAATGACGACGGCGTCCAGGTGCTCGCGCCCAGCGAACCGGTCATCGAGGAACAATACTTCGCTTTTCCGGAATTGAAGATCTGCGTGAGCAATCCAGTCCCGCTGGTGGCGTTCTCGTTGATGGCGTACCCGATGAGTTCGCCTGGGTACGCCGAACCGGTCAACATGCGGCCGCTGGCCCATAGTGTCGCGTGGCCCAAGCTATCTGTTGCAATCGCCATGTTCCCGCCAGGGTACTCCGCAGAGGGATAGGACGAACAGGTCGCCGGCCCGGGGCACGGGTCCATTCTGGTCGAGAACTGATAGTTATCCGGATTGCTTACCGAAGGCGCTCCTGGAGTGGCAACACCATGATAGGCCACCACCGGCTCGCTGACCGGCCATGCGAAGAGGAAGTTGTTCCAGAAAGCCAGGCCCATGATCTGGTCGCAGGTCCCGGCGGCGGTGAAGTGGTCGCTATCCAGTTGCGTGGGACACCCCGCACTGCTGCGGCTGATCTGAAAGGGGAGCTGCGTCGTGTAACTCCCGCTGGTCAAGCCCGCCTCGCCCGATCGAAACTGCCCGAGTCCGCCTGAAGGTATGGAAGAGGTGGTGTTACTGGTGGGCATCACGTATCCAAAGCCGCTCTTATCCGCCGAAACGACCCAGGTTTGCGTGCCGCTGTTCATCGAGGTATTTACGAGAACCACGCCCGCCGTGCCGAAATCGAGATCGTATCGGTTGAGCGCCTGCGGCTGGTAGGCGGCCGCCGGGTACGGGCCCGTGTCACTCGCGACGCGATTGACAAACGGCGCAAAGAAATCATATGGCTTGATCGAGGCGGGCTGGAACTCCACCACCGCTTCGCTATAGTTCAACAGACCCGGCGCGCCTGGTGAGCCCCCGCAGGACGACGTCCTGCTGGAACAGTCAAACGATCCGTTCCCCGTCGTGAAATAGACGCTACCGTTGCCGTCGGCCGCCGCCCCTTTTCCGGACATCCAAACACCTCCGCCGTGGCCCTGGGAGGACACCCAGTCGTCGCCTTCATAACAATCTACGGTGCTGCTCGACGGGCAGGATGGATAAGCGACGGGACCCAGCCCCGCGCCGGGATTCGGAGGAATAGGATGTGACGACGTCGGCGGAAAGACATTCTTCGTAGCCACCGACGGCGTGACGTTGAACGGCGACGAAGGAAGCGGCGCAGCCGTCACCGAAGTGGGCCCCGATCCGCTGTAGGTGATCTGGTAGCCCATCACATACCCATGGTGGCTGCTGCTGCCGGCCGCGACTTCGTTCGCTGCCGCGCCGAAGCCAAAGTACAGGTAAGTATTGCCACCGGAGTGGACCAGCAGAAGGGCGGTCCTTTGCAGTTCGCTATCCGGGTGATAGTTCGCGTCGCCATTAATCAGAACTCCGCCACCCGGCGCCGGCTGCGCACTCGAAGGAATCAGGTCGTTTCCCGTGATCACGTCGATGATATTCAGATACCACTGGTTTGTTCCGGCAACCGCGTTGTTGCAACCGGATACGGCAAACAGCACTGGGTCCGTGGTTTGCGTTGTATCAATTACCGGCGTCGCAACGATCCCGTAGTAAGGAAGTCCGCTAGAGGTGCCGGTAATCGGCGTTCCGGTCGCGCCGCAGTTCAGATAGAGCGGCGGGTTGGTGGAACTGGCATTGCGCTTCCACAACGCGGTTCCCGCTCCTGTTCCCGTATCATCGGCGTCGAATGCGTAGATCGTGTCGTTTGACGTGGCCATAATCATCACGTCATGCGTGCCCCCCGCGATCGGGATGCTGTTCAGCCAAAGAGGCTGGGCCATGATCGAATTGGAGGTCAGACCGCCAGCGGCGGAGTAATAATCCGTGGAATCGGTCTGAAACATCCGGATGAGTCCGAAGTTCGAGACGGGCGACGTATACCCGCCGAGAGCCGGCTCGTACTCATTCAAGCCCTGCCGTGCGTTATTAAATTGACCGGTGAGGACACAAAGCCCGCTCGACGGCGGATTCGTAGTGGGGCAGATCTGCGAACGCGCCGGCTGCATCACAACAAAGAGCAGGCTCAGAGAAAATACAAACCGCTGGAACATTGGTCTTGTCCGGCTTTTCCGCAACATTCGTGTATGAACCATGAGGATAGACCGAAATGCCGCCTGGGTCAAGGCGGGTTCAACCTTACGATCTATCCCCTATGGAAGCGAAGAATCAGTACCTTAAGGAACCGTAATCCCGAAGGGCAGAACTTCTTCCTGCGGACCTGTAATTACGTAGATGGCGTCCGGCTGCGCGGGCGCATTGGTTTGCACTGTCATGGTGGCCGTCAGCGTCGTTGGGCCGGAGACACTGACGTTACTGATGGTGACGCCGGGAATGGCGCTCACCAGCGTCAGGCCTTGTGAGAACGCTGTATTCAGGCCGGTGATGGCGACGTTGGTCGCCGTGCCCGCGACCAGCAGATTGGGAAGCACAAGCGTGATTTCGGGCGTCCCCGGCGCGGCGAACTCGTTGTAAATCGCCTTCATCAGGAAGATCGCCATCTGCGCCCTGGTTACATCCTCGGTAGGGCAGTAGTCGTTATTGCCGCAACCCGTTGTGATCTGGTCTTCGGACATCCGTTGAATCCAGGAGTATGCCCAATAGGTAGGAGGTACATCGTTGAAGATCTGCGCCGGCGGAAAATCGAAGACTGTGGTAGAGCCGTAGCGCGCCTTGATGAGGAACACAGCCATCTGGTCTCTGGTGACTACTTCGTTAGGGCAGAAGTCGCCATTGCCGCAACCGGTCGTGATGCCCAACTCGTCCATCTTCTGGATCTGGTTGAATCCAAAGCTTCCCAGCGGAACGTCCTTGAAATAAGGGATCTGACTGGTGGTGAAAGGGCCGTCGTTATACGCCGCGTTGACGATAAAGATCGCCATTTGCGCGCGCGTTATATTTTCCGTCGGGCAGTATAGCGTGGGGGCACATCCGCTGGTGATCCCCTTCTGCGAAAGAAGGTTGATCGCATCAAACCCAAAGCTGCCCGGTGGCACATCCTGGAAAACCTGTTCCGTGAAATTCTGAGCGATGCTGATGGACTGGCCCGCGATCGTCAAAGTTCCCGAGAGATCCGTTCCCGTCGAGTTATAGGGAACCGAGAGTGTAGTGGACCCGCTTCCCGTGCCCGTCGTCGCCGTCAAAGCGGTGAAGGTAGGGGCAACGGCGGTCCACACGCAGTTCGACGAACTGGCGTTGATGCTGATCGGCTGCAAAATTCCACGAACGTCCGCGGTAATGGTTGACGGTGAAATGGTGAACGTGCAGCCCCCGGATTGGCTTACAGGAATCGAAGTCCCGGCCAGGATCACAGTGCCGGATTGTGAGGGCCCGGTCTGATCGCTCGCAGCAGTGATAAGAATGGAACTACTGCCGGTACCGCCCGTCGCGCTGAGGGTGATCCACGGCGGCGCGGAGGCCGTCCAGGCGCAACTGATGCCGCTCGCGATCACGCTGGCCACCGTGCTGCCGCCGATGTTCGGGAACAGAATTGAGGCATTGGAAACACTGAAGGTGCAGTTCCCGCTGCCGGCGATCGTCACCGGAATCACCTGCCCGGCAATGGTGACGCTGCCCGATTCCACGTTATTGGTCGGATTGGTAGCGGCGATGGCGGAGGTTGTACCCGAGCCTGTCGAGCCAGTGGGATTAAACGTAACTGATGTCAAGTTGGAAACAGCACTCCAGGAGCAGGAGCCATTACTGGCTGTCACTGTAACGGGTAGCGGACCGCCCTGACTGGGGAAAGCAAGGGTTGTCGGCGACACTGTAAATGTGCAAGCCGTTGCGCTCTGCGTGACACTCACAGCCAATCCGGCGATACTGAGGGTCGCCGTGAGATTCTGGCCGGTGGTATTGCCCTGCACCGTCACTGTCAGCGGTAGCGTGGGCGTGCCGGTTCCGCTGGACGGCGTGATGGTTGCCCAAGTGGCGGTGGATGCCGCGGTCCACGTACAAGTCGATTCGCTCGAAGTTAGCGTAACCGGGAGACTGCCACCGTTGTTGGTGAACGCCAATGAAGTGGGGCTGACCGCGAAATTACAGGGGTTCGTGGTACTGGTGCCGTTCTGCGACACGTTGAAGTTGATGCCGGCGATGGTCAATATTCCAGTGCGGACCGCTGTTCCCGTGTTCGCGGCGGCTTGCAGAGACACGGTAAGGGTGCCGCTGCCTTTATAGACATTGGGCACCAGCCAGTCCGGCGCGGAGGTTACGCTCCACTGGCAGGATTGGCCGCTCGCCGTCACCGTCACAAATCCAACAGACGGCGAACTCACGAAGTTCAGCGGGGTGGGATTCGAAGTCGCGCTGAAAAAGCATGAGTTGGTGTTGGATTCCTGAATCGTCACAACCTGGCCGGCGATATCCAGCGTCGCGTTCTTCACCCCTCCCGAGCCGTTGCCGGCCGCCGTCACCGTCACGGATGCACTACCCGTTCCACTGGTTGGGGAAACCGAGGCCCACGCACCGGTCTGCAAAATAGAGGCAGTCCACGCGCAGGAAACGCCGCTGGCGCTCAACGTCAGCGTCTGGCTTCCGCCGTTCGCGATAAACAACAAACTGGAAGGCGCGACGGTGAAAGAACACGCGCTGGTACCGGCTTCCGACACCGGGATCGACTGCCCGGCCACGGTGATGTTTCCATTTAAATTCTGGGCGTTGGAGTTAGGCTGCGCGGTGGCCAGGATGGTCGCGCTACCCGTTCCACTGGTCGTATTTAAGCTCAACCAACTCAGGGCGGAGGACGCGGTCCAGGCGCAATTCGAGGCACTGGCCGTGATCGTTATCGCCTGGGGCGAACCACCTGTAGCGGGAAACGCCAGGGAAAGCGGCGAGACACTGTACGAACAGACCACCGGACCATCCTGCGTAATATTGACAGCCGATCCCGCTATCAACGCCGAACCGAGTTGCGCCGCTCCCGTGGTGTTGGCGCCCGTGGTCACCACCACCGTGGTCGTGCCCGAACCGCTGAGGGGGCTCACCGTGATCCACGGATTGTTCGAGGCCGCCGTCCACTGGCATCCCGCTCCTACGTTCACCGTCACGTTCTCCGCGCTTCCGCCAACGGGAAAATCAAGCGTCAACGGCGAAACGGCATAGAAGCAGGTGATGGCGGGACTGCTGGACACTGTGCCGCTCGAAAAACTGTAGCTGGAAGTATCCCCGTTCGAGGGATTCGTGATGACAAGGCTGTCCGCGCTGCTCAGATTTGTGGACGAGATTGGCTCCGGGCTTAAACTCGAAATGCTCGGGACGTATACGACCGCGGTCGCGTTGAGTCCGAGGACATTGGTGGCGGCCAAATTTATGTTGTTCTGCGCACTACTTGGCCCGACGTAGTTGAGTGTGACGTTGGCCGAATTAATAGGAACGTTAATGATAAAAGCCTTATCGACGATGGTCCCGGTGGTGGTGTACTGATTGTCCGTGCCCGGGTTCGGTGTCTGGCCTTCCGTGAGGGTGTTCGTCAGTGTGAAGGTCGTGCCGGCGAGATGCAATTTGTCATCCCCGCTGACCAATGTGATCACTCCCGTCGTCGTATAGGTGACCACCGTCTGGCCGAAACTCAGAGCGGGCAGCGAAAGGCTGGCGAACAAGCTGACAAACGACAGGGCGAGGAGATGGCTTTTAGTTTTCACAGGTTTCCACACAAAAGTAGGCTTCCTGTGATTCTACTTCTATCGCGTGATGGGAATTGCAAAGAAAAGCAGGAAACTGGTCAGGCGAAGTCCTGAGCGGGTAGTACTCTCGGCCCCAGCCGAATCGCTTAGAATCAACTCGTGAGAGCAACAGTTCTATTCCTCCTCCTCCTCGCCGGTTCCGCAGCCGCCGCAAGCCTTCCCGGAATGCCCCCGGTAACCGATCCAAATGACCTCTACGCGGCCGGCCGCCCTGGCCTGCTCAGCCCGGTCGTGAAGCACTTCCCCTCCTTGATCTACGTCCCCAACAGCAAAAGCAACACGGTGGATGTGATTGATCCCAAAACATTTAAGATCATTAACCACTTCGACGTCGGCCGGCAGCCCCAACACGTCACGCCGTCCTGGGACCTGAAAGATCTCTGGGTGCTGAACGACCTCGGAGACAGCATTACCCACATCGATCCGGCCACCGGAAAGGTGGGCAAGACGATCAAAGTTCTCGATCCGTACAATATGTATTACACGCCGGACGGCAAGTACGCCATTGTTGTCGCTGAGCGTCTGCACGAACTCGATTTCCGCGATCCCCACACCTGGGAGTTGAAACACGCCCTGAAGGTTCCCTGTAAAGGGGTGGATCACATGGATTTTTCCCCCGATGGGACTTTTCTGATCGCCTCCTGCGAGTTTTCGGGATCGCTGATCAAGGTCGACGTCGCGCAGCAGAAGGTCTTGGGGGTTCTGCCGCTCAAACAGGGCGGTATGCCCCAGGACGTCAAAACCTCGCCCGACGGGAAAGTCTTTTATGTGGCGGACATGGAGGCGAACGGGGTCTATATGATCGATCCCTATTCGTTCAAGAAGCTCGGTTTCATCCCCACCGGTAAGGGCGCGCACGGCCTCTACCCCAGCCGTGACTCCAAGTGGCTTTATGTTTCGAATCGCGGCGAGGGCAGCGTCTCGCTGATCGATTTCAAAACGCGCCAGGTGGCCAAGAGATGGGAAATTCCCGATGGCACTCCAGATATGGGCGGCGTCTCCGCGGATGGAAAAGTGCTCTGGCTCTCTGGCCGTTATAGGGGCGAAGTCTACGCCATCGATACGAATGATGGCCACTTGCTCGCACGGGTTAAAGTGGGCGGCGGACCGCACGGTTTATGCGTCTATCCGCAACCCGGCAGGTACTCACTGGGACACACCGGGATTCTGAGATAAAAACCTGATAACAAACCTGATCGCATTGGCAGTACACTAATCTGGGGAAGTCACGTGGCAACCAGAGAATTCAAAATGGAAGAGATTGCGGAAACCCCCGTTTCGGGTGCAGGTCTGTCTTCGCAGGCGCTGGTCAGAGCGTTCCGGACCATGCAGATGTCCCGGCGTATCGACGACCGCGAAGTCCTCCTGAAGCGCCAGAACAAGATCTTCTTCCAGATCAGTTGCGCGGGCCACGAAGCGGTACAAGTTGCCGCAGGCATGCTGCTGCGCCCCGGTGAGGATTGGGTTTATCCCTATTACCGCGATCGAGCTCTGTGCCTCGCGCTTGGTATGTCCGCGCACGATATGTTTCTGCAGGCTTTCGGTGCGGCGTCGGACCCGTCTTCGGGCGGGCGCCAGATGCCCTCGCACTGGAGTTCCACCGCGCTTAAAATCGTGGCGGGTTCTTCCCCCACGGGAACCCAGTATGTGCAGGCCGTGGGATGCGCCGAGGCATTGCGCATCGCCGACCCCGATTCCGGCAAGATCGTCCTCGTCTCCTCCGGTGAAGGCGCTACCAGCGAGGGCGAATTCTGGGAGGCCATGAGCGCGGCCACCGTCAACCGGCTCCCCATTCTCTTCCTCATCGAAGATAACGGATGGGCCATCAGCGTCCCTCACGAACAGCAAACGCCCGGCGGCAGTATTTCCGCGGTGCTCTCCGGTTTCCCCGATCTTCTCCGGGTGGAGGTGGATGGTACCGATCTCATCGCCAGCCACCGCGCACTTTCCGAGGCGATCGACTACTGCCGCGAAGGCCGTGGACCCGCGCTGGTCCACGCGCATGTTGTCCGGCTCTACTCCCACTCACTTTCGGATGACGACCGGCTCTACCAGACCGAGGCGGAGCGCAAGTCGGAAGCCGCCCGCGACCCGGTCGCCTGCTTCCGGAGATGGCTCACCGAAAACGGCCACATCGACAGCCACGAAATGGAGAACCTGCAAACCGAGGTGGACCACGTGGTGCAGGAAGCGGCGCAGCGCGCGGGCAAGGCAGAACCGCCCGCCACGGATACTGTATACGCTCACCTTTATTCCGAAACGGTGGACCCCACTTCAGCCGAGTTTGAAACCGAGCCGAAATTCACCGGCGATGCACGAACCATGGTGGACCTGATTAACTCCACCCTGCACGAAGAGATGGCGCGGGACCCGCGCATGATGGTCTTCGGCGAGGACGTGGCGGATTGCAGCCGTGAAGCAAGCCTTGGGGAAGTGAAAGGCAAGGGTGGCGTTTTCAAGGTCACCCACGGCTTGCAGCGGGCGTTTGGCGGCCGGCGCGTGTTCAACACTCCCATCGCAGAAGCCGGCATCGCGGGACGCGCCATCGGCATGGCCACTGCGGGATTGAAGCCCGTCGCCGAGATTCAGTTCTTCGACTACGTCTGGCCGGCGATGATGCAGATTCGCGATGAAATGGCCAGCCTCCGCTGGCGATCCGCCGGGGCATGGTCGTGCCCTCTAGTCCTGCGCATCCCCATTGGCGGATATCTCAACGGCGGCTCCGTTTACCACAGCCAGTGCGGAGAGGTATTATTCACGCACATTCCTGGCTTGCGCGTCGTATTCCCCTCGAATGCGCTGGATGCCTGCGGGCTTTTGCGAACAGCCATCCGTTGTGACGACCCGGTGCTGTTCCTGGAACATAAGCGCCTGTATCGCGAGCCGTACAACCGCTCCGCTCATCCGGGGCCGGATTACATGATTCCGCTCGGCAAAGCCCGGCTGATGAAGCCGGGGACTTCGGTCTCCGTCATCACCTATGGCGCGCTGGTGCAGAAAGCGCTCCAAGCGGCCGTGCAGGTGGAGCGGCGCAATCCGGACGCGAGCGTGGAGGTGATCGATCTGCGGTCCCTCGCGCCCTATGACTGGGCGGCCATCGCGGAATCGGTCACCAAAACCGCGCGCGTTTTGATTGTGCATGAGGATTGCCTCAGCTTTGGATTCGGTGCGGAAATCGCCGCGCGCATCGGGGATGAGTTGTTTTCAAATCTGGACGCCCCGATCCGACGCGTCGGCGCGAAGGACACCTGGGTGGCGTACCATCCGAGCCTGGAAGATGAGATCCTCCCGCAGACCGAAAATCTGGTGGCCGAGATTGAAAAACTGCTGGCTTACTAATCAGTGGCGGCGCGGAGCCTTCGCCCTTGCGTTCACGATCCTTCTTACTGGCTGTGCAGCCAACTCCCCCAAACTCGCAGCCGTCCCAACCCCGCCCGCACCCAAACCCGATCCACCCGCGCTGATCTTCCCTCAAACCGTTCTGGAACTTCCCGACCCGCAGCCCGTGCCACCCGAGGCGATTCTCAAGCGGGAGCAGCCGGCTCAACCCGCGGTTGCCGAAACCCAACCGGCACGCACGCCGCCTCACCGCGCTCCAACGGCGGTGAAGCGCGAAGCCGAACCCTCCGAACCAAACCCGGGGCCGGAGCCCGCAAAAGCTTCCAGCCGAACCCCGCTGGTACCGGTTGACCCCAACCTGCCCAAGTCGGATATGATTCAGAAGCGCATTGACGCGCTGAAGGCCATGGAACCAAAACTTGCGAGCAGGAAAGGGAAAGACGCGGATGTGACTCGCGGCCGTCTCCATTACTTTATCGACCAGGCAGCCCAGGCTCTGGCCCGCAACGATGTCCGCCAGGCCGATGCCCTGGCGAGCCGGGCCCAGGTATTGGCCGAGGATCTGCTCAATGTCCGATAGTCGCCTGAGGGCCCTGAAACCGTCGCTCGGAGGCGCCGAGGGAAGATTGGACGCCCTGTTGATCAGCGGGCCGCCCAACATCCGTTATCTTTCCGGTTTCACCGGGAGTAACGCCCTGCTGCTGGTAACGGCCGGCGGCGCGACATTACTCACCGACCCGCGCTATACCCTTCAAGCCGCGCGGCAAACGCAACTCCCGGTGCGAGTGGGGAAAGGGCCGCTGGGCGCTCTGGCCGCCGATATCGCCAAGCGCCGCAAATTCAAGCGGCTGGGTGTGGAGCGCAACCGAATCAGTTTCGAAACCTGGGAAGCGCTGCGGAACGCGTTGCCCGCAGCTTGTGAATTGGTCCCGGTGACCAACGCCGTGGAGAATCTGCGTATGGTGAAGTTGCCTGAGGAAATCGCCCTCATCCGCGATTCGGTGGAAACCAATTCGCGCGCATTCCGCCGCGCCTTGAAGAGTTTCCGGCCGGGCATGCGGGAAAGCGAACTGGCGGCGGAGATTGATTACCAGGCACGCCGAGCTGGCGCCGAAGCCCCGGCATTCGAAACCATCGTCGCGTCGGGGGAGCGGAGCGCGTTCCCCCACGCACGCCCCACCAGCGAAAAGATCGCGGGGAAAACCATTTTGCTGATCGACATGGGCTGCTTCCAGGCGGGCTACGCCAGCGATATGACGCGCACTCTGCATGCCGGGAAGGCGCCCAAGGCTTTCAAGCAGGTTTATCGCGACGTGCTGGACGCCCAGCTCGCTGCAATCGACGCCGTGCGCCCTGGCGTGACTGCGGGAGAAGTAGACCGCGCGGCGCGAAAAGCCCTCACTAAATCGGGCCACGGGCAGGCGTTCGTCCATTCGACGGGCCACGGTTTGGGCCTGGAGATTCACGAGCCCCCACGCATTGGGGAAAAGGGCGACATCGTGCTTGAAACCGGCTTCGTGATTACCATTGAGCCGGGAGTTTACTTCGAAGGCTGGGGCGGAATCCGGATTGAAGATACGGTGGTAGTGACGGAATCCGGCTGCGAGGTGCTGACCCCCACGACGAAAGAGTTGATCGAGCTATAGCGCGGGTGGCGTGGGCTTCCGTGTCACGCGCTCCCCTACGATCTTTCCAGCAACCCTCGATCCCATTTCGCCAGATTCGCCCCGGCTTCGTACGAACTCTGCAGGAATTCGAGCAGCGCGTCGTCCGGTGAAGCTTCGGCCCGCAGATCCTCATATTTCAGAATGAACTCTCCCAGCGCGGAGTTGTAGCCGGCGGAAGGTGGCTGGATCTTCGCCGCGTCCAGGCCCGCGGGCGCTGGGGCAGAATAGCAGTAGAACGCGGCATCGCCAAAGCCTCCGTTCCCTGGCCAAAATCCCGCGCTGATCACCTCATGCGAGTAAGCCTCTCGCGTAATCGCGTCCGCGCCCTTGCGAGCCGGAGCGCGGCGTCCCGAGAAACGCGTGACCGCCAGATCGAAACTTCCCCAGAAGAAGTGAACCGGGCTGATCTTTCCCACGAATCGCGACGAAAACTGCTGAAAAATTTCATCGCTCCTCACCAGCACGCGCCAAAAACGATGCGCGGCGTCCGGGTCGTACGAGGCATGTACACGGTCCTCCTCAAACGGAATCGGGTCTTTCAGTTCCACAGGCACCGGGTGGATCTTCACCGCGACGCCCAGGGCTGCCAGACTCCGCTGGTAGTTGCTGTAAAACTCCGCCACCGTCTGCGCCTTCAGCGGCGTCGCGAGGCAGGCGCCGTCACTCAGCCGGAAGCGCAGATCGTGGCTCACGAAGTCGAACTCAATCTCCAGCAGTTCGGCGCCATATGGCATCGCCGCGGTGCTGAGGCCGCGTGCGCTGACATAAAGTGGAACGTTCCACCAGTGGGCCTGCAGGGGGCTCAGCGCCAGGCGCGTCTTGCCCACAATCTGCGTCCACATGTGCAGCGTGTCCGCGGTTGCGCTCCAATCCGCCCAGTTCAGCTCAGGCCAAAGATCTGCGGCGTTGTTCGCGTGTTTCATTAACGGGTCCTTTCTGGTCATTCCACCACCTGCGTGCTTCAACTGCTAACATCTAGACTAGAATGCACTCCCGCCGGAACTTCATCGGCACCGTCGCCACGGGACTCGCCGGAACGCTCGCTCCGAGCGTTCTGGGCGCAAACGAGCGCGTCCGCATCGGCATCATCGGTGCAGGCGACCGAGGGATGCAGATTCTGCGCGAGGCCGCGGCGTGTCCCGGTACGCAGGTCGTCGCTCTTTGCGACATCTACAATAACCGCCTGGAAACAGCAGGCAAAGAATTCCCGAAAGCGCAGCGCTATTACGATCACCGGCTCATGCTGGAGAACCCCGCGATCGACGCCATTCTGGTGGCCACGCCGCAGCACCTGCACGCGGAACACTTCGTCGCCTGCATGGAAGCCGGCAAACACTGCTACCAGGAAAAGACGATGGCCTTCACGGTGGAACATGCCAAGCGCATGCGGCTGGCCTATCAGGGCGCGCATGGCAAGCTCACGGTCCAGATCGGGCACCAGGCCTGTTCTTCCGGTCACGTGACGGACGCCGCGCAGTTTCTGGCTTCGGGCCGCGTGGGAAAAGTGACGGCCATTCACGCGCACATGTTCCGCAATACGCCTCACGGCAAGCCGCAGTGGGCGCGGCCGGTCTCGCCCGACATGACGCCCGAATCCATTCTGTGGCCTTCTTTCCTGGGCTCGGCCTCGCCGCATGCTTTCGACGCGAATCGCTACGTCAACTGGCGATTTTTTTGGGATTACTCGGGCGGCAACGTCTACGAGAACATGTGTCACCAGGTGGCTTTCTGGTACAAGGTAATGAACTTGCAGATTCCAAAATCGGTGAACATGACGGGCGGCATCTATCTTTGGAAAGACGGCCGCGAGGTGCCCGATACCATGGCCGTTGCGATGCAGCAGCCGGAAGAGATTCTGTTCAGTTGGGACTCGGGATTCGGCAATAACGAGTTAGGCGTCACCGAGGACGTGTTGGGTACCGACGGCACCATTTCCCGCAGCCAGCAGATTCGGTATGAGCCGCAAAAGGTGAACCTGAAAGACGTGCCTGAGAGCGTGGGAACCGCGCCTACCGCACCGCGGGCTCACATGCAGGATTTCCTGGAATCGATCCGCAGGAACAAGGCGACGAACTGTCCTTTCGAGTTAGGCTTCAAGGTTTCCATCGCCTGCCGGATGGCGGTTGAAAGTTATCTCCAGGGCCGTACCGTGCACTGGGATTCCACACGCGAAGAAATCATCTAGTTATGGACTTTGATTACACGCCGGAGCAGAACCAACTGCGCCGGGAAGTTCGCGACTTCGCTACCCGCGAGATCGCTCCGAATGTGCTTGAGTGGGACGAGAACCAAACCTTTCCGCTCGAGGTGATCAAGAAGCTGGGGAAGCTGGGCTACCTGGGCTCGATCTTCCCGGAAGAATATGGGGGCGCCGGCCTCGGCTACGTCGAATACTCCATCATCATCGAAGAGCTTTCGCGCGTGGATGGCTCTGTGGGTATCATTCTGGCCGCGCATACTTCGCTTTGCAGCAATCACATCTACAAAGCCGGCAGCGAAGAGCAGAAGCAACGCTATCTTCCGAAGTTGACGACGGGCGAATGGATCGGCTGCTGGTCGCTCACCGAGCCCGAAGCGGGATCGGACGCCGCCGGCACACGGACCACAGCGGTGCGAGAGGGCGAGAGCTGGTTAGTGAACGGATCGAAAACCTTCACGACGAACGCGCATTACGCGGACGTCTGCGTGGGTATGGCGGTGACGGAGCGTTCCGCTTCCCAGCATGGTATTTCCGCTTTCATTTTCGAGAAAGATACGCCGGGCTTCCGCGTGGGCAAGAAGGAGAACAAGCTTGGCCTGCGGGCCAGCGCTACCGGCGAAGTGCTTTTCAATAACTGCCGTTTGCCGCAGAATCAGATGCTGGGAAAGATGAACGAGGGCTTTATCGACAGCTTGCGCATTCTGGATGGCGGCCGCGTATCGATCGCCGCGCTTTCGATCGGCATGGCCCAGGGTGCGTACGATGCCGCGCTCAAGTATTCCAAGCAGCGGAAGCAGTTCAACCGGCCGATCTCCGAGTTTCAGGCCATACAGAACAAGCTGGTGGATATGGCGGTGCAAATTGACGCCTCACGCCTGCTGACTTATCGCGCCGCCACAATGCTGGATGCGGGCAAGAGAGTGACGCGCGAATCGGCCATGGCCAAGCTCTTCGCGTCCGAGGCCGCCGTGAGTATCGCGAATGAAGCGGTGCAGATTCACGGGGGTTACGGGTTCATCAAGGACTACCCGGTAGAGAAGTTCTACAGGGATGTGAAGCTGTGCACCATTGGCGAAGGGACTAGCGAGATTCAACGGCTGGTGATTGCGCGCCAGTTGCTGAAGGATTAGTTCACCGACGTGAACGGAAAGCCGATCCATCTTCCGATGCCGGCCGTGCGGGTGGACGCGTTCGCGGTGCTTCCCAAGTCGCGCGGCGCGGGTTTAGCATGGGACTATCTTCCTGGAGCGGAAACGGCAGCAAAGAAGGCGTGATTACGCGCAATGGACAGTAGGGCGTCAGGACCGGATTTCAAGCCTGATGCAGGTGTGCATGGTGAAGCATTCTCGGCACAGTCAAACCGGAGATGGGCAAACTCCTGATTTGAAAGAGCTTTATTTTGGTGGACGGCATGGGGTTCGAACCCACGACCCCCACGTTGCGAACGTGGTGCTCTCCCAACTGAGCTAGCCGCCCACTACTAAACAATTCAATATATCACGCGAAGCTTTTCCGGCTGGGCGCTAGGCCGCAGCCGTTGCTGCGCGGTCGTCCGAGGAGTTCGCGCCATCGGGCGCGCCTCTACGCCGCCGCTCCCAGTAGCGCTTCATGCGTTCGGAAACCGCCTTCCGGTCGCCATCGTCCATGAACTTCCGGCCGCGCCGCTTGGGTCCGGAAGGATCCTCTAACTCCAGGCTTTCCAGCGCCTTGATGATGCTGTCGAGCCGGGCCCGTTCTAAACGCAATTGATTGATAACTCTGTAGATATCCATAAGAGCGTATCCATAAAAAGCGTCCCGCCCCTCTGGCGGGAAGGGACGCAAAGTTGCCTATCATTCTTATCAGAATTGTCCAGCTTATACCGAGTAAGCGTATTATCTGACTAAGAAGGGCCATTTGCCGACGAAATAAAAATGCATTCTTACAGAGAGTAACCACCAGATGACTCCGAATACTAACACAGCGAGTATAGCGAAAAACAAGACCTTGCCCCAAGGAAATTTCTTGCCTTCCCGGCTCAGGACAAGCAGGTAACTCGCAAACACGCCGACAAAGAACAACAGAATCATGGGGGTAGCGAAAAGCAGCAGATTGAAAACGTCGGGCGTGGGCGTGACCACGGCGGCGATGATCGTGATGATCAGGATGGCGTAGCGGCTGTGGCTGATCAGGAACTTCGGGGTGACGATGCGAAGCAGAGTCAGGAAGAAAATCAGGATCGGCATTTCAAAGACCAGCCCGATCCCTAAAGTCACGTTGACGAACAGGTCAAAGTATTCGTTAATCGAAACCATAGGGGTTACGTGGACGTTCCGGCCAACCCCTAAGAGGAACGTAAGTCCGTAACGAAAAGCCACAAAATAAGCGAACAACCCACCCGTAATGAACAGGCCCGCGGTGCTGACAACAAAAGGTACGGCCCACTTTTTCTCGCGTTTGTAAAGACCTGGAGAAACAAAGGCCCAAACCTGATAGAGAAGCCAGGGCGAAGCGATAAAGATGGAAGTCAGGACCGGTACCTTGACCCAGATCACATTGAAGCCTTCCATGGGACTAATCTGAGTCAGATTGGGAGGGTTGATACCCAGACTGGTCAGCGCCTTGACGGCTGGCTGACTCACGACATCCCACAGTTGGCGGCAGAAGGTGAGGCTGAGAACGAAAGCCACGCCAAATCCGGCGACGGCGTAAAAGAGGCGGACGCGGAGTTCCTCAAGGTGTTCGAGAAAGCTCATGCGCAGCATCCCCGGCTCTTCACCGTCTCCGCCGTCTCCTCCGTCACCGCCGCCCGGCGGCGGCAAACGCCGGAACCCGCCGGTCCCCCCGGCTTTAGGAGCTGGCGGGCTGAGGGCCGGGGTTGGCGCGAACGGCATGGGGTTAGCGGGCTGGGAGGTTCCGTAGGTGTAGTCACTACTGGAGTACGCGTTGTCGTTCACTTGCTCGACGAGCGATGGGTCCGCGTGCTCGTTCGACCCGGTAGACAAAGCTCCGGTTTCGGGAGGCGTCGCTCCCTGGCGTTCTTCGGTTGAATCCATCCGTTAGCTCGTTGCGCTTTCTTGTCGAACCGGTTCGTGATCCGAAACAGCTACGCCAGCCCCCTCGTGCATAGAACCATTGGGGAGAGAACCATTGGCGATGATTCCCGGAGCAGGCGTAACGGTGAGTGCGGATTTTTCCGTGGTTGACGTCGATTCAGCGCCCGGAGCTGCGGATGCGCCTTCAGTGGAACCTTGGGTTAGCTGGGCTGGGCCAGGGGGTAATTCGGTGGAGTACGAACTGGTGGTGTCGTAGGCCGAATAATCATAGTTATAGGAATCCTGGAAGTGGGATTTGGCCGTCTCTTTCAACCCCTCGGTCTCGCGCTCCAGGTTGCGCATCTCGCGATCGAAGGTCGATTTCAGCTCAGCCGTGGCTCTCCGGTATTCGGTTAGCGCTTTGCCGATCAGGCGCCCGAGCTCGGGTAGCTTCTTCGGACCAAACAGAAGAAGTGCGAGCAGAACGATAAACGCGATTTCCGGCCCACCAAGGGAACCCATCGATACGACCTCTACGTTGATTGTATTCCAACCGGATCGTCTTCCAGAACGCAGACCTCCGGCAGATTGCGGTAGCGCTGCGCGTAGTCGAGCCCGTATCCCACCACGAATTCGTCCGGGATACTGAATCCGACGTACTTTACATCCACGGGGCGCAGCCTCCGGTCGGGCTTGTCGAGCAGCGCGGCTATCGCCAGAGATTTGGGATTGCGCTGCGTCAGAACGCGTGTGAGATACGTCAGGGTGACGCCGCTGTCCACGATGTCCTCGACGATCAGAACGTGCGCGCCCTCAATCGATATATCCAAGTCCTTGGTGACCTGAACCTGACCCGAGGAACTCTTCTCCCGCCCGTAGCTGGAAATCCCCATGAAGTCCAGGAAGGCATCGCGTTTGATGGCGCGAGCCAGGTCGGCGTGAAAAATTGTCGCTCCTTTGAGGATGCAGATCAGGTAGAGAATGCCATCGGGGTAATCCCGGTTGATTTCTGAACCCATTTCGGCGATCCGGGTTCGAATCTGCTGTTCAGAGATGAGCGGACGAAGGGGCATGTGCCGTAGTGTACACGCCCCACCGCTGTGGTTCTCAGCCCGTGTTCCTAGGGCCGGCTGGCTGCTGTGGTCCGGTCGGTCTCATGCAGTGTCCGGTTGTATTCGTCGTACTGGCGTTCGGCCTCGTCACGCGCGATTCCGTACCGCTCTTGAATCTTTCCGACCAACTGATCTTTCTTTCCGCCGATGGTTTCCCAGTCGCTGTCCGTCAATTTGCCCCACTTCTCACGGGCCTTGCCAACGAACTGCTTCCAATTTCCACCTATTGTGTCGCTGTTCATAACAGCCTCCTACGGCCCTCTCATGCACGCAGATTGCCGTTTGACCTAATCGGAAGACGCGGCGGCAGCCGTTTCCTGGGGTGGCGTGGGCTTCCGGGCGCGCGTGCGACGGGGTGGTGGCGCTGCTTCGGCCTCGGCGTGAGTCAGAGCACTCCCTCTGCGGCTGCGTAACTCGGCAAGTTTTTCCAGGGCTACCATCACCTGATCGATCGATTCCAGTTCCGCGCGCAGTTCCGCGATCACCTGCTTCAAATCCATCACATAAGAATACGGCAAGAGGGCGCTTCAGTAAAGGCTCCATCGTTCCTCTCTGCGACAATAAAAGGAAGTGTGACCGCGGGCCTGTGGTTTCAGGGCCTTCCGCGTGAAAAACCAGCGTGAAATATCAAACTGACATACATTCGACTGACGCTTTCGTCCCGGGCTTTGGACTGGGATTCGAAGATCTCTACCATCCAGGGGGTCTGGCGAAGCTGGATCACGCTTTTCTGAACGAACTTCGGGAAGCCGACGGCAAGCTGGCTGAGGATTTGGAAGCCGTGCGAGGAGAGCCCGCGTCGCTGAATACGAGGCAGCGCTCCGAGTTGATCGTTAACCTCGCGCCGCACGTGGAGGACTTCATCGGCAAGCTCTTCGGGATCGAACGCGAGTTGGGAGATCTTGAGGCGCGGCATCATGAACTTGCTCCTTTGTATTCCGTAAAGCGCCGGTTCGTGCAGCGCAAGGCGTTGGTGGGCCAAACCGCGGAGACTGCGGCTTGCATAAATGGCGCGGCGCTGGCCTGTGAACTGGAGACGCTTTTCGAAGAACCGCTCACCGAGATGAGCTTTGCGCGGCACGTGAGCCGGTGGCTCGAGAACGAATCCACTCACGTTGGGCATCTCCAGACAGCGGCCAGCTACGCGGCGTGGGCGGTGTTGACTCCGGCAGGAAAAGCGCGACACAAGCACGGCGTGCTTTTCAAAACGCCGCACAAGCTGGATATGCAGCACCTGGTTCCGGCCGAAGCGCTGGAACGGAACGGGCTGGCGCAATTGGGATTTGCGCCGGACCGCGGACGGCACAGGGAGGGCTTTGCGCTCACTGATGCGGGGACGGATCTGACGGGCGCGCTCGACCAGGCGCATTACTGCATCAAGTGCCACAACCAGGGCAAGGATAGCTGCTCGACCGGTTTGAAGGAAAAGGACGGCTCGTTCAAATCAAGCGTATTTGGCGTAAAGCTGGCGGGGTGTCCGCTCGAAGAGAAGATCTCCGAGATGAACCAGGTGAAGGAACAGGGCAATCCGGTGGGGGCGCTGGCCGTCATCGCGATCGACAATCCCATGGCGGCAGCGACGGGTCACCGGATCTGCAATGACTGCATGAAATCCTGCATTTTCCAGAAGCAGGAGCCTGTGGACATTCCCCAGGTGGAAACCCGAACGTTGAAGGACGTGCTGGAACTGCCGTGGGGCTTTGAAATCTATAGCCTGCTGACGCGGTGGAATCCGCTGGATTTCGAACGGCCGTTTATGCTTGCGAAATCCGGCTATAAGGTGCTGGTGGTGGGGCTGGGCCCGGCCGGATTTACCCTTTCGCATCATCTGATGAACGACGGACACACCGTCGTGGCAGTGGACGGGTTGAAGATCGAGCCGCTGCCGGCGGAACTGTCCGGCGTGGATGCTCACGGCCGGCGACATCCGTTCCAGCCGCTGCGCGATATTTCCGAGATCTACGAGCGGTTGGACGACCGCGTGATGGCGGGCTTTGGCGGCGTTGCCGAATACGGAATCACGGTCCGGTGGAATAAGAATTTCCTGAAGGTGATCCGCCTGCTGCTGGAACGGCGCGCGGAGTTCAGCATGTTCGGTGGAGTGCGGTTCGGCGGCACGTTGACGATTGACGACGCCTTTGCGGCGGGGTTCGATCATATTGCGCTGTGCGCGGGCGCGGGCCGGCCTACTGTGATCCCCATGAGTAACGGGTTGGTTCATGGCGTTCGCCAGGCATCCGATTTCCTGATGGCGCTACAGCTCACGGGCGCCGCGAAAACGGAGTCATTGGCGAACCTGCAGATCCGCATGCCGATCGTGGTGATTGGCGGCGGCCTGACGGCCATCGATACGGCGACAGAATCGCTGGCCTACTACGTGGTGCAGGTGGAGAAGTTCCTTACGCGTTATGACCGGCTGGTGGAAGAACGCGGCGCGCGCGCGGTGCGCAAGACCTGGACGGCGCAGGAAACGCTGGTGGCGGACGAATTCCTTTTGCATGCGCGGGCGATTCGCGCGGAGAGAGCGCAGGCTGCGCGTGAGGGACGCGAGCCGCGGCTGATGGACCTTTTGAACGCGTGGGGCGGCGTGACCATCGCTTACCGGCGCCGGTTGATCGATGCTCCCAGCTACACGCTCAATCACGAAGAAGTGGCCAAGGCATTTGAAGAGGGTGTGCGTTTCGCGGAGTGCGTGACGCCGGAATCGGTGGAAGTGGATTCTTACGGGGCGGCCGCGGCCTTGCGCCTGAAGCGGAGCCCGTCCGGAGAAGCCGTGGTACTACCCGCCAAAACGATTCTTGTTGCCGCGGGCACGCAGCCGAACACCGTTCTGGCGCGCGAAGACGAAGAGAACGTCACGCTGGATGGCCGCTATTTCCAAGCGGTGGATGAAGAGGGAAATCCGGTAAAGCCGGAGCGGTCAGCCAAGCCGCGCAAGGTGCAGGTATTGATGTCGTTGCGTCCGGACGGGCGCGCCATCAGCTTTTTCGGCGATCTGCACCCGAGCTTCTCGGGGAATGTGGTGAAGGCCATGGGGAGCGCCAAACAAGGATATCCGGTGCTGACGCGCGTGATGGCGCGGACCGAGCCGTTTGGACCCGCTCCGGAAAAGCTGGTCGCTCGTTTGAACGATGAACTGCGTCCGACGGTTCACCAGGTGATCCGTTTGACGCCGAATATCGTCGAGATCGTGGTGCGCGCTCCCATCGCCGCGCGGGCGTTCCAGCCGGGACAGTTTTACCGCCTGCAGAATTACGAAACGCTGGCGGCGCGGACGGAGCAGACGGTGCTGGGTATGGAAGGCCTGGCGCTGACTGGTGCTTCCGTAGATTTGGAAAAGGGTTTCCTTTCGACCATCGTGCTGGAGATGGGCGGATCTTCGGACTTATGCGCACTGTTGAAGCCGGGCGAACCGGTGATCCTGATGGGGCCTACGGGAACGCCCACGGAAACGCCGGGAAAGGAAACCGTGCTGCTGGCCGGCGGCGGTCTCGGCAACGCGGTGCTGTTCTCCATCGGCCAACAATTACGGGCGTCGGGTTCGCGCGTGATCTATTTCGCGGGTTACAAGAAGATCATCGACCGCTATAAGGTGGAGGAGATCGAGAAGGCTTCGGACTTGGTCGTATGGTGCTGCGATGAAGCGCCTGGGTTCACACCGGACCGTGTGCAGGATAGCGCGTTCGTGGGCAACATTGTGGAGGCGATGGCCGCCTATGGGCGCGGGGATTTGGGTGAAGGCGCCGAGGAAGCACAGATTCCCCTGAGCGCGGTGGACCGGCTGATCGTGATCGGATCGGACGGCATGATGCGCGGCGTGCAGCAGGCCCGCCATGGCATTCTTCGGCCATTTCTGAAGCCGGATCATCACGCGATCGGCAGCATTAACTCTCCGATGCAATGCATGATGAAGGAGATTTGCGCACAGTGTTTGCAGATGCATAAAGACCCAGTGACCGGCGAAGAGACGGTGGTGTTCTCGTGCTTCAACCAGGACCAACCGCTGGATCATGTGGAGTTCGATAGCTTGCGGAAAAGGCTGTCGCAAAACGGCGCGCAGGAGAAGTTGACGAAGTTGTGGATTGACCATTGTCTAAGGACGATTGGGGTGCGCGAGGCGTATGTGGGGAATCCGCTGGAGGTGATTGAGACTGGGGCGCAGGTAGGGTAGCCTTTGCGCCGCGATGCACAATCGTACATACTAGAGCAGTGGGGTTCGAGTGGGATGAATCTAAGGCTGACGCGAATCTGCACAAGCATGGCATCGATTTCGCCGACGCTGTCACCGCGCTCGAGGACGAAATGGCGCTCACGATGCGGGACGAGAGTAGCGATGAAGAAGAGCGCTGGATCACTTTGGGAATCGACGCGCTTGGCCGCCTCGCTGTTGTGGTGTACACGTGGCGCGAAGACAACATCCGACTCATTTCAGCGCGCGCGGCAACCTGACGAGAAAGAGACCAATACGGAGCCCAACGATGAAGCAAGAATACGATTTCTCCAAGGCTAAGCGCGGCGCGGTCATCAAGGCCCCGCCCGGAAGGACACGCATCACAATCCGATTGGACAATGGCGTAATGGCTTGGTTCCGAGAGCAGGCGCATGCTTCCGGCGGGGCCAGCTACCAGAACTTGATCAACGAAGCGCTCGTGCAGCATGTAGCGACCGCAAAGGAACCGCTGGAAAGCACGCTACGCCGAGTGATTCGCGAAGAACTACACACATCTGGGTGAGTCCACGACCGCTCGCACGCGGGTGTTGGACAACCAAAGCCGCCTGAAAGGGCGGCCGCCGGCAAAACTGCGACCCTACCTTTCTACCCGCGTCCCGGAACCACATCCACCTGCAACATCGGGTCTGCGGCCGGGACATACGTTTCCGGAAAACCAAGCTCGCGCCGTACAATATTACAGCCCTGGGCAATCGCACTGGCTTTATAAAACGCAATCTCACGGTTACAGCCTTGCCGCCCAAACCCGCAGTCGCTCGAAACAATCAAATGGTCCGCGGGAATATACTTCAGCGCCTTCCGGATCTCGCCAGCCACGTCCTCGGGCCGATCGGCTTGCAGCACCCGGTGACTCACCGCGCCAATACAGATCTTCTTCTTCAGATCGTTCTTGAAAGGCGCGAATAGTTCGATATCGCGCTGGTTGCGGTCTTTCATTTCGAGAGTCCAGACATCGCCGCGGCACCGCTCCAGGTAGATCTCGATGGAGTTCGCGTAACTGGTGTCTTCCATCACACGCTGCATATTTGGATTGCCCCAGCAGGTGTGGATCCAGAGCTCGACATCATCCAGCCCCTGCACCTCGCGATTAAACGCGTCCACCATGAACTTCACCTCTTCATGGTCCTTGCCGTAGGTGTTGGCCATGAAGTGGAAGGTGGGCTCCTCAATTTGGATGCAGCGGCACCCGGCATCGCGAAGGGCCAGCAGTTCCTTGTTCATGGCTTCGGCCATGTCCCAGATCACCTGACGCTTGTCCTTGTACTTCGGGGTGTGGATGTCCAGGAACAGCGCCATCACCTGGGAACAGCAAGTTCCGAACTTCACCGGCTTGCGAGTCTTGGCCTGAGCCAGACGCCATAGCTTCGCGTAATCCAGCGAGCGGTGTTCGATCGTGTCCACTACGTGCGGCCAGCGCCATCCCGTGTAGATTTCGTTCAGCAGTGTGCCGGGCGGGTAGTGCAGCCAAGGCGCTGTGGTCTCCTCCGGTTGAAGGTAGTCGCCCTCGAAGCCGGCCCAGCGCTGCAGAGGATAGTGGTGCCAGGCGCGGCCGGCGAGATCCTCATCCACGTGGAAATCACCGTGACTCAGGATGTCGAGCCCGGCCCGTTCCTGTTCGCTGATTACCACGGACAGCGCGTCCTGGAACTTCTCGCGGAAGCGAACGTCGAGCATGCAGGTGTCGAGCGGCTTGCCCCACATGGAGACGTCAAACCAGCGCGGGCGCGGGAATGATCCGGTGGTGGTGCTGGGAAGCGTGAGTCCGGCGGTAGCGGTGAACATGGGTACCCTCCGCTACATAATATATCCGGAGGCTTACCGCACCTTCAGCTTTTTCAAATCGCTCTCATAATAGGTTCCGCCCGCCCCACCCGTGCCCCGGTGCTTCTCAATAAAGCCGATCAGACGCTGCCGGACCGCCTCCGACTCCGGAAACTTCCGATTGGTCCAGAAGCACTGAGCCGGATCAAAGAATCCGAGGCGCGCCAGAAACCGGATGCCCCAGCTATTGTCTTCCTCGATCGAGTCGCTGCTCCCCGCGTCCCCTTTGAAAGACCCGTCCGGCTGTAGCGATTCCCGCAAACACCAGTCCAACATCTTGCGGATCTCCACCACCGCTGCGTGCCTTTGCGGTTCGCGCATTGATGGCCATGCCGAACGAAACAGCGTCACCACGTCCATATTGTTATGGTTCGAATAGCCGCCATCTTCCAGCCATCCGACCGGGTAGTCCATATCCTTCACGGCCAAGAGGTGATCGATCACGCGATTCAGTTCCGAAACCTGACCTGGCAAATACGAGATCACATGAAACGTCATGCTCAAATCGTCGACAAACTCCGCACGGCCATTCCGCATGTAGGTTTGGCCCCACCAACCGGTCTGCGGGTTTCTCAACCGGTGCAGCACCAGATCCATAAGAGCGTCCTTCAACTTCGGGTGCCAGGGATAGTAAGCTGGCTTTCCGTTGACGATCAGGCGAGTCAGGTTGGCCAGCGACTCGTTCAATTCCCGTCGGTTGTCGCGGCCCGTCCGAGGAATGTCGGAAACAGCCACATTTTCGAAGTACTCCTGCAGTTTTTCCGGCGAATTCACGCGATCGAAAAGCCTGAGCTTGTCGCGGGGAATCTCTCCTGCATTCGAAGGCCTGGTCAAGTGGTCGTAAGTTGCGTTTACTTTGAAGAACCATTCGTCATGGCAACTTCCCCAACCGCCGTCGGAAGGGTCCTGGTGAGCGGCGGTCGCCTCCCGTTCGGGATGCGCCAGCACTTTCTCCAGGTCATCCAGTCGCTTGTCAAGCTTGTCCAGGTCCATTGAGGAGCCGGCAAGCCAACCGATTTCGGACAGAATCTGATGGGAGCACAAAGTATCCTGACCGGCGGCTTCGCGAGTTTCTACCCGGGCCCTCAATGCCGAAATGCGCCTGTGTTGCCCGTAGTAACGCTCGCGAAAGCCAGGGGTGGTGCGTGTCAGGTAATCGATAAACTCCCGTCTCTCGGTGGCGCCCACGTTCAAGTCGCTGGCTGGTACGTCCGCAGCCGCGAGACGATCGGCGCTGAGAAGCAGCAGCCCGCAGACCACCAAATGCTTGCCGGCTGCGCAATTCGGTATCATCATTCAAATCCAATGAACAGACTTCTGCTCGCTTTCCTGCTTGCCGCATCCGCCCTGCCGCTGCTCGCGCAAGGCTCCCCGCCTCACGCCTCGGCTGATTCGCCCTATGCCATGGAATTCTATTACAAGACTCAATGGGGCCATCAACAGGAATTCCTGCAGCTCTTCCTCAAGAACCACTATCCGCTGCTGCAGAAGCTGAAAGAAAGCGGGCGCGTCCTATCGGTGAAAATCGAAACTCCCGCCAACCACTTGCCCGAAGATGCACGGTGGGATTACCGGGTCACCATCCGCTTCAAGAACTCAACCCTGGCCACCACCGCTAACCCGGAGGAGGAATCCCTGATCAAACAACTCTGGCCCGACCAGGAAACATACAAGCGTGAGGAACAGAGGCGCTTTGAAATCCTGCTGGCGCATTGGGACGTGCCTATCACCGACATCACGCCCCGGTAATTACTCAGCGCGTAGAGTATCCACGGGATTCGTTCGCGCGGCACTGCGTCCCGGCAGATACGCAGCCGCCAGCGCGACCACCAGCAGGCCGGCTATCGCGGCAAGAAAAGTCGCAGGATCATTCGGACCCACTCCGTACAACATCTCGCCCGCGGCGCGCAGCAGAACAAGTCCGCAGCATGCTCCGATCGCGCACCCCAGCAGCGTCAAACGCGCCGTTTGGCCCAGCACCATCCCGATCACCTTCCCCGCGTCCGCTCCCAGCGCCATGCGAATCCCGATCTCACGCCGACGCCGCGCCACTTGAAACGCCATCACGCCGTAGATCCCCACCATACCCAGCAGCAGCGCCTGTGCGCCGAAGAAGCCGGCCAGCGTCGCCATCAGGCGCTCCCGCAATAGCGAGCGCGCCACATGATCGTCCAAACTCACGACATTCACCGGCCTCAACGCGCCATCCATGCGCGCCAACGCTGCCGCAATCGCCGCCGAACCGCCGCGCGTCCGCACCGCAAATGTATAGGAATCGGGCCCTGTCGGAACCTGCGCGGTGGTCATGTACACGGTCCGCGGAAACGCGCCGCGCAGACTTTCATACTTCACGTCTTTCACCACTCCCACAACTTGGTAGTGCGTGCCTCGCTCCGGACCCTCAAACGCCAACCATTTCCCGATCGGAGACCGGCCCGGAAACGCGTGGTTCGCGAATGCTTCGTTGATCACGGCCACGCGGGGCGATTCATCCGTATCCCGCACGTTGAATTCGCGCCCCATCACGACTGGAGTGCGAAAGGTCTTGAAGAAATCAACGCCGACGGAATTGATATGCGCCACGTCGTCTTCGCTTCTTGCGGAATCCTTACCTTCCACCAAAATACCGCCGTCCCAACCGCCCCCGCTGATGGGAGGAAACATCACGACCGTCGCGGACTCAACCCCCGGCAACGCTTCCAACTCCGCAGGCACGCGAGTCTCCATGCGTTGAAACTGTTCCCGCGTGTAGCCCAGCCGTTTCGCATTGGTCGAAAACAGTGTCACTCCATGCCTGTCAAAGCCGGCATTCACCGCATACATGTTCAGCAGCGTGCGGCCAAATAAGCCGGCGCCGATCAGGAGCAGGACCGAAATGGCCATCTGAGTCACGATCAGTGTCTTCCCCAGGAACCAGCGGCTGGCCCGGATTTCCGACAACACGTGCCAACAAAGCCCGGGCTGGAAGCTTTGCCGCAAAGTCTGCACCGCGGGAGCCAGACTGAACAGAACGCAGGCGACCAGGGATACAATCACCGCGAACAGCAGCACGCGCCCGTCCGGCGCAACATCCAGCAGCATGCGCGGGCCGCCGTTTGACATCATCAATACCAATCCCTCGTCGAGAACGTAGGCCATCGCCACTCCCAGCGCGCCGCCCGCCAGGGCAAGCAGCAGCCCTTCCGTCAGCATTTGCCGGACCACGCGCCCCCGTCCCGCGCCAATCGCCAGGCGCACCGCAATCTCCGCGTGCCGCGTGGCCGATTTGGCCAGCAGCAGGTTCGCCACGTTGGCGCAAGCCAGCAGCAAAACCAGAGCCACGGTGCCCATCAGGATGATCAGTGGTGCGCCAAACTGCCTCCGTACATCGTCGAATCCGTTGCCACCAGGCGCCAATGCAACATAGTCATTCAGGCGCGCCCGGCGGTCGCGATCCTGCTGGTCCTTTCGCGCGTCCGCCGCAACGATGTTCGCGAATACTTTCCGCGCTTCCGCCCGCGCTTGGTTGATCCCCAGACCCGTCCTCAGCCTGCCCATCACCGACAGCCAGTTGTAATCGGGCTCGCTCAACCATGAGTCTCCCCCGCGAACCTGAGCGTCCATCGTGAGGGGCACGGTGATGTCCGGCTCCGCGCCCACCACCGTACCGAAGAAGTCGCGCGGCATGACGCCGATGATGGTGAACTCCGTATTGAGCCGGCGAAATGTCTTCCCGATCACCGCCGGATCTGAGGCGAAGTGAGCCACCCAATAGCGATAGCTGATCACCGCGACCGCATTGGCGCCCGGCACACGATCCACCGAATCGTCGAAAGTACGGCCCATCGCGGAGCCCACGCCGAGAACCCGGAAATAGTATCCCGAAACCAGATCGAAATTCGCCGCCTCAACGCTTCCATCAATCCTGATATCGGCTCCGTTGAGCTTGTAATGCGCGAGCAAGCCGTCAAAACTGCCAAGCTCCTTTTGGAACGACTGGAACAGAGGATAGGAAATGTACGCGGCCCCAAAAGGCGGATGAAACCTCGTAATCTGCACCAGACGCTGCGGTTCGCGCACCGGCATCATGCGAAACATCACACGATCCATCAGGCTGAATATGGCCGTATCCGCGCCGATGCCCAGCGCCAGTGACAGGATCGCGAAGCAGGCGAATGCCGGGTTGCGCCGGAGCATACGCAGGCCATATCGGCAATCCCGCAGAAAGTCTTCGAGCCAGCCTGTGCCGCGCGCGTCCCGGCAAGCTTCCGCGATTTGTTCCGCCCCTCCAAATTCGATGCGAACGCACCTGCCGGCTTCCTGACGATCCATGCCATCGTCCATCAGTTCCGCGATCCGCCGCTCGATGTGATAGCGGAGTTCCCGATCAAGCTCCCGCTCCATTCGATCGCGCCGGAAAAAGCGCTGCAGCCAGTTCATGAACCCGCCTCGCTCTTCATCACCAGCCTGACGGCCGCGCTCAGCCGCTGCCAGTTCTCGTCTTCCAACACAAGCTGTTTCGCTCCGGCTTTCGTGAGCGAGTAATATTTAGCTTCCCGGCCTGTCTCCGAGGTCTTCCAATCCGCCGACAACCATCTCCGGTTTTCCAGCCGGTGCAACGCGGGATAGAGCGATCCCTGTTGCACCTGCAGTACGTCTTTGGAAATCCGCTTCAGACGCGCGGCAATGCCATATCCATGGATCGGCTCCAACGCCACCACTCTCAGGACCAACATGTCCAGCGTTCCCTGGGGCAGGTCTGTCTTGGGTTTGCTCACACTGGCACCTCACGCTTCTACATATACACCACGATAGGTAGAAGCGCAACCCATGCGCCCCATAAACATTTCTGATCGGTGACAGGGTTCAACTAGTGGAAACCCATCAGACAATTTTCACCCCAGCTTCCCAGTTGTGCGCAAGCACACGGGCATATTCGATACTGCGGTTCTTACCGCGAATTCCGTAACCTGCTCTTCGTCTCGCTCATCTGTCTAGGTGAGTCGAAGAAAAGGAGTCCATATTATGAAAACGACAACTCAGGCTAAGGTATTAGTGTTATTTGCAGGCATCGGTCTATCTATCGCGTCCGCGAAGACCTACCACATCACCGTGTCCGACCACACTCAGGTGGCGGGTACACAGCTCAAGGCCGGAGACTATCGGGTCAAGGTAGACGGCACGGTCGCCACTCTCACCGGCGAGAACAACAAGAAGGTCGAAGCCACCGGAACCGTCCAATCCTCCGACCAGAAATTCCCGGAGACCGCTTTGGAAGTATCCCAGGGGACTGATGGCATGAACCACATCACTGCCATCGACCTCGGGGGCACCTCTACGAAACTAACCTTCAGCAACTAATCTTGAACGGGGCACGTGCTCGCGTGCCCTGTTTGCTTCAAATTTTCGTTCCTAACCTCTCTCTCTGTTGTTCGTCCAACGGAACGAGCGAGCAAAGGAAACAGCATTTATGCAAACGAGAACGCGAACGAAATTACTTGTTTTATTTGCCGGGGCGGCGGGCATGTGGATTGCCTCTGCGAAGAGTTACCGCATCATAGTTCCCGATCATACTGAGATGGCGGGTACGCAACTCAAGGCCGGCGACTACACCGTGAAAGTGGACGGCGCAAAGGCGGTTCTGATTGGCGAAGATGACAAGAGAGTGGAAGCAACGGGAACCATCCAAACCGCCGACCGGAAATTTCCGGAAACCACCTTGGAAATAAACAAGGGGAGTGACGGGATCAATCATGTCACTGCTATCGACCTTGGCGGCACCACCACCAGATTGACCTTCAGCAGATAAACGCCAGGCATTTCGGCGAAAATCTGTCGAAAATCGCAACAAGGCGGGGCCTAACTGTGATATAAGCATCGGAATGCCCAGGAGGGGCGTCACAGATGTTACTTGGTTCCACTGCCTTGGACGTTGCAATTGGCCTCGTATTCGTATACCTGGTATTGAGTTTGGTGTGCTCAGCCCTCAACGAAGGTCTTGAAAGCAAACTGAAATACCGGTCAAAGGATCTTGAGCAGGGAATTCGCGAGCTGCTGAACGCCACCTCGCCGGAGACCCAGAAGCTGGTAGCGACCCTCTACGACCACCCGCTCATCTCAGGATTATTCAAGGCCGACTACGCAGCTGCAAAGAAAAATTGGGACTTGCCCTCGTACATCCCCTCACGAAGCTTTGCTCTGGCGCTTATGGATATTGTGGCGCCAGGCAGCTTGAGCGCGACGACTCAGCCGGCGCCCCAGGCGTCTAATGGGGCGGTCGCGCCAACGCCGCCCAATAATTCATTAGTCGCATTGCGGAGCGCCGCCGTAAGTTTTGCGACCGAGAATCAGAAGGTTTCCACCGCGCTCGTGGCTCTGATCGACTCAGCGGGGACCGACCCAAACCAAGCCCGGCAGAATGTCGAGAATTGGTTCAACAGTTCCATGGATCGTGTTTCGGGTTGGTACAAACGGAGGTCGCAGTGGTTCCTCCTCGGATTCGGTCTGCTCTTTGCCGTCGCCGCGAACGTGGACACGGTCGCGATTGTCAGGCTACTTTCCACCGATTCGGGCGTTCGTGACGCTCTAGTCGGGCAGGCGACAGCTTACGCCTCGAATCCCGCCGCAAATCCAAAGGAAGCATCCGCACCCGCCGGGGAGCCATTGAAAGCTCTGCGCGGTCTCGGGTTGCCGCTCGGTTGGGACAAATCGAACGCCGGAACCGTTCCACAATCCGACGACCCCATCGGGTGGCTGATGAAAATCATCGGCTTTGCTCTGACAGCCACGGCGGTGTCTCTTGGCGCTCCTTTCTGGTTTGACCTGTTAAACAAATTCATCCTCGTTCGGTCGACAGTGAAGCCGCCGACCACCGATCTTTCCGGAGTGGCAACTTCGTGATCGGATTTCACAGTACGATTCTTTTGCGCTCTATCTTGATAACGCTCTGTTTGATAACGCTCTGTTTTGCGTTTCCCGCTCGTGGGCAGACTGGGCGAGCGGCTGCGGCGTGCGGCGCTGAAACGAACTCAGCCGCCATGCGCATTTGCGAGAACGCGCGCTATGAGAAGGCGCAGCAAACCCTCAACTCTGTGTCCGCCGATTTGATGCAACATCTGGATGCGGCGGGCAAGAGGAAGCTGCGCCTCGCGCAATCGGCCTGGGTGCAATTCCGGCAGGCGAACGCGGATTTTCAGGCGGAAGTGGCCGGAGGCGGCACCATTGGTCCGCTCATCAGCGTGACGGTTATGGCCGATATGACGGAGGCCAGGGCGAGAGATCTGAAGAAGTCCTTGCGCGAATAGGGTTCTCAGGAGGAGAGAGATGGCTAATTTCGACGTGTTTTTACCAATCGTCCTGCAATTCGAGGGCGGTTACGTGGACGACCCAACAGATCCGGGCGGCGAGACGAACAAAGGCATCACCATGGAGACTTTTCAGCAATGCTCCCACCAGCTTCTTGGCGTCGACCCCACTTCGCAAAATCTGAAGGCGTTGACAAATGGGCAGGCGGGCATTATTTATAAGTCTCTTTACTGGAGTAAAACGCAAGGCGATTCGATCGCACAACAGGATCTCGCCAACATCGTGTGCGATTTTTTCGTGAATTCCGGCACGCATGCAACGAAGTTACTTCAGCATGTATTGAATAATATGGGAGCCAACATCGTGGAAGACGGAATGATCGGTCAGGCTTCACTGCAAGCTCTGGCAGGGTTTGACGAGGTTCAAGTCTATCGCCAGTACAAACAAGGGCGGGTTGCCTACTATCAGGCATTGGGCCAGACGTATCCTCAATTTCTGCAAGGGTGGCTCAACCGGGTCAATGCTTTTCCTGACCTTTAGAGTTATACTCGCTCCCAGAGGTAGTTGTTTTATGCAATATCGGTTGAGCGGGCTCCTCGTAGCCGTCCTCTGCGCCGGCGAAGCGCTTGCGCAAACTTCCGCTGTCTCCCCCCACCAGGGCCAGGGGAACTTTGCCGCACCCCCACCAGTCAATATGCGGTCGGTCAAGACCGGCGCACCGTACTCCGCGGATGAAGTCACTGAGAATGTGCAGACTCTGGCCGATGGTACCCACATCACCCGCACGAACGCGCCCACGAAGGTGTACCGTGATTCCGTCGGCCGCACCCGCAAAGAGCGGCCGCTTTTCCATGGTGATGCCAAGGCAGAAGCCTCTCCGGACTGGCCGCAGGTTATCGAGATCGTTGATCCCGTAGCGCAGTTCAAGTATGTTCTTGATGTCTCCGGTAAAGTCGCTCACCGACAGCAATTGCAGGTCGTTGAGCCCGAACCGCGAAGGCGGTCAGGCGCGATCGTCAAACCGGCGGCGCAAACAGGCGACGAAGCCAAACCGCAGACGAACTCCGAGAAGCTCGGCACGGAGACCATTGAGGGGGTACTCGCCGAAGGGACGCGGACAACGTTCATCTATCCAACCGGCTCGCAGAACAATGACCGTCCCATCACCGTCGTGACCGAAATGTGGATGTCCCCGGACCTGAGGGTGATGGTGCTGGACAAGCACAGTGACCCGCGCATGGGAGATTTCACGATGAAACTCACCAACATCACACGCGGCGATCCGCCGGCGACTTTGTTCCAGATACCGCCCGACTACACGGTGGTGGATGAGCCCGGCGCGTTCACCCTCAAATACTGAATTGCATCCTCACAGGTTGGGGTAGAACTCGAAGAACGCATCCAGTGATTGTTCGAGCTGTTTGCGGATTTCCTGCTCGGTGGCTCCCTCGATCAGATGCATTGCCACGGAGGCGCTTTTCCCGCCCTTCAGTTGAACGGGAGCTTCGCTGACGGATTCCAACTCCTCCGCGGGAAGCAGGCGCAGGCCATAAACCAGTGCCAGTTTCGGCATCAAATAAACATCTCTTCGTCCTGCGCCGCGCGGTATTGCGACCCGCCGTACATGGGATGTCGACCGCTTCCGCCCGTGGCATAGGTGTGAATCGCCGTTCGGACCCCCGCCACCACGCCGTCAATGTGTTGGAACGGACGCAAAACGGCGCTCTTCATCGCGACTGAGGCCTCTTGCACCTGCTCCACCGTCTCATCCACCGCGCCATCGAAGCGCGCGATCTTGATCTTGGCGCGCTCTCCAACGTCTTTGGAGATGTCCGCGTAACGCCGGGCTTCGGTAACCACCAGGCCCGAAACTTCGGTGGCGTCAGCGCTGATCTTCAAGATGCGCGGCTTGAGAATCGCTACCAGCTCCTGCGCATTCTGCGCGATCGGATTCGCAGCCCGCAAGACGGGCTCCAATTTCTCCATCAGCCGTTTCAAATACATAAGGAGTGCAAGCGACGTCATCCCCATGACCGCGAAAAACAGGGCCACGACAACAACGCCGCCCGCAACGACCCATCGGAAGGTCTCTTCAGACACGACTTTTCCCTCTCAAACCAACTAACTCGTCACGTGCTCGGCAACTTTGGGTTCGACCCGCTCGCGATAGGCCTGCTTACCCGCTTCCACAGCGTCGTTCAGCGTGTCCTTCTGGCGGTTGATCGCGCTCTTCCCCTTCTCGATCAGATCGTCCGCCGTGCCCTTCCAATCCGAACCCGCCTTCTTCAGATAGTCCGTTCCTTCGTTCGCTTTCGACTTGATGTAGCCGCGCGTCTCATCGCCGGACTTCGGCGCGAAGAGAATGCCAACGCCGATTCCGACTCCCAGTCCCAAAAGAAAATTGATCAATCCGTCCCTGTCCATGCCATTGCTCCTGTTTTGATTGAGTTTGTAACTAAAGTATACTCTGCGAAGATCAAAGAGCAGTTTAGGTTCCAACATTTTGCGTAAGCCAAAGCACAAACTTGCCGCCCAGGAATTATTTGACTTCGCCGTCAGATCCCTCGCGCGCCGGGCCCAATCAAGCGCGGAATTGCGCCAGAAACTGCGTGAGCGAGCGGCGGAAGAGGCTTCCATTGAGGAAGTTTTGGGCCGGCTGACGGAATACGGCTACCTGAACGACAAACGTTTCGCCGAAAATTACGCGGCATCACGGCTGGAAAACGAGCGGTTTGGACGCGCCCGTACGCTGAACGACCTGCGCACGCGCCGCGTTACCGGGCCCGTCGCCGACGCCGCCGTTGAGAACACCTACAAGGAAACCGACGAGACCGCCCTGGTGGAAGCCTACATTCGAAAGAAATTCCGAGCCACGCCTCGCGAGACCTTATTCAAACAAGACAAGGATCTCGCGGGTGCCTACCGCCGTCTCCTGCGGGCTGGTTTTCGGTCCGCGGTGATTGTGCCGGTGCTGAAGCGCTTCGCGAAAAATCCGGATCTGCTCGACGCGATTGAAGTGGATCCGGAATCTGAGGCCGACTAAACCGTAACGGCCGGGTTGCTGAGCACGCCAATCTGCGGCACTGCGATGGTCACCCGGTCGCCGGGGTGCAGCGCGGATTCCTCCGTCACAATAATCCCCGTGCCGGTCAGAAGCACCGAAGCCGCGGGAACGGAATTGGACCGCAGCAGATATTCCACCAGTTGTTCGAACTTGCGGTGCAGCCGCGCCGTGGACACCGAGCCGGAGAAGATGGTCGCGCCTGCGCGCTCGATCGCGCAGGTCATATCGAGCGCGTAGGGGTTTTCAATCGAATCGGCCGTGACGATCACGGGACCCAGCGAGAGGCAGGCGTTATAGACCTTCGACTGCGGCAGGTACAGCGCATTCTCCCGTTCAATATCCCACGCCGAAACGTCGTTGGCCAAGGTGTAGCCGAGGATTTTCCCCTTGCTGCCCAGAAGGAGCGCGAGTTCGGGTTCGGGCGCGGTGAACTTGGAATCCGACCGCAGCCCGATCGGCTGCCCGTGCCCCACGCACACCCGCGCGGTTCCTTTGAAGAAGATCTCCGGCCGCGGCTCTTTATAGACATACGCGTACATGCCTTCGCGGGTGCCAAGTTCGCCGTCGCGGAATTCGGCGCTCACATCATAGGTGCATCCACAGGCCCACACTTCCACAGGATGAATAGGCAGAATGGGTGGCAGACTTTCCCGCTGGCGTGTCGCGAGCTGGTCGGCGAGCTTGGGTAGCGGAATGCCCTCCGCTTCCGAACGGCGAATCAGGTCGGCTACGGTATGCGCGGGAATGGGGCGCGCAAATTCCCCCTCAAAGATAGCGGCGACGACTGCGCCGTCTTTACGAATCTGGCCAAGTTGCATTTGGGTTAGGTGACTACTTTAACACCCGCCGAAGTTCATCGGCGAGAGGCGTGACGATACGGTCGAGGGCGGTGGCCATGGGGAGCGCGGTCAGCCACAGCTGAAGAGAGCGCCCGCCGATAGTCAACTCGGCTCGATGGATCGCTCGCCCCCGTTCTCGAAGGGAATTCCAGTTTTCGGGCGAACAGGGATAGACGAGGCACGCGATAACCGTCGGGGTCCGCGCCAGGCTGGCATACGCCAGAACCTGCAGTAGGTCATGGCGATGCTGCCCACGCAGTTCTTCTTCCATGCCTGCCCACGAGCCCTGAAGCTCTTCCCAATGACGCTTGTACTTTTCAGCCACGATCAGGGTCGTTGAATCCCACTCCAGCCACACGTCCGGCACAAGTGATTTCTGGGACCCAAGATACGGCGGCTCCCAGTTGATCGGGTACGTGGTCTCGCGCTTTCTACCAACCTTCATTTGTCCACCGGTACGTTGCGCGACGACACGGAAAGCCGTCTCGACCCAGGCCTCGAAAAACTGGTCCATCGGCATTTTCCACGGTATGCCTTCCAAGTCGCTCAAGCCAGCGAGGCCGCGTTCCTCAATCGTCCATTCAATTGCCTGCATGCCGTCAGTAAAGGGTGCGGTCCTCATAGGGCGCTGAAGCCAAGATCCAAGCATCATCGAAGACGGCACGTAGACCGGCACCATCTGAACTCGGCAAAGAATCTACTGCCCGAATTCGACGAGCCTATGAACAAAAGCTCCATGTTCTTTCTGGGTTTCCAGAGCTCTTAACTGACGCTCAACGGAATGCCGAACGGCACCTTTCAGGAACCGGTCGTCACGAAGATCGGGGAACTTGCAGGGGATCGAAAGAAAATTCGCAGTAGGTAAACTCCGGGTCGCGTACCGGCCCCAATGAACAGTTCCGCGCGGCGCGCGTAGCGTCTCGTCTGTAAGTTCAAATCGGCGATCCAGCGTATCGAGGAGCGCCTTCAGCCTCACCAGGATCATGAAGGAAAGCACCCAGACGGGCACGCGGCGTTCTGACCGGCGAAGAAGCGGAAGGCGGAGCGGCGCCGGGCTGACCCGCCAGCCCATCTCCGCCAGCATCGGACCAATACCGGGCCACGGAAATCTCGGCTGGACGACGAGTCCGTAGTCTGGGCGGGCGGTTGTGGGCGAGATGAGAGGCACGGCGCCGACCGCGCTCCCGGAATGGATCACAAGCCGCACGTCCCTGCCGTCGTAACCGTGCGGCCTGCGTTTGCGGGTCGCGAAGCCCTCGCGCCTGAAAGAAATCGACCGCGGACCGTCTTGCAGTGGAGTGGTCTTCGAGTTCGAGGCAAACCTCCTTTTCGTGCGCCGGAGGAAGGAGCGGATTCCGGCTGCGGCTTCGCGTCACAAGCTCCGAATCTGTTGCAGATATCCACGGATGGGTTCTGCGAAACCGGTAACGTAGCTTCGGCTTCGTCCGCCTCAAGGAAGTAGGAGTGCCCCGGGATTAAAGGGAAAGCATCTTCACCGGCGTGCTCGATGAAGATCGATACTAGTTCCCTAAACATCCCTTGCCGACGATTCCTCTGAAGAGCGCCAGGCTTAACTCCCGCTCTTCTCCTCCGGCTCCGCTTCCTTCACCGGCGTCATCGTCACATTTCCGCGCGCTTCCACCTGGCCGGTATCTTCATGGAAATCGGCCGCGTCGGCGTGCATCACCATGCGTTCCGGTGACCCGTCCGCCCACCGCATCCGGATCTCCACACTGCCTTTCAAGTGCACGATCGTCGTCGAAGGGGATGAATCGGTTTCCATCGAGTTGGCCGCCATATCGACAACCACGTGATCGGATGTCGAGATCCGGAGGTGCTTCTGGTCCGCAGCCGCGGCGACAAAACACACCGCCAGCGCGCACACCGCAACCCTCAATCCGACCACGGCTTGACCTCGCCGCCCAACCCCTTATAGCCATTCTTCATGCGCTCCTCAAGGACGGCCCAAACCTCCGGATCGCAGCCCTTCCACTCAGCGATCGCCTTGTTCCCCAGATACGGCAGATCGGCAATGCCCATCTTGCTGGACGCGAATCCACTCGCCGTGAGATCGCGGAACCGGTTGAAGAAGTGTACCCAGGCGGCATCTTCCGGAGACGCCTTGGCAGGCCATGCCACGCGATCAAGTAACTGGGTCTGCTGCGCGGCAGGCAAGTCGATGAAGTTTTTCGAAGCCATCGCCAGCGATTCGCGGTCGAGCCACATCAGGCCGCCCTCGATGGTCGCGATCAGATTCGCGTTGCCGTCTTCCTGCTTGCGGAAATCCAGCCAGTCATCCATGAACTCCGGAACCCCCGCCTGCGTCGCACTGCCGCTGCGCTCGTCCGCCGGGATGATCAGGTCGCACAAAACTTTCACGGTCCGCCACTGGTGTTCATCGAACACCTTCCTCTGATACGGACCCGTCGTGGCCGGGACAGCCGCCATCGCGGCATGGTCATGCGTCTGGCCGGAAGCCACCCCGGCGGTAACCGCCGCCGTTCCCAGAATGTGGAAGATCTCGCGCCTACTAACGTCGTCCTTTTTCATGTGAGTCATCCTCCT
>Ga0182012_10000278_pt1 | contig 58758 bp, 60 predicted proteins | sample 612S2SmetaG_FD_120486 | JGI IMG/M metagenome (GOLD analysis project Ga0182012, IMG submission 120486) | Permafrost microbial communities from Stordalen Mire, Sweden - 612S2S metaG | ecosystem: Environmental > Terrestrial > Soil > Wetlands > Permafrost | place: Sweden: Stordalen | collected... | reverse complement strand
CCTCTCTCATCGCGATAGGCTACGCCGCCCTGTCCTACAACCACTTCTCCGAGGGAAGAACATCAAAATTTAAGGGGTGGACCATTTGGGACCCATTGAATGGGCAGACACGGGGCACAGTCGCCGCAAAAATTCAGGCATTTCGGTTTATCTCCGAGCAAAAGCACCCCAGGCAAGCTCCCTACGCAGCAGCCTTGTCTGCGAAGGGAGGACTCTTCGCGGTTGCTGGAAACCAGACGCTCGAAGTATTTTCGGTACCGCCAGAGCGAGAGTGAGGCCATCGGTAACGCCTGAGTAGGGGGCTTCATCGATTCGGCGCGGAGGAACCGCGGCCTGCGCGTCAACGGAAGTCACTCTGTCGTTCTCCAGGGCGCCCGGCGCGAGCACTCGCGAAAGCCCGAGGAGTTCTACACGCTGGTTGAGGAACCGTGGTCCGTGGAGCGGTTCAGCCGCCGCCGTCCACAGACCCCAGGCTGGAACAGCTACGGGAGCACTGGCGCAAATATCGCGAGCCCAGCGCCCAAGGCAAACTGGCGGAAGGGGGCCGTGAGCTGGAAGCGATTGACCACGCTTTACAGCAAGTGAAATCTGGTGGCGGCGCGCAGACTCGAACTGCGGACCTACGGATTATGAGACCGTCGCTCTAACCGGCTGAGCTACGCCGCCAACAAGGGTCATTTTAACATTGCCCGTAATGTTGTAACATTCATCATGCAGAGACGAAACTTCCTGCGGGCCGCGGCAGGCGCCGCGGCTTTCTTCCGGCCCGACGCAATCGCTCGTGCCCGCGCCGCCTCCTCAAGTCTTAAAACCAGCGCGGACGAGACCGCGAAGGACGAGGATTACTGGCGCAACATCCAGGCTTCCTTCGACATTGATCGCAGTCTGATCAACTTCAACAACGGTGGGGTGTGCCCGTCGCCGCGAGTGGTGCAGGAGGCGCTGCGCCGCTCCATCGAGTTCTCCAACGGCGCTCCATCCTACTACATGTGGCGCGTTCTGGAGCCGGAGATCGAAATGGTGCGTTCGCGGATTGCGGGGGATTTCGGTGTGGACCCGGAAGAGATCGCGATCACGCGGAATGCCTCCGAATCGCTACAGATCGTCCAACTCGGCATGGACCTGAAAGCGGGTGACGAGGTGCTGACCACCGATCAGGATTATCCCCGCATGATCACCTGCTGGCAGCAGCGCGCGCGCCGCGAGGGAATTGTTCTGAAGCAGGTTTCGTTTCCCGTGCCGCCCCCTTCGATGGATGCCCTCTTCGACCTGTTCGAGCGCAACATCACCCCGAAGACGAAGGTGATTCACCTGTGCCAGATCACGAATTTGACCGGCCAGATCTTCCCGGTAAAACGCATCTGCGAGATGGCCAAGGCGCGAGGGATCGAGGTGATCGTCGATGGCGCACACGCGTACGCGCAGTTCCCATTCACCCAGGCTGATTTAGGTTGCGACTATTACGGAACCAGTCTTCATAAGTGGCTGCTGGCCCCGATCGGAACAGGTTTCCTCTACGTCAAGCGCGAGAAGATTCCAAAGATCTGGCCCATGATGGCCGCGGCTGAAAACATGAATGCGAACATCCGCAAGTTTGAGGAGATCGGCACACATCCCGCGGCAAACCATAACGCAATCTCCGAAGCGTTGACGTTTCACCAGACCATCGGCGCGGATCGAAAAGCAGCCCGGTTGCGCTACCTGCGAAGCTTGTGGACCAGCCGCGTGGGCGAACTGCCGGGAGTCAGGATTCTGACCAGTCCAGATCCCGCGCAGAGTTGCGGCATTGTACTGGTGACGGTGAAGGGCAAACCGGCGCCGAAGGTTTCGGACGAGCTGTTGGACAAGTACCGTATTTTCACCGTCCCCATCGTCCGCGCCGATTTCGAGGGGGTGCGGGTGACGCCGAACATCTACACGACCGTGCGCGAAGTGGAGATGTTTGCAAACGCCATGGAGAAGGTCGCGCGGAGTTAAATCGCCACTGGCTACTTTGGCTCGTGAAGCGTTGGATAGAACTGCACGAAGGTAGTATCTACAGCGCCGTGTTCCGCATGGCATGAGTAGCAACTCGCGGAGGCGGGTATTTGCTTCGCCGTCCCGGCGCCATTTGAAAACTCAAAGAAAGCCCAGTTACCGGCGAAGCGTTTTTCATCCTTCACGTGAATTTCCATCGCCATCGTTGCCGTCTGAAAATGGCCACCCGTATTAATAGACGCCTTAGATTGGGACGCTCGGATTTCAAGCACGAAGATGGTCTTATCCGGCCAATGTCCAGACGCCAGGAAGCCGCGATACGCATCGCGATTGACGAAGACGTTATCAAACGGCGGATTCTCCGTGTGCATTTCCGCCGCCATGGGGCCATAAGTCATCCCCAGACCGGAGCTCAAGTAAACCCACTCCCGGTAATCGCGCGGACGCTTGAGAAGCCCGGCGGGCGTGAACTCCGCGCTGTCCTCCGCCATACAGGTCATAACCAGCAGCAGCGCAATTGTCGCTTTCCCCATGACGATTACTCCACGCGCAGTGCAGCTACCAGAAGCGCCACAGTTGCCGGCCTTCAACCTTTAGCCAGCTTCCCCTTGATCATGGTGAACGAATGCGGGGCAAAGCTGACGCGCATCCGTGCGCCGTCCCCGTTCACCGTCTTCCGGGTCGTCTTCACGGGACTCGAATCGAAGTTATTCTCCGCCTTAATATCCGGTCCGTTCACTTCGGAGACTTCGTATGCGCCGGTGAAATGCGCATCCTGCGCTTCTATATCGGCTTCAATGGCCTCATCGCGATGGCGATTGACAACGTTCAAGACCAGTGTTTCCCCATCCTGCGCGGCGGAAACATCCAGGAAGGGAACGCTGTCAAATCGCTTGGTCTTGTAAGTGGGCCCGTCCACGAAAACCTCCAACGCGGTGCCGCGCGAGTTCGCCGCGAATAAGGCCAGCGGATAGTAGATCGTCTGTAGATACAAGCCCGTCGGACTGGTGAAAATCGGCGCGATCACGTTGACGATCTGTGCCATGTTCGCAATCTTCACGATGTGCGCGTTGTTCAGGAAAGTGTTCAGAAACGTCGCGACAACCAAAGCATCTTCCAGGTTATAGTGCTCCTCCAGGATGTGACGGCCCTTTTCCTTGCCTTCGCCGCGCTCGCGATACCAGACATTCCACTCATCCCACGCAATGTAAATCTTCTTGTCTCGAGGTTCTCCCGTTAGCGCCGCGCGAATGGTGCCCTCCGCCGTCTTGGTGCGATCGTCCAGCAACAGGGAATTGGCCAGAAAATCGTAATAGTCGTTGGCCGCGTTGCCCACGTAGGTGTGCAGCGAGAGATAGTCGACATGGTGCTTCAAGTGTTCCAGCACGGTGCGGTTCCAACCCGTCCAATCCGCGCTCGGAGAAAAGTTGGACGACCCCGCCGCGATGAGCTTGATGGAGGGGTCGGTCCACTTCATCAGTTTGGCGCCTTCCAGGGCGAACTTACCGTAGTCTTCCGCGCTGCGGTGTCCCATCTGCCAGGGGCCATCCATCTCATTTCCCAGTCCCCAGTAAGTCACCTTCCAGGGTTGCTCACGCCCATTCCGCGCCCGCAGTTTCGTCATCGCCGTGGCTTCCGAGGAGTTACAATACTCAACCCATCGCTGAGCCTCCTGCCAGGAGCCGGTACCGAAGTTGGCGCACAGATACGGTTCGATCCCCAGAATGTTGCAGTAAGTCAAAAACTCGTGCGTGCCAAAGCGATTGTCCTCCACCGAGCCCCAGGCCATCTCGAGGCGCGCCGGCCGCTGGTCGCGCGGACCAATGCCATCCATCCAGTTGTAGTTGGAAGAGAAATTCCCTCCCGGCCAGCGCAGCAGCGAGACGTTGAGTCCTTTCACCGCTTCCATCACATCCTTGCGGTAGCCGGTGGCGTCGGAGAGTTTCGAGCCTTCGTCGAAGATGCCGCCTTCGATGCAGCGGCCCAGGTGCTCGGCGAAGTTTCCGTAGAGTTTGCGGTCGATCGCGCCTATCTTGCGGTCGGGATCGATCTTGATGCGGGCGACTGAACTGCTTCCGAATGCGCGGGCGGCAAACGGGGCGGCGGCGAGAGTGGACGTGAAGGCGCGGCGTGAGAGCATGGCGGGAAAGATCATCATACACGCAGCGTCATTCGAGGAGCTCTTTACGTGTCGGGCCTACACTGGAATTATGCCTGTCACAATTGCCGGTCGAACCTTCCATTCCCGTTTGTTCGTCGGTACGGGGAAGTATCGCAGCTTCCCGGAAATGAAGCGCTGCCACGAAGCTTCGGGAGCTGACGTAGTCACCGTGGCCGTGCGCCGCGTGAATCTGACGGACCGCTCGAAAGAGTCCCTGCTGGATTACATCGATCGCGAAAAAATGTTCATTCTGCCAAACACCGCCGCCTGCTACACAGCGGACGACGCCATTCGCACCGCCAGACTGGCGCGCGAAGTGGGCTTGTCAAATTGGGTCAAGCTGGAAGTGATCGGCGATGAGCGCACACTGTTCCCCGACAATGAAGGCTTGCTGGAGGCCACGCGCGTGCTGGTGAAAGAAGGTTTTGTTGTCCTGCCGTACACCAATGACGATGTTGTCAATGCGCGCAAGTTGGTGGATGCCGGCGCCGCCGCCGTGATGCCGCTGGCCGCGCCCATCGGGTCGGGGTTAGGCATTCAGAACATCACCAACCTGCGCATCATGCGCGAACTGATCACGGGAGTCCCATTGATTGTTGACGCGGGAGTGGGTACGGCTTCCGACGCTGCGATGGCCATGGAACTGGGGGCCGACGCGATTCTGATGAATACCGCCATCGCGGCCGCCGGCGACGCAGTCAAGATGGCCCAGGCCATGAGGCTAGCCGTGGAAGCGGGACGCTACGCTTACGAGGCGGGTCGGATGGAGAAGAAGCTCTACGCGTCGGCGAGCAGTCCCCTGGCCGGCGTGGTGGGCCGGTCTTGATCGGTTCACAACTCCCCCGTCTATACTGAAACTCTGCCGCGATATGCGTTCCCCTATCTTTCTGACCATTGCGGGCATTTTAATTTTCGCCTGTGTCGCCGCGGACGGCGCTCCGGCGAAGAAGAAGAAAGAAGAAGCGACACAAACTCTCGAAAATCCACCGGACCCTCCCCAGGCTGTTGTGGCGGAAACCCGCCGCCTCGTTTTCCAGACATCGCCCCTCAGCGCCAAGGGCCTACTGTCGCAGCAAACACGCGAAGCGCTGCGGGAGATCATCAAGCAGAATAATGGCAACCAGGTTGTTCAGATCCGCGCTTTCGTTGCTGGAACGGGTGATTTGCGCCGTGTGCCGCAATTGGTTGGTGAAACGTTCGCGGAGAAGAAACATCTCCAGCTTCCCGCCGTCAGCGTCATTCAGGGGGGCGGACTGCCGGTTGAAAACGCTCAGGTGGTTCTCGAAATCACGTCCGTTGCGAAGCGTGATGTGAACCCGCTGGGTCTGCTCTTCGTTTCCGCTCGCGAGCACTCCTCGGAGCAGCCCTTGCAGCCGCTCGGACCGCTGGCCGATCAGTCTTTGCATGACATCGCTTCGGCCTTGTCCGGCCGCGGAGAAGCCGTTCGCGTCACCTGTTTCACCACTTCACTCGATTCGGCTGGCGCCATTACCACCGCCATGTCCAGCGCGTTTCCTGGAGCCGCGCTCAATCTGGTCCAGGCGCGGCGCGCTTCCCCGCACACAACCGTTGCCTGCGAGGCGGTTGCGCGTTCGACCGTCCTGAATCCCCCGGCCGCACCGGGCGTAACTTATGTCAATTCGGACCGCGTAGTTCTCACCGGCGCCCAAACAGCTTTCGGATATACCGCCGATGATGCTCGCCTCGCGTACCGGAGGTTCGAGAAACTGCTGGGTGGGTATGGTGCATCGATTCAATCGGCGGCATTGCTGCATATCTATCCGCTCTCCGCTTCCATTGCGGCGCAGGCTGCGCGGATACACATGGAGTTCGTGAAAGGTCCCGCGCCCGTGAGCGAGATACAATTCGAGAGTTTGCCGGGGATGGATTCCGCGTTTGCTTTGGAAGCCGTGGCGCCGGCGACGACTCAGCCTTAATCTTATGCGAAAAAGATTAGTCACTTTCGGCGAGATCATGCTTCGCCTGTCCCCGCCCGGCTACGAGCGTTTCCTGCAATCGCCGCAGTTCGTCGCCACATTTGGCGGCGGCGAAGCGAATGTCGCCGTCACCGTAGCCGGGTTCGGCTGGCCGGCTTCTTACGTCACCGTGCTGCCGCCATCGAACCCCATCGCCGACGCGGTCATCCATCAGTTGCGTGGGTTCGGCGTCGATACAAGCCATATCGTTCGAGCCAAGGGCCGCATGGGTGTCTACTTTGTGGAAGCGGGAGCGAATCAGCGGCCTTCCAAGGTGGTTTATGATCGCGACCAATCGGCCATTGCGCTGGCCGGTCCTGGCTCTGTTGACTGGACAGCCGCGTTTGAAGGCGCCGGTTGGTTTCACATCACCGGCATCACTCCCGCCCTTAGCGCTTCCGCGGCCGCCCTGGCTCTCGAATCGGTTCAAGCCGCCAAGGCGCACGGGCTCACCGTCTCATGCGATTTGAATTACCGGAAGAACTTATGGAAATACGGTAAGTCCGCGGCGGAGGTGATGCGCGCGCTGGTTCCTTACACCGATGTTCTGATCGCGAATGAGGAAGACGTGCAGATGGCCCTCGACATCGCCGCGGATGCGGATGTGCATTCGGGTCATCTCGATGCTTCTGTCTATCAGGCACTGGCGGAAAAGGTCTTGACCGCCTTCCCGAATCTCACACAGATCGCGATCACGCTGCGCGAATCGAAAAGCGCTTCGCATAACGGCTGGTCGGCATGCCTCCATGACGGTGAGGAATTCTTCCAGAGCCGCAAGTACGACATCACGCACATCGTGGATCGCGTGGGCGGCGGCGATTCGTTCGCCGGCGGCCTGGTCTACGGCTTGCTCGCGCTGAGTTCGAAACGCGATGCGCTCGAATTCGCTGTAGCCGCTTCCTGTCTCAAGCACTCCATTCCAGGCGACTTCAACAGGTTTACTCTGGAGGAAGTCAATCACTTGTTGAAAGGTGACGCGTCCGGTCGCGTGCAACGCTGAGGTGTTATGCCCAAAACGAACCCAACTACACTACGCCAGCTTCGCGGCATTGGCCCGGCCATGATGAAGGATTTCGAGATCCTGGGAATCCGCACGGTTGCCGAACTCTCGAGGCAGAATGGGGCCACTCTCTACGAGCGGCTGAACGAAATCACGGGAACGCGCCAGGATCCGTGCGTGCTCGATACCTTCCGCTGCGCCGTCGCCCAGGCCCGTAACCCGCGCCTGCCCGAAGAGCAGAGGGACTGGTGGTATTGGTCGCGCCTTCGAAAGAGCAAGAGAACGCCAGCGTTCTGATCGCACTCCCTTTTTTCTGCCGCAGGGACGAAAAGGCGAGTTTTCGTGGCGAAGCACTTGAGCTTCAAAACGAAAAAGCCTCCATAGGGCGGAGGGCTTTCGTCCAATCTGTGAAACAGAAAGGGGTGTTTGCTGCCTGGCACTTCGATTGAAGATTGTGTGGCTAACCTACACAGTCGAGATGATCTTCCGCCGGAAACGGTAGAAGACGATCTTGGGATTGAGATGCGTGCCCGCATCTCAATCCCTTCACTTAAAATACCACCAAAAAGTTCAGGGCTGGGCGGTTCGTCGAATCGGTACCGATACAGACCCCACCGCGCCCGTGGCGGTGTCCCGCACCACGACGTGAACGCGCGAAGCATCCCGCTCCACCCATAGCTTTTCCGGCAGCGCCAGCCCGTTCTTCATCCCGTCTTGATATTTGTCGGGAGTCAGATTGAACGAAATCGATTTCTGCTCGCCCTTAACGATATGCCCGTCCTGGGCCTGCTGCGCGAATACCACATCGACGCCCGACTGCATCCGCCCGTCCTTCGCTTCAAACCGCAGATCGCGCGGGTCGATCGTCACCGCAAGATCCTGAGATGCCCACCCCAGCGGGTTCGAGGGAACCGTCACCTTTACGCCAATAGCTTCGCCTTCGAGCGGACTCGATACCGCCAGCCGTAACGCATGCTCGCGCTCGGGCGGCAATTCGGCAATCGACTTCGCGAAATATCCGGCACGGGTCCGAACCTCAACGCCGGGCCGGTTTACGGTCACTTTCAGAGAATGATATTTACCGTCCCAGGCCGCCTGGGACGGATAGAATCCGATTGTATAAGTGATGCGCCCGTCATCCACCGCCTCGCGGATGTTCTTGGCGATCGCGTTATTCACGTAGGCGATGCCGCCCGTCTGCCGGGCGATAGCCCGAATGGTCGCTGTCTGCGGCGCAGCTTTTTCGCCGGCCGTAATAAAACGCCCGTTCGAGGGACGCCCGTTGTTGCTGGCCCGGTATACATGATCCGTTCTCACGCCACCGGGATCCACTGGATAAACCACCACCTCGGCTTCCGCAAGCAACCGCGCGATGCGGTCGGTGCGATCCGAATAGCCGAACAGCTCCTGATTCACACCCGCCCCCGACGCCGCCGCGAACGCTTCCGGATTCAGGCCGATGTTCATCGGATACCCGCTGGAAATCCAAATCATGTTCTTGCGCCCGGGGATCCCCGTCAGGTGACGCGCGATGGACTCGAGCGCCGTGAATGTCCATTCCGTTGTGATGCGAGCCTTGGTGGCGGCATCGGCCTGGCTGGCTTGCATCAGCTTCGAAGCGATGGCGGCGAAGTGTGGATCGCCTCCAATATTCGACATGCTCGGGTCGCCTGCGAACGTAACCGGCGATGCCCCCGCTTCCTGGTCGATCTTGGGGGAAGACAAGGTCCGCGCTACCTGGATCAAATCGGAAGCGTCGTCCGTGAAATCGTGAATCAACAAAACCTGCGGCCCGTTGATCGAGTAAAGAGCCACGGGATCGCCCGGCTGCAGTGTCTTCAGAAATTCCAGCAACTGCTTCCTGGCGTAAACGAAGTCATCGGTGGAGCCGAGGTTCAGGGCATCCAGAACAATAACGGTGACTCCCATGCGCTTTTCTTCCGGCTCCAGAGCACGGTTGGCTACCACCAGCGGTGCTTGAATCCCACCGGACGCCGTCAGCCCTTGCCGTGGCGTGGCCACCGTGACGGGCTCAGCCACATCGAGAGAGAAAACGGAAATCTTCTGCGGATGGTTATCGTCGCTAATCGTGAAGTCGTCTCGGGTCAGGTCTCTGACCGGATTTCCATTCTTATCCTGCGCCACTACGCTCACCTGGATCAGCCGGCTGGTCACCCGCAACACCGGTTCGGTATCCTGCTGGGCGATCAAGGCCAGCCCGGAAAGCCCTCCAATGAGTGCAAAGGCGAACCAGCAGCGGAACTTACGCGACGAAGACATAGCGACGCATATACGAATGCAACTTGAGTTCCATACCACTCCAAGCGCAAACTTCTAGGCGGGTAAGTACTCAATCCGGTAATCCTCGATTACCGGATTGGTCAGCACATCGCGCGCGATGGCCTCTAAATCAGCTTCATGATCGTATTCCACCTCGAAAACCTTTCCCTGGCGGACATCCCGAATGGTGGAATAGCCCAGACCGTTCAGCGCGGCGCGAACAGTCTGGCCCTGCGGATCAAGGACGGTGGATTTCAACGACACCAGGACGCGGGCTTTCATCAAGCCCGTATTATACCGGGACCGGCCAGTCTCGGATCGAAGCGGCATTTGCTGTATTCCGTAGTTCCCGGAACGCGGGCTGAGGTCGTCGACGGCCGCGTCAGGAATCCGTAGGCCACCAGAACAACGATCGCGCCAACCAGAGCCATCAGAAACCCCGCCGGGTGCCCTTCCGGATACATACCCAGGGCGCGCCCCAGTAACCCGCCAAGCCATGCGCCGATGATGCCGATAATCATGGTTGCGATAATCCCACCTGGGTGGCGCCCCGGCATCAGTAGCTTCGCGACCACGCCGATCACTAAGCCGAATAGCATATGCCCGATCACGTGCAACAAGCGATAGATCCTCCCGGTACGCGTCGTGAAAACGAAACCGCGATCAGCACGATTTCTTAGCGGCAATCTTCCGCTCAACGGCTTCAATGAGACGGCTCTGAACGTCAGCCGGGATGCAGCATTGCTTCTCGTGGCCCTTATAGACGGCGACAGTCTTCCGGGTCGTATCGCAGATGACCCAGCAGTTGGGGCATTCAGACATATGCTTTTCGAGGTTGGCACGCAACGTGGCGTCCGTCTTTTCGTCCAAATAGTCGGTCAGTTCGGCCAAAAAGTGTTTACATGTAAGCAAATGCGTCGTCCCCCTTGCGCTTGAAAAAGCGGGTCAATTTCTCCCGCAGCTGCAGGCGCGCACGTAACAAGCGGCTTTTCACGGCTGGAATCGATAAGTCGAGAGCCTCCGCAGTCTCTTCTGTAGACAATTCTTCGATGTCGCGAAGTACGAAAACGGTTCGGTAGGGTGGAGCTAAACTTTGCACGGCTTCGTCGAGAATTCGGCCGAGTTCTTCGCGGGAGTATTGCTGCTCGGGGTCCTCATCCCAGGCGGCGATTTCGCGAACCACGATATCCTCGCCCGTGTCGATGCCTTCGTCGAGTGAAACGGACCGGTCGGACTTCCGTTTCCGCAGTTTCATCAACGCCTGGTTCACGGCGATCCGGACGATCCAGGTGTAGAACTTGGAATTTCCCTGGAACTGGTCCAGGTGCTCGTAAGCCTTCAGGAAGGTTTCCTGAAGCACGTCTTCCGCATCCTCGCGATTCTGCGTGATGTGCTGCGCGAGGCGAAAAATCTTGCCTTCATAACGGCGAATCAGTTCCGAAAAAGCCTTGACGTCGCCCCCGCGGGCGAGCGCCAGATCCGCCGATTCATCTTCTGTGCCGGGCCGGCTAATCTCCACTGCCATAGGACTACTTATGATGCCATACCAGCTCTATTGGGTGCGCTTACCCTTCCATTCCAGGGTCATACCAGTGTCGCCTACAACTTCGGAAAGACTGATCTCGTCGCCGGTTGTCTTGCCTTTGAAGCTGGTCTTCATCTGGTTGCCCTGGAGTTCAAAACTGATATTGAACGAGATGTTCTCGCCTTCGACTTTTCCGTCGTCGATGCTGGACTTTCCTACCAATTCACTATTGGTCTCGCCGGTGAGTTTGGCGCCGTCCACTTTGAAAGTGAACGTGCGGTCCATTGAACCGTTGGGACCTTCGGCCGTGACTTTCCATGTCCCGGTGGGGTCGGACGCGAAAGCCGAAAGGGCGAAGAGGGTCATGCCGAGAAGTAATCGTTTCATGCTTTTGCTCCTGAATGAGTATTGCCGATACTATATACTAAATCCGGTTGCGAAGCAGCACGCCCCTCAGCAATTCAGCCATTCCTGGAACCTGCTCTTCGGAGAACATGGAATCATGATCGCCTGCCACCAGGTGCGATTCAAATCCGCTCCTCGCAAAATCGCGCCACCCCAGTCTGGCGTCCTCTAACACGCGAGACGTGACCGGCCGGTCGCCAGCCATGAAACTAACAACCCGGCCTCCAAAGGGACGCGGAACGTAGCTGCGCATATGTACAGCTACCGCATCCGTGAAGGGTGTGGTCCCAGCGCGAGCAGCGCTCCCCGCTCGAATCTTCAGAGCGAATTCAGGAACCCACCTCAAATATCGCCTCCAGTGTCTGGAAGCCTTCGGATAACCCGGCGCCTCCGTATCGAACAGCACGACCAACGGAACCGGCCATCCGAGAGCTTCCAAGCGGCGAGCGCACTCGAATGCCAGTATTCCGCCGAAGCAGTGGCCGCCCATCGCTCCCGGCGGCTGCGTTTGAATCACATAATCCACAAATCCCTGAATGAGTTCCTCAAAGGCTGCCGGGCCAGCCGTAGGGTCCCAACGCGTGTCGCGCAGAACAATAAAGGGTTGTCCCAATAAGCGCGCGAGTGGGCGCAGATACGTGGCATCGAGCGCCGCGCCCGGAAAGCAATAAAAAGGGCGACCATCCCTTCCATCCAATACAACCGCATCCACCCGCGGACTCTTGCAAACCGTCCGATGCTGGCGGACCACATCCGTCAAAACCGTGATGGTGGGCGAGGCTAATAAGAGCGGAGGAGCGAGCAGTCGCACGTCAACCCCCATTTCCGACTCCAGCATGGCTGTCATTCGAGCCCAGGCCAGAGAGTCCCCGCCAATCGCGAAAAAGCTTTCGTTCTTCCCCGGAAGCACAGACCGTCCGAGAACGCGCGCCCACACTTCGGCAATTTGCCGTTCCACCAAACCCTCAGTCGCCATCGGCGAATGCATTTCCGCGGTGCGTGCAAAACTCCTGGCCAGTTGATGGCGCCGCGGTTTCCCCGTTTCGCCGACCGGAATCTCGTCCACAAAGAAAATGTGGCTCGGCAATCTGGCTGGCCCCAACCGAGACGCCATGTGCGTCGCCAGCTCCAATTCGTCAGTGCTCACTCCAGCGCGAAGGACTACCGCTGCGGCGACATCCTCTCCCAGCGTCGGATGAGCCACGGCAAACGCCGCCGCCGCCTGCACCGAGGGATGCTCAGCCAGGGCGCAATCGATTTCGTCCGGCAAGATCTTTTCGCCCCCGCGATTGATCATTTCCCGGAGCCTGCCCGTGATGAAAAGCTCGCCGGAGCGATTGAGCCGCCCCAAATCACCCGTTCGAAACCATCCCTCGGTGAAGGCCGTCCGGTTGGCATCCCGGTCGTCCAGATAGCCGCTGATGACCGCGTCCCCGCGCAGTACGATCTCCCCTTCCGTGGCGGCTGGCAGAATCAACCCTTCCGCATTCATGATCCCGATTTCCACGCCGATACTCTTTCCGACGCAACCCTTTTCAGTCGAACCCGTGCTGGTGATGACGCCGGCCTCAGTCATTCCGTAGCCGTGAATCACCGGCGCCTCGAAAGCGGCCTCCAGGGCTTCGATCAAATCCGGCGTTATCGCCGCGCTCCCGGAACGAATGAACCTCAGCGAGTTTCGCCGCAGTCCGTCCGGCTTCTCCTGAGCCGCTCGCAGTATGGCGCGGTGCATGGCGGGTCCCGCCAGGTACCAGGTGGGGCGATGCCTCCCCAGCAATTCGATAAAGTCACCCGGCGCACTGCTGCAGATTACCGTCCCGCCAGCGAACAGTTGCGCCAGACACGACAGAAGGCCTCCCAGATGGTGAGGCGGCATGAAGCAAAGTAGACGATCGTTGGTCTGCAGGTCGAAGGCCCGCTGCACGTTCGCGATCATCGCGGACAGGTTTCCTTCGGTCAGCGGCGCCATTTTTGGAGCGCCCGTGGTAGCGGAAGTTTGAAGCACTGCGGCAACGTCGGAGGCGACGCTTCGGACTCTTCGTTTGGTGGGTGGTAGGAAACGCAAACTGAACACTGGTACTCCAGCCCCTTCGGCCGCCCTCAGCAATTTCGGATCGGCGTCGACCGCTGTGACGAGAGCTCTCGGATTCAACAGAAGCAGCCGTGATTGCAATTCCCGCTCGGCCAGCTTGCCATCCACCGGCGCGGCGGCGGCCACCCGCGAAACCCCGAGAACTCCGAGCAGCAGAGATTCAGCGTCTGGAACCGCCAGGGCCACCACGTCGGAGCTTCGGATTCCCGCTTCCTGGAGCTTCTGCGCGATACCCTCCGCGGCCTCCGCGCACTGAAGGAAAGAGAATGAGTTCTGGCCGCTTCCAATCAGGGCGGCCGATTCGGGAGCGGCCAGCGTGCGCAGGTCGAGATCTCTTAAGCCCTCAGCCGGGCGTGCACCCACCCTCATGGTATGAGCCCGATAGTACAACATTTCCGGGTGCCTCGGATCGCCGCCTCATCCACGACTGCGTGATAACCTAAATACTTCCCTATGAGTGAGATTCGCGTCACCTTGCCGGACGGAAGTGTCCATACCGTTGCGGGGGGAACCCGGCCCATCGATGTCGCCCAATCCATCAGTCCTCGCCTCGGCGACGCCGCTCTTGTGGCGCGCGTTGACGGCAAGCTTTTTGATCTGACGCGGCCGCTCGATAGCGATGCGACTGTCGAAATTCTGACCGCCAAAAATCCGGAGGCCCTGGAAGTCACCCGCCACTCCACCGCGCATCTGCTCGCCGCCGCCGTCCTCGAATTGTTTCCAGGAACGCGCCTTGGCATAGGACCGCCCACCGAAGCGGGCTTCTTCTACGATTTCGAGCGCTCCCAGCCTTTCTCTTCCGAGGAACTGGAAGCCCTCGAGCGCAAAATGTGGGAACTGCAGGCGCAAGATCTTAAGTTCGAGCGCGTCCTCACCAACAAAGAGGAAGGACTCGCCAAGTATCGCGCCGCCGGCGAAACCATGAAGGTGGAACTGATCGAGGAAAAGGCCGATCCCATCTTCACCGAATACACCCTCGGACCGAACTTCATCGATTTCTGCCGCGGCCCGCACGTACCGTCCACTTCAAAGCTCAAGGCTTTCAAGCTGCTCAGCGTGGCCGGAGCTTACTGGAAGGGCGATGAGCATAACCAGCAGCTCCAGCGCATCTACGGCACTGCGTTCTTCAACAAGAAGGAACTTGAAGATCACCTTAAGCAGCTTGAAGAAGCCAGAAAGCGCGATCACCGCAAGCTTGGCAAGGAGCTCGACCTTTTCAGCATCCAGGAACTGGCCGGCCCAGGTCTCATCTTCTTCCATCCCAAGGGCGGAATTGTCCGCAAACAACTGGAGGATTGGATGCGCGACCAGTATTTGAAACGCGGTTACTCGCTGGTCTATACCCCGCATGTGGCGCGCTACGATCTTTGGAAAACCTCGGGTCACGCCAACTACTACTCCAAGGACATGTTCAGCCGCATGGAGCTGGATGACGCGGAATACCAGCTCAAGCCGATGAACTGCCCTTTCCACATCCTGATCTTTGCCGACCGCATGCACTCCTACCGCGAGTTGCCGGTGCGTTTGGGAGAACTGGGCACGGTCTATCGCTACGAACGTTCCGGTGTCTTGCATGGTCTTCTCCGCGTTCGTGGATTTACCCAGGATGATGCGCATATCTTCTGCACCCCCGACCAAGCCGAGGATGAGGTGGCCAATTGCCTCCAATTCGCCATTGATGTTCTGAAGACTTTCGGATTCGAGAAGTATGAGGCTGAGCTTTCCACCTGGGATGGCGGCGCGAGTGGGAAGTACGACGGCACTCCCGAAGAATGGGAACTGGCCGAAAACGCGCTTCGGAAGGCCAGCGACCGCTTAAACCTGGCCGTCAAGGTGATCCCCGACGAAGCGGCGTTCTACGGTCCCAAGATCGACATGAAGTTGTTCGATGCCATCGGGCGGAAGTGGCAGCTTTCCACCGTGCAATTCGACTTTACTTTACCGCGCCGCTTCAACCTGGAATATATCGCCGAAGATGGGAAAAAGCATCGCCCAATCATGGTGCACCGTGCTCTTTTCGGTTCTGTGGAACGCTTCTTCGGGATTTTGCTAGAGCACTATGCCGGCGCGTATCCACTCTGGCTGGCCCCTGTGCAAGCGGTGGTCATGGCCATTACCGACCGGCAAGGGGAATATGCTCGCGGAGTGGCTGCCCAGTTGACTGCTGCAGGGTTGCGCGTGAACCTCGACGACCGCTCCGAGAAAATCAATCTGAAAATCCGCGAAGCCCAACTCCAGCAGGTTCCCTACATGCTCGTCGTCGGTGACCGGGAGGCCCAGAATGGACAAGTTTCCGTGCGGCACAGAAGAAATGGCGATCTGGGCGCCCTTTCAGTGGACGAATTCCTCGCCAATGCGCTCCATGAAGTACATATGAGAACAATCTAAACCCAGAACTACTACTCCGGTACGGAAGAACTAGGAAAATTACCTAAGGGAATGTAGCCGAAGCAGGGTGTTTTCCCGTATTCTGTATAAGTATCGTTACTTACGCAGCATTCGATGCTACACATCTGTGTGGCGGGTGCCTCGTGACGATTCGAGACAGTCGGCGCAAACAGCGCTACGGGGGTTACGCATATGGCACTTCGTCAGTTTTCGAGCCGGTTCGCGCAATCGGCTTTGTTGTTTTCTTTTCTCTCGGTGTCTCTTGGCTCGGCGTTTGGAGCGGAGGGCAATCGGCCTTGCCCCGCGATCAACACCCAAGCCGACTTTCTGACAAACTTCAACAACTCGTGCTACACGGTCGCGTTGAATAGCGGAGGCGGCTTGAACGCATCCGGCGATTCAAACGCCACTTACGACTCCATTTACTACGTGGTCAAGCCTGGCTACGAAATCATTCTTCTGGGAACCTACCCGAACGGCCGTTTCATGTCGGTAACGGTCTACGACGAACATCTCGCCATTACCAGCAGCGCGATCGACCAGAATATTCCGCCGCTTCTGAGCACCATGTCAAACCCGTATGAGATCGGCGCAGTATTCCAGCCGAATCAGCTATACGGGTTGACCGTGAGTCTTGGCTCGCCGCTCACCGCGACCCCCGCCCCCGGTTGCAGTGCGGACGACACAACCATCGATCAAACCGTTCTGAATGCGTCTCAAATTCACTCGGGCTTGACCTGGGCGAATTACACGGGCACCCCCAGCCTGCCCGTCGGCTTCCCCGCCCATCAAACCGGCGCGAACTCATCGGGTCTGCTGATGGTCCGAAAATATCTGGCCATCGCGGATAACACCCCGGAGACGGTGATCGTCCGCCAGACGTCCAACGGTTGTGCCGTTCCCGCGACAACAGCTCTAAAGTTGGGGATACTGAACTTGTCGCAGGGATTGACTTCCCAAACTCTGCTGAATCAGCCACAAATCGCCGCGCACCAGGAGTTTTCGAACCAGATCGAACAGCTCCAGTGCTATAACGCCGATTCAAACAACAGCAAGCAATGGTTCCGTTCGGTGGACTACATCCCCCTGGCGAATCTTGGAGCCAGCCTGGATGTGAATCTCACTTCCACCAATATGGCGCCGCTGCTGAGCGGCCAGCAGTTTATCCGCCTTCGTTTTCCAGCCCCGTCCACGCCTAATATTCCTTGCGCAAACGGTGGATGCACGCTCACGGGTAACGAGGATCTGCGATATTACAGCATTTCTTTCCTGGGGGCGACCACCCCAACCGGCAAGACGACGCTGACATCCATCAGCGACACGGCCTTCACGCAAGATCCAAACGGCAACGTCACCATGCTGATCGGCTTGGGGGCGCAGCCGCCCTCTTTCGTAACTCCGGCGAACTACTACACCTATGTGGATTTGACGCAGATCCCGAATTACACCAGCCTCACCCGAATCGAGATCCGGCATTTACTGCCCAGCGGCGCATTCAGTTGCTCCAACGCCAACGTCCCGCTATTTACGATGGAATACAATAATAAGGGCGGGTTCATGGGCCAATACGTGCCCACGTTCGACTTCCCTACGCCGGCCGCCTTATCGGCGCCCGCGCCGCCGCCGCCAACGCGCAGCAACACCTGTTTGGCTACCGGTGTCGCCGTTCCCGTCGCCTGCGGACCGCCACAGTAATTTTTTTGCAGGAACCGGGACTTTTTTGTAAACAAAACCGGCGTTTGCTTCGTCTTCACTAACAAGCCGACAAACGCCAACGATTCGACACCCCCCTGTCGCCGTTCGGTGTGACTTCCGGGCATGACGCTACTCCCTCCAGGTAGCTCTGCCCGGGAGAGCGGCATTCCGCATTCCTCTGAATTTCTCCCCCAATGCACTAGAATTGAAAATTGCTGCACGGATTCGCCACTCCCGATGGAACCCGCCTGCTGTCGGAGAGGTTCCCCAACACTTCGGGCTTTTATCGCGACATCGCTGGTCTGCACCTTTCCTCCCTGGGCCTCGGCACATACCTCGGTCCGTCGGACGACGCCACCGATCTGGCCTATGAACAGGCCGCGCTGCTGGCTCTCCGTTCGGGCCTCAATGTCCTCGATACAGCTATTCACTATCGTGAACAGCGCTCCGAAAGAGCGTTGCGGACCGCGCTGCGGACCCTCATCAATGCGAATGAACTGCAGCGCGATCAGGTCTTCGTCGCCACCAAAGCAGGCTTCCTCACGCCCGGCGCAATCCCGGAATCTCTCCAGCAAGAAGACGTCGCCGGCGGCATCCATTCCCTCCACCCGGATTTCATCGAAGACCAACTCAACCGCAGCCGTGAGAATCTGGCTCTGGATACGCTCGACCTCCTCTACCTGCACAATCCCGAAACGCAATTGCATTTCGCGCCACTCGAAGCAGTGGAGCATCGCATCCAACTGGCCTTCGAGCGTCTGGAAAAACTGAGCGCCGAGCGTTTAATCCGCTACTATGGCGTCGCTACATGGGAAGGCTTCACAAGCCCGGAACAGTTGAGCCTCGAACGCCTGATCGACCTGGCCCGCTACGTCGGCGGCGAGGATCACCGGTTCCGCTTCATTCAACTGCCGTTCAACCTCGGCACCATCGACGCCTATCTGCAACGCGACGAGCAGGGAGTGAGCGTGTTGAAAGTCGCCGCCCGCGCCGGCATTACTGTAGTCGCCAGCGCCTCTCTGCATCAGGGTCAGCTCATCAATCTGCCGGAGGTCATCCGCACCCGCATTCCCGGGCTGCACAGCGATCCCGCGCGCGCCATCCAGTTCACCCGCTCAACCCCCGGCATTTCCATTGCGCTCGCGGGCATGAGCAACATCGAGCATGTTCGTGAGAATCTGGAGGTAGCCGGAGTGCCTCCCATGAGCACTCTGGACTACGAAAAGCTATACCGCCCTGTTGACGCCTGACGGTTCCCTCAGCATCGCCGACCTCGCCGAATCGGACGCGGCACTGCTCGCGCTGCCGCAAGCGCCCGCGCTCTTCCGGATCACTGCCGGCGAAGGCCGGCCCTACATCGCCAAAACCAGTGTGCTTCGCCGCCGTGCGCTGCGTTTGCTGGCCCGTCGCGACACACCCTCCCGCCTGCTGAATCTGCGGGGGGCTTTCACGCGCCTCGATTACTGGCTCACCGGTTCGGCCCTCGATGCTTCCCTCATGCATTACGAACTGGCCCGGTTCCACTTCCCGGAGGACTACTTGCGCGTGCTCCGCCTGCGCATGCCATTCTATGTGAAGCTGCTGGCGGCGAACCCATGGCCGCGCACCATGGTCACCGCGCATTCCGGAGGGAATACATCGCTGGTTTACGGACCGTTTCGCAGCCGGATCAGCGCCGAGGCCTTTGAATCCGGCTATCTCGACCTGTTTCAGATCCGCCGCTGCCAGGAAGATCTGACGCCATCGCCGGACCACCCCGGCTGCATCTTCGGCGAAATGAACAAATGCTCGCGCCCCTGCCAGACCGCCGTCGGTAGCGAGGAATATGCTCAGGAAGTTGCCCGCGCCTCGGAGTTTCTACGCACCGGCGGACGCTCGCTCCTCCGCGGGATCGCCGCCGCCCGCGACACGCTCAGCGGCGAGATGGAGTTCGAAGAAGCCGCTCGCCAGCACCGCCGGCTCGAAAAAGTGGAAGAGGTGCTGCGCCTCCGCGATGAACTGGCGGGAGACGTGGACCACCTGAACGCCTGCGCCGTAACCCGCTCCTCGGTCGACAACGCCGCGGATCTTTTCCTGCTCCGGGAAGGCCACTGGCAGGGAAAACAGCGCATCGGCTTCGAACTCGAAGACGGCAAGCCGGTCTCCATCGACCGCAAGCTGCGCGAGCTATTCGCCGCCACCACTTGCGTCAACCTTGCTCCCGTTGGCCGCCGCGAGCACCTTGCCATCCTCGCCCGCTGGTTCTATTCCACATGGTGCGACGGCGAACTGCTGGTCTTCGAGAAGTTCGACGATCCGCCCGTCAGGAAGCTCGTGAACGCCATCGGCAGAGTCATGGACCGGAACGCATTCACCGGCTGATCGTCCTCACAGGTATTGCGGCCCACCCGGTTCGCGCTGGGCAACACGCCCGGTCCGAAGACGACGCATTTGACGCCGATTCCGAACCCGTCCATCTGGTTGTCCTCGATCGTGTTGTCCTTTGTCACCGTGGGCCGCGACGCTCCGTTGCGGAGATAGATTCCGCTGCGCATAAAGTCCGGCTCGTTGCCGATCAACAGGCAGTTGTACTGCGATTTCTCATTGCAACGCGCCAGATTCACCTGCGAGAAATGATTGTGGCTGATGCGGTGCCCGCTGCCGATCACCAGCATGCCCGAGTACAGCATTCCGTCCAGGCGGTTGCCCCACACCAGAATATTCTTCGTCTGCATCTTGGGATAGGTGTTGTTCATGACGATGCCCATCTGTCCGTCCGGGTAGTCGGCTCGCCCCTCGTGGTTGATGCAGGCGTTATCGCGAACTTCGCCATCGTGAAAGCCATCCAGGTCGATGCATTTCCCATTCACTTCTTCGAAACTGTTCGAGCGGTATTGGGTGAAATCCACGTCGCCCGACGTATCGAGAGCGCAAGGCCACGCCTCCGACTCCGCATCCACCGCCGCGACCGGATATCCAACGCGCGCTCCGACGTTCTTCTCCACCAACACATGCGTCGCGTGCCCCACCTGAATGGCATCGCGTCCAATGCCCGTGATGTGGTTCCCGGTAATGCGGCCGTTCGCGTTGCGCGGCGAATAGTCGTAAGCATGTGTCCAGATCCCGTTACCCAGAATATTCACCAGATCGCAGTTGGCCACTTCAAAATCGCGCGTGCCCTCTTCGAGCAAAATCCCGCCCGTGGTGTTGTTGCGATTCCTGGCGTTGCGCGAACCGCTGTCCGCCACGTGAACGCCCGTGATGTGGACGTTGCTCGACCCATTCACCAGAATGGCGTGCCCCGCGATGTGGATCAGCTTGACGGAATCGATGCGCAGCCCATCCACTTTGATCGCCAGAATCCCGTTATCCCGCGTGAATCCGGCGAATGCCGTGTCGGGCGGCAGCCCTTGCGCGGGGTGATAGATGTTCGCGCGCCCGCCATCAATGGTCAACCCGAAAACATGAATATTCTTCCCGCCGGGGATCACCAGCGCGGCGCGGCCCTTGAAATCCGGGGCCAGCGTCAAAGTGACGCCGCGGCCATCGATTTCCAGATCATGCGCGGAGGCAGGCAGAAGCATCTCGGAATGCAGCAGCGTCGCGCCCGCCGGAAGTTTCATCGTACCCGTGATTGTGGTCGCCGGATTCACCGAAGCGGCAACGACAACCAGGCTGAATACAAGGCGGGACACCATGATCGCATTGTACTTGCTATGACATGCGTCGGTCCGGCCGACGGAAACTGCAACGGCAACCTGTGTGTCTTCGGCGGGCGCGTTTTTTTCGGCCTGATATTGAACAACCCATCCGACAGTCCCGCGACGCCATACCAGGCAAGGCGGCCGTCACGCTTTGCTACTTCACCACGGTCAACCCCGCATTCCAGTCACAGAGAAAAAATAATTATTTTTCCCCATAAACAAAGCCTCGCGGCGGGAATTCACCGTCCAGCCCGTTTTTCCCCCTCTACCCTGAGGGCAGGAGAAACACAACATGTCCGCACTCGCCAACGACCCACTTGTCAACGAAGCCGCCCAAAACGCAACCATCAACGAACGCAACGCCGCCAACGCCCAGCACAGCACGGGCCCGGTCACCCCCGAAGGCAAAGACCGCATCAAATTCAACGCCCTCAAATCCGGCCTCTTCGCCCGCACCATCGTCCTGCCCGGTGAAGACCTGGCCGACTACCAGGCCATTGGCGCGGGGCTCACGGAATACTGGAAACCCCGCACCGATATGGAGCGGGAACTCATCCTCACCATCCAGAACACCACATGGCGTCGCGACCGCGTCGTCCAAACCGAGACAGCCCTCTACGCCCTCGGCGCTCACCAGCACATCGAAGAAATCCGCGAAAAGTTCAGCCAGGTGCCGGCGGACGATCACTATGCGCTCGCGGAAGCCACGGGCTTTCAGGTCAACGCGCGCGCTTTCGACCAGCTTTGGCGTCACGAAGGCCGCCTGCAGCGTGCTCTCGATCGCGCCCAGCGGGAACTCAAAGCCCTGGTCGCAGCGCGGCCCCCGGAACCACCAAAGCAACCCGCGGCCCAACCCGCCGTACAACCCGCCGTACAGCCCGATCCAGCCCCACCAACTCCCCCATCTGGGTTTGTTCCGCACAAATATCCCAAGCACATGCCCAGCTTCACCGGACCCAACGCAAAAACCTATCGCCGCCTCTGGCTCCAGAAGAACGGCTTCGCAAATTTGACCTAAATCGCCAGATCCGGCCGCAATAGTTCGCTCACCGTCTCGAAACGGTATCCTCGTTCCCTCAGTACAGGAACAATCCGTCTCATCGCGGCGAGAGTTTCGGATATATCGGGCTTTGGCTGCACGTCGCGTCCATCGTGCAGGCAAATGATGCCGGCCGCGTCGGCTTTCCTCAGAACCAGGTCCGCGATCCGTTGTGCCGGCCACATCCAGTCGTTCCCGATCACAGTCCACATCACTCCCAGTAGGTTCAGCCGGCGCTGTGCCGCGTCCAGCCCCACCCATCGGAGCCCGTAAGGCGCGCGGAATAGCGTGGGAACCGCGCCGGTCTCGGCTTCAATGGTTTCCTGCGCCTGGGATAACTCCGAGTAAATCGTGCCAGGCGAGCGCAGGCAAAGCCGAGGGTGCGAAAAGGTGTGGTTGCCAATCTCGTGTCCCGCCGCATGAATCTCGCGGGCAATGGCCGGATGCCGCGCCACATTCATCCCACATTCGAAGAAGGTGGCTTTGATTTGTTCGGCCGCAAGGTAATCCAGAAGCCGCCTGCTCCCCTCGCTCGGCCCGTCATCAAAGCTGAAGGAAATGGAACGGCGCTTGCCCGCGCCGCGATACACGGAGCGCCCCAACATCTGTGATGACCGCCCCGCGATGCCATAGCCCGTTGCTCCGGCGACTGCGCCGGCAACGGCAAGGGGCCAAAGGATTGATTGACTCAAGATACCTAAAGTGTAGTGTCGGCGAAACCCTACCGCACCAACCTTCGGTTCCTCCACGCGCGGAACGCCTCCGCAAAGCTGGTGCCGCGCGGCACAATGGCCTTCGGTGTGGCGGGATCGCCGGGCGATTTCGAAGGATGTTCGGCGCTCGCGGCAGAAGCCCGAGCTGAAGGTGTGGCTGGATATTGGAACCTGCCGCAGGAAACCTGCCGGCAAGAATTCTTGCGGATGGCCGCACGTTACGCGATGTGATAGCGCGCAAGGGCTGGGGCCATGGTGAGCTATGTGGAAGAGGATGGCGCGGGGCATAATGAGGGTGCCCGGGGGGCGCGAGCCGGTGGCATGTTGATATTCTTGTTTCCGAATGGATGACTTGGCCGCGGTCGTTAATTCATTTGACGCGTTCCTGACCCGGAGTTACAACCATTTGCAGCGGGAAGGACCACCTTAGCCACCATTCCCCAGCAAATCCTACATCCCTCCTGATTTCGCTTGCCTTCCTATACGAAAAAAGATAACCTCTTTTCGTCCGCCCGGTGGGTGACACTTCGCACACCGCGCGGAGCTCCGGCTTGTCGCCGGAGGGAGCAAGGAGGCTTTATGAGCGAAGACAACGGTATGGATCGAAGGAAATTCATCGGGAAGCTCGGGGTCGCCGCTGCCGCCATGCATCTGGCCTCCCACCCCACGGCTGAGGCGGCTTCATAGTCCCCCCACTACAGCTTTGTGAATAACACCGGGGCGATGGCTCCGGCGAACCCCACAGCGCGCGCGGCTGGCGCGCTCCCGTCCGCGCAACTCTTTACGGAGAGCGACGACGAGTTTACTCCATCAGGAAACCCTGTCCAATACAACATCTTCATGATCATGGTCGATCAGATGCGCCAGCCGAAGTGGTATCCGCCACAGTATTCAAGCGCGGGCAGTTTCCTTGAGGCCGTCACCCCGAATATTTATGCGAACATCTACAGCAAGGCCTTCCAATTCACCAACTATTTCACCGCGGCCACAAACTGCACGCCCGCCCGGTCCACTCTGCTAACCGGACCCTATACCCAGCAGACGTGCATGTTCCAGGCGGACAGCTCAAGCGCCGACCCGGTCCTGATGCCGGCGAACACGAGCGCTACGCAACCATTGAGCGGCAACCAGGTCGGCTTCCCGACATTCGCCAACGCGCCGTCGAATATCAGCCAGTGGACGTCTAATGATTCGTTGAAAAGCTACAACTGCGCTTGGGTAGGCAAGTGGCATCTCTCGGCTGAAAATGAGACCCAATCGTGCGACCTGGCTCCGTACGGTTTCGGTCAAAACCTCGAATCCCTGCGATCGGCTGGGCTAACGAAGGGAACACCGGCGGGAAAATGCTGAGCAGGCCTCAGCATTACACGTCCGACTACGACATCCTTTACTATCTCGACCACATCTGGCTTCCGAACCTTCTGAGCAACGGCCTGACCCAGCCGCCCTGGCTCTGCTGCGTTAGTTTCGTCAATCCGCACGACATCGCCTCGTTCCCGAGCTACTACGGCTTCACCGGTAGCAGTTCGCCGTGCAGCCCAAATACCTGCAGCTCCTACTCGAGCTCAACCTGTGCCTTCATCCAACCCACGGGGGCACCCCAAACTACCACTTCGCCCCGCCCGCGACCGCGGGGTACGACGGGAGGAGCAACCCGGACAACCCGGACTACTAACCCGCGCTGAGCGGCTTCAGCCCTTACAGCCCCGCTAATTTCCAGTCGGGGTCCAGCCAGATCGTGGGCTGGAACGGCACCGACGTCCTAACGGCCTACAGCTCGAGCGGCAGCGGAGCCGCGGGGAAGCCCGCCTTCCAGTCGCAACTCCGCACGCAGCGGAAATGCGGCTGATACCTGCACCGGAAACCTCGGCTTCCGCGTGGCTCGCGACCCCTAAGGGACCCCGCCACCACCGTGCGCGGAAGGCCGGCGCGCGTAGGCGCTGGCGGCAGGCGACGGCCTCTGCCGCTGCATACTAACTCGATTGGCCGGGCCGCTCCCCTACCGCACCAACCTTCGGTTCCTCAAATACGCCGGCGCTTCCAGATCATAAGGATCAAACTCATCAAGAGGCGCCGCGGCCGGTTCCTGCGCCACCTGCTCCACAGGCTCCGACGATGCTGCCGCCGAAGCCGCCGCCGTCGAAACCTCCCGGGGAGTAAAGAATTCCTCCTCCCTCCGGCTCTCCTCCATCCGGAATCCAGTCGCAATCACCGTAGCCTTCACGGCATCGCCCATGCCGTCATTGGTAATCACGCCCAGGTTAATATGCACATCCTCGCACTGCGCCGCTTCTCGAATAATCGAACACGCCTCATTTAACTCATGCAGGCCCAGGTTGGAAGATCCGGTCAGGTTAATCAGCACCCGCCGCGAACCGGCAATGCGCGTATCCTCCAGCAGCGGACAGTTGATCGCCATGCGCGCCGCCTCCACCACCGCATTCTCTCCGCGGGCGATGGCCGTTCCCATCATGGCGTGGCCCATCCCCAGCATCGTGGCTCGAATGTCCGAGAAGTCCAGATTGATAATGCCCGGCGTCAGAATAATGTCGCTGATCCCCTGCACCGCCTGGCGCAGAATATCGTCCGCCACGCGGAACGCCTCCACAAAGCTCGTGCCGCGCGGCACAATCGCCAGTAGGCGTTCATTCGGAATCGTGATCAGCGTATCCACGCAGGCGGCCAGTTCGGTCAGGCTCTTCTCGGCCTGCCGCATGCGCTTCCCACCTTCAAACAAGAACGGCTTGGTGACCACGGCCACGGTGAGCGCGTCCAGTTCTTTGGCCAGCGATGCCACCACGGGCGCGGCTCCGGCTCCGGTTCCGCCGCCCAGTCCGGCCGTCACGAAAACCATATCCGCGCCTTGCAGCAATTCCAGAATGCGTTCGGTATCTTCCAGGGCGGCCTGCCGGCCAATCGCCGGGTCGGACCCCGCGCCCAACCCTTGCGTCAACTTCGCCCCAATCTGGATCTTGCTCGGCACCGGCGAAATCGAAAGCGCTTGTGCGTCCGTATTCAGGACGTGGAATTCCGGTCCTTCCAGACCCTCCTGCATCATACGCGCCACGGCATTCGACCCGCCGCCGCCCACGCCGATCACCTTGATGCGCGCGCCTTTGCGCGTTTCTTCATGCATTTCGTATTTGAGTGAGTTGAGGTCCGTAGAGATTGACATAGGCTCCTTTCAGTAGTTACCGCAAGATTCTCCCCAGCAGGCCAATGGATTGCCGTTCCAGGTCCACCAGCGAATGCAGCCGCGCCGAGTACATCGCCAGGCCCGCGGCCACTGTCCAATCCGGCGCGTCCAGGTCTTCCGGAAAATCCATCAGACCGGTCGGCAATCCCAGCCGCACTGGGCAATTCAAAATCCGCTCGGCGACATCGCACATTCCCGCCAGCATCGCGCCGCCCCCGGAAAGAACCACGCCGCTCGACAACGCATGGTCCATACCCACCTTCGCGAGTTCCTGCTGCGCCAGCGTGAAAAGCTCCTCGGCGCGCGCTTCCAGTATTTCGTTGACAATGGCGCGCGACGCATCGCGTGGTTCGCGCCCGTTGGGGGCCGGCAGGCAGATGTAGGAGTTCTCGGCCGTGGTGCCCGATTGAGCGCAGCCGTACTGCTCTTTCACCTGCTGCGCATCGTCGTAGCCGACGCGAAGATAGTGGGCCACATCGCGCGTAAAGTGATCACCCGCCACCGGGATGGTGCTCGCCAGTTGCGTGGCGTCTCCGTAATAGACCACCATCTGCGTCGATTGCGAGCCGATATCGATCAGCGCCAGTCCATCGCGCCGCTCTTCCGGTAGTACGGCCGCATAGCACGCTGCCACGGCCTCGAATACCGTCTCGTCCACGGTCAGGTGCGCATGATTGACGGCATCCACAATGGTGTTGTGCTCCAGCGCGGAGATGGTGATCAGGTGCGCGTTTACCTCCAGCGAACTCGCCACCATCTTGCGCGGATCGCGAAAGCCGGGACGGTCGTCCAGAGCGAACTCCTGCGGACAAAGCTGCAGAATCATTCGATCGTCCTGAAGCTCAACACGCGCGGCCCGTTCAAACGCCCGGTTCACATCGCGCTGCTCAATCTCTCGCGGACGCCCGGTTTCCGTGCGGCTGCGAGTGTTCGCGCCGCGCACCGTCAACCCGCCGCAGCCCACCACCACGCTTTCCAGTTGTACGCCCGCTTCGGTCTCCGCCATCTGCACCGCTTTCAGCGCGCTCGCCGAAACGGCTGGCCGGTCCACCACGCGACTCTTGTTCCAGCCGCTGCCGGACAGAGTGGCCCCCGCACCGGCGAAGTGTAGCCGCGAACCGTCGAGTCTGGCGATCACGCACCGCGTGATCGTGCTACCGAGGTCGAGGCCCGCGGTGTAGATGGGTTTTGTCTGCCTGGTTGTATTCATTCTGTGCTTCTCTGCCTGCTGCTTACCGGGCCGTAATCCGATCGTCAATCCTTAAATCAAAAACTGTTGCGCCTGGAGATCCGGCCTTGAGTTCCGCCAGATGGTCGGTGAAATTGTGAAAGCGGGATCCGAAGTTCGTATCGCCCAGCCAAAGCTCGTAGGCCTTGCCATCAATATCCGCCACCACCCTCATTTCGTCGATCGCGGTCGCATTCACTTCGGAAACCGTGGCTGCCGCGGGGCCCATGTCGTCCAGCAAACGCAGCGCCGCCTGCACACGGAGTTTGCGCTCGGCTTCGGTTTGCGATAGCCACACTCCGCTCAGCACGGGGAGTTCGAAGTTGGCCCGCGGCGGCGGCGAGAGGAACACGCCTTCCCCGTCAATCAGCAGAACCGATTCGTGCGGCACGTTCACGAATGCCACCGGCTTGCGCTCGTGGACGCGCACAACGATGCGATTCGGCCACACGCGCGATACCGTCGCGTCCTGAATCCAATCCACCGCCAGCAGGCGTCTGCGGCGCTCGGCGATCGAGATGTCGTAAATGCTGCGGCCATAATCCTGCGCGAACACTTGTTGCACGCTGCCCAGCGAAGTATTGGTTGCGCCGAGAACCGTAATCCCCTCCTGCCGCGCGCGGTACGTGGGAGCGTTCAGCAGGAAGCGTGCATCGTGGGCCAAAAAACCGTGAAAGGTCCGCGCCGCAAAAGCTGTCGAGACGAATACGATCAGCAGCGCACCCATAGTCAGGTAGGTGCGCGCGCGAATGCGCGGCCGTTTCTTTTCGAGAGTGCGCGAAAGCTTAGGCATGATGCACCTCGCTGGCTGGTCTTAGCCGCTCCAGAATCATTTCGCTGGCCTGCGAGACGCTGCCCGCTCCCAGCGTGATGATCATGTCGCCCTCTTCCGCCGCGTCGGTGATGGCCTCAACCCCGGCGCCGAGCGAGGGTACGTACTCGGCGGATTTGTGGCCGAACTGCCGCATCCGCTCAGCCAGCGCCGCGCCCGTCACGCCCTCGATCGGCTTCTCCGACGCGGCGTAGACGTCCAGAACGAACACACGGTCCGCCTGCATGAAGGCCCGTCCAAAGTCGTCCATCAGGTGAAACGTGCGCGTGTAGCGATGCGGCTGAAACAGAACCAGGACGCGCTTGGCGCCGGTGGATCGCGCGGCCGCAAGCGTGGCGCGGATCTCGGTCGGGTGGTGTCCGTAGTCGTCCACCACGGTGATGTTGCGCGTGGCGCCTTTCACCTGGAAGCGGCGATCCACCCCGCGGTAGGAAGCCAGCCCTTCGCGAATTGCCTCCAGATCTACATGCAGTTCGAGCGCGATGCCAATTGCCGCGGTGGCGTTCAGCACGTTGTGCTCACCCGGAACATGCAGTTGAAAGCGGCCCAGTTCTCCACTCATCGCGCGTACTTCGAAATCGGAATTGAAGCTGCCGCAACTGCTGTCGTGGATCATCAGATCCGCCTGCGCGCTGCGTCCGTAAGTCACCGTGCGGCGGCGTACGCGCGGCAGAATACTCTGAACGTTTTCATCGTCGACGCAAACAAACGCCGCCCCATAGAAAGGAACTTTGTTCACGAACTCTACGAAAGCGTCTCGAATCTCTTCGAGAGAAGCGTAGTGATCCAGATGCTCCCGGTCGATGTTGGTGACAATCGCCAGAATCGGCGCGAGCTTCAGAAACGACCCGTCGCTTTCATCCGACTCCACCACCAGGAAGTCGCTGTGCCCCACGCGCGCATTCGAACCGCCCATGGTCGCGACTTTGCCGCCCACTACCACCGTGGGGTCTTTGCCCGCATGGTTGAGAATGGTCGCGATCATCGAAGTGGTGGTCGTTTTCCCGTGGCTTCCCGCCACCGCGATCCCATACTTCAGCCGCATGAGTTCCGCCAGCAGCTCACCACGCGGAATCACCGGAATTTGCAGACGGCGCGCCTCCTGCACTTCCGGATTCGATTCATCAACCGCCGAACTGACTACCAAAGCCTTCGCCCCCGTGACATTCTGCGCGTCGTGACCCTCGTAAATAACCGCGCCCAATTTACGCAGACGATCCGTCGTCGCGGACAGTTTTAGATCCGACCCGCTGATCTCGTAACCCAGATTGAGCAGCACCTCGGCGATTCCACTCATGCCGATACCACCGATCCCCGCGAAATGAAGATGCTGCTTGGAAAAGAACATTACCTTAATGTATTGTTTCGGCGAACGAAGCGGTCTGTCAACGACTTTCTCTCGCCACTCCTTCCAGAATGTCCGCCGCGCGGCTTGCGGCGCCAGTATGCGCGAGAGAACGTGCGGCTTCGCCCATTGTGTGCAGCCTGCCGCGATCGCCCGAAAGCTGTTGAATGATCTCAAACATCCTGCCGCCCGTCCACTCGGCGTTGCTCACCAGCAGCGCGGCGCCGGCATTGCGGAACTCCACCGCGTTGTGCCGCTGATGGTCGTCGGCCGCAAAGGGATAGGGAATCAGAACGCTGGGCTTCCCCGCGGCGGCGAGTTCGGAAACCGCGCCCGCGCCCGACCGGCAGATCACCAGATCCGCCCGCGCGTAAGCCGAAGGCATATCCGTGATGAAGGGGACAATTTCTCCATTCACTCCAGAAGTTTCAAACCCGATCCGAAACTCCTCGAAATGCAACGACCCCGTCTGATGAATCACGTAGATCGCGTCGCCCAGTTCGCGCAGCTTCGGCCATGCGTCGCGTGCGGCTCGGTTCAGAGTCAGCGCACCCTGGCTGCCCCCGGTAATCAGCACGGTAAAGGGAACCGTGCCGGCATGCGGCGCGATGTGGAAGAACTCCTCGCGAACGGGTAATCCCGTCATCTCCGCCCGGCCCGCTGGAAAGAAACGCGCGGTCTCCGGAAAATTGATCAGGGCCAATCGGACATAGCGTGCGATCCATCGATTGGTCAGCCCCGGAACGGCGTTCGGCTCCATCACCACCACGGGAATGCGGCGGAACAGCGCACCCAGCACCGGCGGTCCAGCCACATAACCGCCCAGGCTGAACACCGCCGCGGGCCGGCGCGATCCCATCTTCCGAAACTGGTTCCATGTCGCGAACACCAGCTCAAACGCCGCCGCGATCTTGCGGCCAACGCTCACGCCTTGCAAGCCGCCGGCGCGGATAAACTCCAGCCGGAACCCTTCCGCCGGAACCAGGCGTGCTTCCGCGCCGCGCTCAGTCCCAACGAAAATACAGTCGTCCCCGCGCGATCGGAGTTCCCGCGCTACTGCAAGCAAAGGAATCACATGTCCACCCGTACCGCCGCCAGCCATCACGAAAAGAAACTTATCCGGCATGCTCGGAAACGTTGAGAAGAATCCCGAGGCAGGCCAACGTACTCAGAAGAGAACTGCCGCCGAAGCTGAGCATCGGCAGCGGAATCCCTTTTGTCGGCATCATGCCCAGCACGACGCTCATATTCATGAAAGCCTGCACTACCAGCAGCGTGGTTATGCCCAGCGCGAGATACCGGCCAAAATCATCCGGGATCAACACCGTTGCCCGCATCCCTCGCCACAAAATAATCCCAAAGCCGATCAGCACCGCCGCCGCGCCCAGAAAGCCAAATTCCTCTCCAACAATGGCGTAAATGAAATCGGTGTGCGGCTCGGGCAGGTAGCCTTCTTTCTGTTTGCTTTGCATCAACCCGAGTCCCGTCACGCCGCCGGAACCGACCGCGATGCGGGCCTGGTCGCTTTGATAACGCGTGTCCTTGGTGGTGAGAGATTTCTTCAGGTATTCCGCCAGATGGATGTGCAATGTGGCGTCCACTTTCTGCACGATGGCGTAGTCATGATCCACGTAGCCGATGATGCGCGTCAGGCGGTAGGGCTTGGAAGCGACTGCGAAGAGGCATGCCACCAGAATGCCCAGAAGGGCCACCATGAAGAATCTCCATTCGAGGCCCGCGACCAGGAACAGGGTTGCCGCCGTCGCCACTAGAACCACCGCCGTCCCCAGGTCCGCAACCACCACCAGGAACGTCAGAGCAAGCACCGCGGCCGCCGCCGGGAATAAGGTGTGCCTGGAGTTGATCGCACGCGCGCGCAAAGCGATAAAGAACGCCAGAAAGACGACCAGCGCGGGTTTGGCGAGTTCGGAAGGTTGAACGCCGACGAACCCCATGCGGATCCACCGGTGCTGGTGCGTATCCACAAAGAAGACCGCGATCAGCATCATCATCACGATCCCGATGCCCACAAACGCGACGGCGGGATGCTGTAGCTTGCGGTAGTGCGTGCGCTTCAACGCCATCATCACGCCCATCGCCACCACGATCCAGAAGATCTGCCGGATCACGAAGTAGTAGCTCGACCCCATCTTGAAGCTGGCCGTCACAGAGGATGCGCTGAAGATCATGAGCGCGCCGAAGAACACCATCACAACGATGGTGATAAAGAGATACCAGTCCGTTTTAAGCCGTTGTGCCATGTTCCGTGGTTTCCAGCCCGTGAACCAGGTCTTTGAAGACCCGGCCGCGATGTTCGTAGCTTTGAAATTGGTCGAAGCTGGCGCAGGCGGGCGCCAGCAGAATGGTGTCGCCGGGGCGCGCGTTTTGGTAAGCCGTCCGCACTGCCGCCTCCAACGTGCCCGCGGCGATCAGCTCCACCGCGCCTTGCAGAGCGCGCCCGATCTTATCACTCGCGGAGCCGATCAACAAAGCGGCGCGAGCCTTCTTCGCCAGCGGCGCGCGCAGCGTTGTATAGTCGCTGCCCTTGTCTTTACCGCCCAGGATGATCCAGACGCCCTCGTCGAAGGCATCCAGCGCCTTCAACGTCGCGTCCACGCTGGTGGCTTTCGAATCGTTATAGAAATCCAGCCCGTTCACCCTCGCGACGAACTCCAGACGGTGTTCCACCGCCTGGAACGTGCGGACCGCGCGCGCGATGTCGGGCAGCGCAGCGCCGGCCAGATGGCATGCCTCAATCGCGGCCATCGCATTCTCCACATTGTGGCGGCCGCGGATCTGAAGGTCCGCCGCGGGCAGCACCGGCTCGCCATTGAACCAGATATCGCCGTTATCCAGATACGCGCCCCGCGACAGCTTGCGCGTGCTGCTGAACCACACCCGCTGGGCCGATCCGCGGTTCTCGAAACTCCGGCAGTACGCATCGTCCGCATTCAGAACCGCGTGATCGGTTTCCACCTGATGATCCAGAATATGGCCCTTGGCGTCCGCGTACCGATCCATCGTGTGATGCCTGTCGAGATGGTTCTGGGTGATATTCAGGATCACCGCGATGTGGGGCCGGAATGACACCGTGCTCTCCAGTTGGAAGCTCGATAGCTCCAAAACATTCCACTGCGATTCCCTGGACGTAGCGACCATCGCTGTTACGGCCGTCCCGATATTTCCGCCTACCTGAACCGGCACGCCGCACTCCGCCAGACTGTGGCCGGTAAGCGCGGTTGTGGTGGTCTTACCGTTCGACCCGGTGATCCCGATGGTGCGGCCGGCAAGGAATGGCGCGGCCAGTTCCAGTTCGCCGATCACGGGAACCCCGCGGTCCCGGGCGGCCTGAACCTCCGGCGCGTCGAACGGAACGCCGGGGGAAAGAACCACCGCGTCGAACTCCTCAAAGCCGCCGTCTTTCTGCAAGGCGAATGGCACTCCGCGGTCGCGCAGCGCCCGCGCCGCCGCATTCAATTGATCGAACGGCTTCGCGTCCGCCGCCGTAACGTGCGCGCCATGGCGCAGCAGAAATTCGACGCTGGCGATGCCCGACCTTTCCATTCCGGCGACGAGGATGTTGCGATTCCTGAGCTCCATATGCGCCTATCTCAGCTTCAGCGTGGTGAGCGCAAACAGAGCCAGCACCAATCCCGCAATCCAAAACCGCACGATGATCTTCGATTCGCTCCATCCCAGCGCTTCAAAGTGATGATGGATGGGCGCCATCTTAAAGATGCGCTTCTTCCGCAGCTTGAAGCTGCCCACCTGAAGAATTACCGAAAGCGTTTCGATCACGAACACGCCACCGACAAACAGCAGCAGCACTTCCTGCTTGATCAGAATGGCCACAACGCCCATCGCGCCTCCCAGCGACAACGAACCCACGTCGCCCATGAACACGTCCGCGGGGTGGGCGTTGTACCAGAGGAATCCGAGGCTGGCGCCCACCATGGAAGCGCAGAAGATGGTCAACTCCGCCGTGCGGGGGTTGCGCGCGATCTGCAGATACTGAGCAAACTCGCGGTGGCCGCCCATATAGGCCAGAATGGTCAGCGCGCCCGACGCGATCACCATCAACCCGATGGCAAGCCCGTCCAGGCCGTCGGTCAGATTCACTCCATTTGAAAAGCCCACCACCACCAGGACGATAAAGATGAAGAACGGAATAAAAGCCAGCGTGTAGGTCCACGGCGACCCAAGCATCGAGTGGATCAGCAAATCCGGCTGAAACTGCTTGAAGAACGGAATGTTCATGGCCGTCGAATAAGCGTCGGACCGGCTCATGAACACCAGCACCATGGTCAGAAGAAGAGCCACCAACACCTGCAATAGAAACTTCTGCCGACTGGAAAGTCCGAGATTGCGCTTCTTCATCAGCTTCGCGTAATCGTCGATGAAGCCGATCCCTGCAAAGCTCGCCAGCGCGAACAGCGCGATCCAGACATACGCGTATTCCAGGTTGGCCCACAGCAGCGTCGGAACAATGATGGAGACTACAATCAGAAGGCCGCCCATGGTCGGTGTGCCCGCTTTGGACTGGTGCGATTTAGGGCCCTCTTCGCGGATGTGCTGGCCGATGGAAAGTGCGCGTAGCTTGGCAATGAACCAGGGACCCACCAGAACGCACATAAACAGCGCCGTGATGCTGGCGAACGCCGCGCGGAACGTCACGAAGCGGAATACCCGAAAGGGACTCACGGCCGGAAAGAGCTTTTCGTAGAGCAGGTAGTACAGCATTCAGGCCGCCGCCTCCATCAGTGTTTCCAGCGCACGTTCCACCCGGACTCCGCGGGACCCTTTGAAAAGAACCGCATCGCCGGCATGCAGCAGAGAGCGCAATTTCACACCGGCGTCAGCCGGATCTTCAAAGAAAAGAATGGACTCCGAGGGCATTCCCGCGCGTGCCGCTTCATCGAGCATCTCACGCGCGGAGCCGCGAATCCCAATCAAAATGTCGATTTTCTTTTGCGCTGCGTAAGCGCCTACCGAGCGGTGAAGTTTCTCACTTTCCGAGCCCAGTTCAAGCATCTCTCCCAAAACGGCGACGTGTTTTTGAGCACTGGTGGATGCCAGCACATCCAGCATGGCGCGCACGGCTTCGGGATTCGAATTGTAAGCGTCGTTCAGAATCGTGACGCCGTTGTAGAGCATGCGCTCGCCGCGCATCTTCCCGATCGGGATGGTGCGTGCCGCCTCCACCAGGTCCGCGGCGGGAATGTCGAAGGCCTGCGCCGTAGCGATTCCAGCCAGCACGTTCAGCGCTCCATGCAACCCGGAGAGAGGCGTTTCGAAGCGAACGCCGTTACAGCGGAATGTGGAACCCTGCAGATCCGAACCCCGGACGTCGGCCAGCTCGCTGAAGCCGTAGGTGATGGTTCGCCCCGCTTTGAAGTTGGCCACCCGGCTATCGTCGGCATTGAGGATGGCGATTCCGCCAGGGGGCAGGGAATCCACCAGTTCCCGCTTGGCCAGCGCGATCCCGTCAATGGAGTCGAAGAATTCGATGTGCGCGTAGCCCACGTTGGTCACCACGGCGACATCGGGTTTGGCGATCTTGCAGAGTTCGCGGATCTCGCCCGCGTGGTTCATTCCCATCTCGAGCACCGCGACCCGGCTCGAATCCGGCAGACGCAGAATCGAGAGCGGCAATCCGATCTCGTTATTGAAGTTGCCGATCGTCTTACCCGTCGGAATTGCTGTGGAGAGGAAGTGCGCGATCACATCTTTGGTCGTCGTCTTACCCGCGCTCCCTGTGACGCCGACGACTTTGCCGCCCCAGTATTGCCGTGCATGCGTGGCCAGGCGCTGCATCGCGCGCACCGTGTCGTCCACCTGGATCGTTTCTGGCCGGATCGTTTCTGGCCGGATCGTTTCTGGAATGTCACTATCTACAACGGGAATCGCCTGTTTCGCCAGCACCTCCGGTATAAACTCACGCCCGCCCCGGATGGCGAAAAAAATGTCACCGGGTTCCACCGTGCGCGAGTCGATGCTCCAGCCCGTCGCATAGCCCTCACCGGTCCCTTCGGCGTCCATCCAGCGAAGAACCTTCTCCATGGCGATGCGCATCAGGCTTTCCCGTACCCGAAGCCTTCCAGCACCGCGCGCGCCACCTCGCGGTCGTCGAAATGAATGGTGCGGTCCGCGAAGATCTGGTAAGTCTCGTGGCCCTTGCCCGCGATCAGAACCAGATCGCCGGATTGCGCGGACTTGATGGCAAGGCCGATGGCGGCAGCGCGGTCCGGCTCGATGGTGAATGGGGTATCGTTGCGCCGGATCCCCACCATAACGTCGTTCATGATCGCCAGCGGATCTTCGGATCGCGGATTATCGCTCGTGAGGATCACGCGGTCGCTGCCTTCGGATGCCGCCTGCCCCATCAGGGGGCGTTTGCGCCGGTCGCGATCGCCCCCGCACCCAAACACCGTGATGATTCTGCGGGGATTCAATCCGCGGGCAACGGCCAGCGCATTGCGAAGGGCGTCGTCGGTGTGCGAATAGTCCACTACGACGGCGAAGGGCTGGCCCGAATCCACCCGTTCGAAGCGGCCCGGAACTCCCGTGCAGGCCGCGATGCCTTGCGCGATCACCTCAAATGGAATCTGGTAGCCGATGCCCACCGCGCACGCGGCCAGAATGTTGTAGACATTGATGCGGCCAATCAACTGGCTCTCGATATCGAACCGCAGCTTTCCGAAGTGGACCTCGAAGCGCAGCCCATTGATGGTGGACGCTACATTCCGAGCTCGCACGTTGGCGTCGGCATTGAAGCCGTAGAGCAGGGTTCGTCCGTCCGGCCGCAGCCTGCGCGCGTATTCATCGTCCGCGTTGATGACCGAGATGCGCGGCGCGGGTGCTCCGTTGCCGCCATTGAACAAGAGAGCTTTGGCCGCAAAGTAGCGGTCCATGGTTTCGTGAAAATCGAGATGATCTTGCGTGAGGTTGGTGAAGACCGCGGTTTGAAAGTCGAAGCTCCAGACGCGACCTAATTCAAGCGCGTGCGAAGAAACTTCCATCACGGCGTGCGAGCCGCCCCGCTCGAAAAGCTCTTCGAGGATGCGGCAAAGATCGAGCGACTCGGGAGTCGTATTCACGGCCGGCAGCACTCTTCCCGCCACGTGATATTCGATGGTCCCAATCAGCGCGGTTGAGTTTCCGGCCGCGCGCAGAACCGAATCGATCAGGTAGCTGGTGGTGGTTTTGCCGTTGGTGCCGGTGATGCCCGTGAGTGCGATGCGGCGGTCTGGATAGTGATAGAAAGCGCGTGCGCTTACTGCGAGCGCGTGGCGGCCATGCTCCACCTGCAACCAGGGTTCGGTAAACCCCTCCGGCGCCGGGAGTTCGCTCACGATGGCCAGTGCGCCTTGTTGCATGGCGTTTGAGGCGTATTGGCGGCCATCCGTTTTCGAGCCCGGAAAGGCGAAAAACAACCAGCCCGGCGCGATGCGGCGGGAGTCGTAATCCAGCCCCTCCACATCCCGGCCGGCCAGCGCCGGCGGCAGCGGATGCTTCAAGCCGGCGTCCGCAAGCACTGTTTGTAAGTTCATTGGGTGAACAGCACCCGAATGGCTTCTCCGGGATGAAGGGGAGTTCCCGGCGCAGGCGACTGGTTGCGGGCAACGCCGCTGCCTTGCGGGGTGACGCTGATTCCCTGTGAATAGGCTTCCGTTGCCACGGCGCGCATCGATTTGCCGCGGAAATCGGGAACCACCGGGCCTACCGCCGTGGCCACCTGGGGAATGTCCTCCAGCTTCGGCATCACGGACGGATCGTCTTCCAGAACATTCTGCCCCAGGTCGCCCTCGATATCGGCTACTTCAACCGACTCATCAACCTTTGCTGGCGCCGCTTGCGGAACGTCTTTCTCAGGAACATCCTTCGGTACGTCGTAGAGCCGCAGCGCCTCATTCATAATGGTGCTCCACACCGGCCCTGCGACACTTCCTCCCATACCCAAATTCCCTTCCGTGCCATTAATAGTGACAATCGCCACTAGCGCCGGATTGTTGAGCGGAGCAAAACCCATAAATGAAGCGTTGTAGAGGTGCGTGTAGTGGCCGTGTTCAAAAATCTGGGCCGTACCGGTTTTGCCTCCCGCGGACCAGCCATGCAGCTTGATGACGTTCTTTCCCGTTCCGCGGAGCACAACGCCTTCCATCATCTGCCTCATCAATACGGTGGTTTCGGGCCGCAGCACGCGTCTGGGAGCCGGAACGGAAACGGGTTGGCCGCCCACATCGAGGATGACATGAGGGGTGACCAGCATTCCACCATTGGCCATCACGGCGCAGGCTCGAACCAACTGCAACGAGGTAGCGGCGACTTCCTGGCCCATCGAAACGGAGGCAAGAGAGGTAGTTCTCCATTTGTCGAGCTTACGCAGAATGCCCGGTGATTCCGCCGGAAGCCCGGAACCCGTGCGCTGCCCGAAGCCGAAGTTCGAAAGGTATTCGTAGAACTTCTCGCGGCCGATCTGCGCGCCAATTTCAATGGCGCCGATGTTGCTGGAATGGGCCAGCACATCCGCCATGGGGATCATCCCGAATCCGCCATGCGCTTCGTGAATGACGCGGCCGGGAAGCTGCAATATGCCGTTGTGGCAGTTGATCAGGGAGGTAGGTCGAAGGGTCGTCGTCTCCAAAGCGGTCGCGAGCGTGAGAACCTTGAAGACCGAACCCGGCTCAAAGGGCACCTGCGCACCCAGATTGAAGTGGGCGCGGCGCTCTAGATCGTTCGTGGGCGGTTTGTTGGGGTCGAAACTTGGGTAGTTGGCGAACGCCAGAATTTCGCCTGTGTAAGGGTTCATGATAATGGCGCTGCCGGTGCGCCCGTGTTTGGCCACCACCTGCGCGGCCAGTTCGCGTTCGGTGATGAACTGCAGGCGCTGGTCGATACTCAGGCGAATGGATTTGCCGGGCACCGGAGGGGTCTGTACCCAGCTCTCGATGCCATGACGCTGTACGTCCACCAGTTCATTGGCTTTCCCCGGAACCCCGCGCAGGAGTTCGTCGTTGCTCTTCTCAATGCCTTCCGCCCCGTGCTCTCCTTTATAGACGGACCCGATCACGTGCGACGCGACGTTTTCGTTGGGGTAAGTCCGCTTGCTTTCCTCCTCGAACCGGATCCAGGTGAGATGCGCCCCATGCAGGCTTTGGGATTCGTCCGGAGAGATGGCGCGCTTGACCACCATGCCGCGGTGGGCCTCGGTCGCCTCCAGCATCCGCTGATAGAGTTGATCGGCGTCCAGGCTGAGCATGGGGCCAAGAAGATCGGCGGCCATCCTCTTATCCGGAATTTTGCGGGGATTCAGCAGGACGCTTTCCACGGGCTCGCTCATCGCCAGCGGCCGGTTGTCCCGATCGAAGATGGTGCCGCGGGGAGCGATCAGGTCCACACTGGCTTCCTGCTGCTTGCGGGCCTGCCGAACGTAATCGCCGTGATGGAGAATCTGGAGCGAAATCAGTTCGCCCAGAATGGCGACTCCCCAAACCAGAAGTGCTGCGCCCAGCCATGTCAGGCGCCGGATAGCCTCAAGCCTTGCGCCGGGGTTCACGGGTCACGACCTTTCCAGACGTTACTGTGCGCCGGCGGATGAACCCACGTTCATCGCGAAAGCGGAATCATGCGGCTGCAGATGCTGTTCCTGCCCCGGCGTGGGGGTGAGAAGCTTGCGTTTGACGGCGAACTGGTCGAGGTTCGACTGGCTGAGGATGCGCGCCTCCTGTATTTCGAGCATTCGGCGGCGCAGCAGCAGTTCCTGTTGGTCGGTTTTGAGCTTCTCGGCCTGAATGCCGCTCAGAAGCCCGCCGATGCGGGGCATGGCCGCCGTACCGAGCATTACCGCGAGCAGGGTCACGGTGGCGATGGCCGACCAGCAGTCGGTCCGCGTCCCGGGGTCCGCTTCCCGTACCAGCCGCGAGTTGTCGATGCGCTTGGAGAACAGATAGATGTTGTCGCCCGGCAGATTGCGCATCCGGTATTGATCCGCCGCCGCGTGTTCAAGACGTTCCACAGTCGATTCCGCCGCTATGAATTCCGAACGGCGGAAGTAAGTCGCTACAGTTGCCATGCGTTTCCTCCCTGCTTCTAGCCCGATACCAACTCAAACACCCGCAGTTTCGCGCTGCGAGACGGCGGATTTCGCCTGCACTCTTCTTCCGACGGCACGAGCGGTTTCCTGGTGATCACCGCTCCCTGCTTTTCCCTCTGCAAATCCCGAAAGCTTTCTTTTACCTTGCGATCTTCCAGCGACATGAACGAGATGATCACGATTCTCCCGCCGGGCTTGACAAGGTCCGGAGCCAGTTCGAGAAGCGCGTCCAGTTCCTCCGGTTCCTGATTCACAACCATTCGCAGCGCCATGAAAGTCTGGGTGGCGGGATGCAAATGACTCGTCCGGGGCACGACCCGCTCCACTACATCGGCCAGATGTAGTGTGCTCCGAATGGGCCGCGCCCGGACGATTGCTCTGGCTATCTTCCGCGCCCTCCTTTCTTCGCCGTGCTGGTATATCCAGTCGGCCAGCGCCTTTTCGGCACTCTTGTTGACCAATTCCTCCGCTGTAATTCCACGCGATTGATCCATCCGCATGTCCAGCGGGCCTTCGGTCAGAAATGAAAATCCCCGGTCGGGCGTGAGCAGTTGATACCGGCTCACGCCGAGATCCGCCAGCAGACCATCCACTTGTCCCCGGCCGGCGGCAGCCACGGCGCTCGCCAGCATCGAGAACGGCCCATGATGAAACAGGATGCGGTCCGCTACATCCGCTGTATTCGCCCGCGCCAGTTCCAGCGTGAGCAAATCGCGATCGTTGGCGATCACCAGGCCGCTGTCCAGCTTCCGCGCGATCGCTCCCGTATGCCCGCCAAGCCCGGCTGTGGCGTCGAGAAAAACTCCGTCCGGGGTAATCGCCAGCCCGTCCAGCGATTCGCTCAGCATCACGGGATAGTGTTCCGGTATGGATGGCATGGCGCATCATTACTTCAGACCTGCCCGCTCCAGCAGAGTCACATTCTCCGTGGCGGACCGCTGGGCGCGCTGGCGTTTCTCCTGATACAGCGCGTCCGTCAAAACTTGCACCCGGCCGCGGTAGGCATAAAGATGGAGCTGGGTGTTGTCCATATCCAGGTCTCGCCTCAGATCGGGATGAAACGTAAGCCGACCTTGCGAGTCGGGCTCGGCGTCGGCCCCCAGATCGTTCGCGTTAAACCACACGTCCTGCACAGCTTCCGGATTCTCGTTGTAACTCTCAAAAAACTTTTCGTTCTCTCGCCAGGTGGAAATCGGGTAAATTTGAGCTATGCGCCGGTCAAGGCTCGTGACGAACAACTTCTTCTCTGTGAGAGCCCCAAAATACTGCTGGAACGAAGCGGGGAGCTTCAGCCGGCCGCGATCGTCGAGGCGCGCCGGGTACATACCCCGCGGGGGTTCAACTGGAGGCGCGCTGCTCTGACCCGTTACTTCGTCCACTGTTTTTTCCGGCTAGTCCACTTTTTGTCCCAGACTAGTCCATTTCGGTCCACAACAGATTGTGGCATGGATCGAGAGAAAGTTGCAACAGAATTTTGGGCTTAGTTAATTGTTTTTAGTGACTTACGAGGGCCCGACAGGGGGTATCCGACATAAGCAGAGCCACAATAGGTTGGGTCGATAGGCGAATTAAAGGCGAAAATACGGATTTGGCCCCCTCGTAGTTCTCCTGGGCGATCGAGAGACGAGCCGGGAGTTTTCTCCGGGTAGTTGCTGAATCCAGGCTTCCAGACCTAGCAGGCTCAAAAATGGTAACCCTGATCTGTGAAATTTGCCAAATCACCCTATTGACGAACTTCAGAAGTGACGTTAAGCTAAGTCCGTGGTTCCCGAAAGAGAACAATCCGACAGCCCCGAAGTGAATCGGGAACAAGCCATCCGCGAGATCTTCGCGGCGGCGGAGGAGTCCGTTTCGATTCTCCCGCAGATCAGCCTCATCCTCCGCACATTGAGCGTGGAAGATGATGACTTCGTGTCGGCGAATCATCTCTCTGCCGCCCGGTTTCGTAAAGTGCGGCGGGAAGTGTTCGCGCAACTGATTCGGCGAGTGAAGCGGCACTTCAGACGCATCCAGGAGCAGCGGCGCGATCTGATGTACCACGCCGGACACGTCAACATGGAATCTCTGGTGTCCGACGATCTGGCTTTTACGCGTGCGTTGCTGACATTGAGAGCGGCGTTGTGCCTGCACTACCTGCGGGTCGGTTTTGCGGCTGAGATGGCTCGCAAAGCCTGCGGCGAAATTACCGCGTGCGTGGCTATCCAGAATTCTTTCTTACAGCAGATTTCATCTGCTGCGCAAATCTAAGCGCTTCCGCGTTTAAAGCTTCCACACGGGCCTGCTTGACGGGATCGTAGTGCCGAGCGGGTAACGACTCGCCTGCCTGAGTAACCGCGAACACACAATATAAAAACACTGAGAAATCGGCTGCCTCCACCACAATCGATGCGGGGAGCTTTGCGGGATTCCCGATCAGGATAATGGCCAGGAACGCCAACGCCTGAATGGTGAAATAGACCGTCGCGCCGGCTTCCAGAAGCAGCACATTCCGCCGGGTGGGGACACGGTAGCGCGCAAAGAAGATACCCGCGCTGGCGAGGAACACGGCAAACCCGGTATCCACGATGCGAACGCTGGTGAAAGTCCAATCCGCTGGAGACGCGGCGCTCAGCCAGTCCTGGCGAATGGCGAACACGGAAATCACCGCGGAGAGCCCCACGAGCCCGCTGAGCAGTTTTTGAGCGAATGCGCCGATGCCTTGATAGGCTTCCAGATGAGAACTGAAAAGCTTACGAACCATGAAGAAGATGCAAACCGCTTCCAGCGCGTAAGCCGTAATGAAGACCCAGAGATAGACGTCCGGATCATGCTCGAAAAAGAGGAGAAGGATAGAAGACAGGGCACTGACTGCGGCCCAGCCTGCGAGGCCGCGATAGCGGGACGCCAGACCGATTGCCACGAGCCGTATGACAACGGCCGCGCCTGACGCGATCGAGGCATACCACAAGAATTTGATGAGGCCGGCTAGCAAGGGTCTCCTAATTCTGCCCGATATCGAGCGGCCTCAGCAAGCGGTGCAGGGCAAATCTTTGTTTCTTGCAGGTCTACTTCTTGCAGATCGGGGGGCAGCACGGCGGCGGCGCGGCGTGTGCGTCCTGCATCGTCTCGGCTACTACGAGGGCCATCACAGCTAGCAGAAGTACTCTGGCGAGCTTCATATCGTTTTCTCTCCTTAGGGGTAAATGCGTACAGAACTGCCCGTATAGAAAGATTGTGTACCGAAAGTACCTCATCTGGCTAGTGCAAATTGGCTGATTTTGGGGTGAAGGTCCCAAAAAAACGAAATTTATTACCCGAAACGGGTACTTTCGGGGGCTTGTATGACGGGGATGGGGGATTAAGGGGCGCGGCGGGCCGGCCTGACGCTTACCCGAGGGCCGATTTTCCCCCCGGATTTGCTAAGACGCAGAACGGCCGCCGCGGCCGTATATCTGACGATTTCCGTTTTATCGTCCAGAGATGGAACCACCTTGGGAAGAAGAGAGGGGTCATTCCGCTCCGCAATTCCCGCTGCCGCGGCAGTGCGAACCAGCCACTTCTCGTCCTGCAGGCTTTCGACGAGCGCCTGCGCGCTTTTCGGATCCGGATCTTTGCCGAGGGCACGCGCAGCCTTCGCCCTTACCGGGGTGGTGGAATCCTTCGTGACCATCCGGAACCCGGTGAGAGCCATGGAGCCATAAGGGATGAATCCGATGCCTTGATCGAACCCCATCTTTTCGAGTTCTTTGGGGTTATGCAGCATTTCCTTTTCCTGTTCCATCAGGCTGCCGCCGCTTTTGCGCTGCCGCATTAAAATCTCGTAGTCGAGTTCGAAGCCGGCGGGGTCGCCGAATTGAACCAGCGCGTCGGCTGCGGCGATGACCACCTCGCCGGATTTGTCCTGGAGCAGATTCCTTAACGCCGGCGCAGCACTTCGGGCTTTCATTTGGCCGAGAGCGGAAGCAGCCGCCGCGCGCACCCGAGGCTCTGGATCTTTCAACGTATCGGCAGCCAGAGCCTGCGCCCGGGCATCGCCGGGAAGAAGTCCGAGCGCCTGCACGGCCTGAGCTCGATGGTCGGCATCCTTCTCGGCCAATCCGTTTTTGATGACCTGCCAGGCTTTCGTCGTTGAGTCGGCGAGTAAAGGAACTGAAAGGGTAATGGTCAGGAGGAACTTGGAGAATCGGCGCATTCCGGCTATTCTCTCTCACCGGTGGGAGGCTTCTGTGATGGACGGTAGAACTCGCCGCCCCGGCTGCGCATAAACTTACCCCATTGCGCCATGCCGAGCTCATGCATATCGGCTTCGTTTTTGGGGATCACCTGCAGATGAATGCCAGCCATTTCGTCCGTGCTGCCGGGGCCGTAGGTGACACGCTGGGGGGGATGGTTTGGGTTGCGAATGTTACCTGCCGAGTTGTCGTAGGTGAAAACCATTTCGAGACGCGTGCCGGCGGGCAGGACGAACGGCGTGCGGTACCGGAACTGATTCTGCCAGTTGAAGTCCCAATCCGCAATCCACAGGAGCCAGCGCTTGTGCCCGTCGGGAAGCACCGCCCATGCCTTCATGTCTTTGCAGACGTAATGCGCGTGGGGAATGATTCCCACCACCTCAACCGGCACAGGGAGGGTGAAGCTGTCGCGCACCTGGTAGTTCTTTTCGCCCGCCGGAATATCGATATCGTTGGAGCCGAGGCCCACGTCCATCAGCACTCGCGAGGGCGGGCGATCCGCAAAATACAGCGCGATTTGCGGGGCGACCTTTTCGGTTTTCCCGTCGGGATGGAAGTGAAGCTGCATGACGAGTCGCGCGCCTTTGGGAATGTGAACCGCGGTTCCGGGCGGCATGGATACCGCTCCCATTCCCGGCGTCCAACCGCCCAGGCCGGCGGATGGAATGAATCCGGGCGTACCGAAGCACTCCCACTGGCTCTCTTTCGGTTTTGATCGCCGGCCGTTCACAAAAAACAAACCATGATGAATGGTGGTGGCTCCTTCGGTGGAGAATTGAAATGCGTGCACATAGCGGTCGCGGTCGAAAACCAGGGGCAGCGTGATGCATCGATATTGGTCGGGGCCGTCGGCGGGCACCTCGACCGGTTCAGCCATTTGAGCGACTTCATCAGGTGGCCCGAGTTGCCAAACCGACGTGGAAACGGGAGGAGTGGGAGCCCGTGTGAGATCTCCCGGTGGAGCGCCCGACCTGGCCCAACGTTGAATCACAGCGATTTCATGAGCCGTGAGACGCCGTGCGCCCGCGAAGTCCCCAAATCCGGCAATGGGTTTCCAGGGTGGCATGAAATGCGCGCGGGTGACGGCGGCGATTTGGGAGGCATGACGGCGAGCGTCGTCGAAGCTGAGAAGAGCAAACGGCGCAGGTTGACCAGGGCGGTGACACTCTACACAGTGCTCAAAGAGGATGGGCGCGACGGCCTTGCTCCACGTAGGACTCAACCCCGGACTCAACCCCGGACTCAAGCCGGATGGCGATGACGGAGTTGATTTTGTTGAAACCGGATGGTCGCCGCTGGCATACAAAGTGGTGGCGAGGAGGAGAAATGCGCAGCCCGCCGGAAAGAACGACACTCATTAAGAATACATTTCTTGCGTGCAACGTTTCGGGAAACGTGGTATGTATGTACTTGTAGCAGTTGGCGGAACCGCAGCCTCAGATCTGTTTTGAACAGGCGCCGGGGCGGAACCGGCCACTCCCTCGAAGGAATCCCATCCGATTGATGAGACGTTTTGAGCCCGTAATACGCGCCAAGACCCAAACACCCCCAAGGAGTACCGACCTCGCATGGACGGAGACCGCAAGTATTCCCATCGCGGCTATCAGGAAAATGAACGCCGCGGAGGCCAGAATGGCGACCGCGAGCGACCCAAACAGAATGGTTCGCAGCCGCCGATTGACGTAACCGGGCCCCGCCTTCCCCGCCTGGTTCAGTCTGTAACCGCGGCGCGCTGCTTCAATTGTTCGACGATGCTTGCCGCGAGCACGGATTTTTCGGGGGTGTGCCCGAAGTGCGGAACGCAACTGCATTGCTGCAAGCAATGCGCCCATTTTGAGCCCTCTACCCGTTTTCAGTGCCAGAAGCCGATCCCGGTTCGGATCGCGGTGAAGGATCAGAAGAACGAATGCACTCTGTTCACGCCGCGCTTCACGGTCGCTCGCGACACGGCCGGACCAGGCGCGAATGGCAACGGTCCCCGGTCGGGGATGGCGGGGATCAACGCGTCCCCACCTCGCAATGCCAGCGATGCGAAGAACGCGTTCGAAAATCTGTTCAAGAAGTAGATTTGCCATCACCTCCGATTTCGAGGATAATAGTGTTCGGAATCGAGGTCGCGTATTTCCGCTTTACTCAGCCCACCCATTGTCGCCGGATACGCGTTCGACCGCGCACCCGATCTGACCGACGCTGCCGAACGAGAGCGCCTCGGCGTGAGCGCGATCAAGGCGTTCGTAAAGATCACGGAAAAATGGAGCTTAACCGAGGCCCAGTCGCGTGGTTTGCTGGGCGGCATCGCGTCGTCGACCTTCCATGCGTGGAAGGCCAATCCCCGGGGTAGAAAGCTCGACCAGGATACGCTCATGAGGGTTTCGCTGGTGATCGGCATCTACAAGGCGCTGCAGATTTACTTCGGCAAGCCGTGGGCGGACCGCTGGGTTACGCTGGCGAATCGTGGTCCCCTGTTTTCCGGCCAGGCTCCGGTGGAATACATGCTGCGGCAAGGTCAGCCTGGGATGATGCAGGTTCGACGCGCATTGGATAGCTGGCGCGGTGGGCGTTGAACCATTCGCATTCGATGCGTTTCACCGGTTGATTCCGTCGCGCTTCAGTGAGATGGGAACCGTTCTGGAAGACATCGCCGACAGTGAGCGGATGCTGGCGGACATGGTTCTGCTGGATGGCGCGACCAACGACCGGATTCAGGGAGAACAGCAAGGCCTCGCGGGAATCAGCACCTATGAACTGGTGTATGGAATTCCAAACGCTCATGTCGTGAATGCGGCGTTTACACATACGGGCGAAGCCGGGGCTCGGTTTAATGACCACACGCGCGGGGCGTGGTACGCGGCCGGAGAACTGGAAACGTCATTGGCCGAGGTGACCTATCACAAGGCGCGGCGGCTGGCGGAGATCGTGGTTCCTGGGCTGCCGTGGGAGCGGCCCGATGAAGAAACCGCGACCTATGACGATTGGCTGGCGGATTTCCGGTGCTCCTTTCATGTGCTCGATCCCGATATCGAGTTCTTTGCGGATTGCCTGCTGCCGGAGCCGGTGCCGCAGTGCTATGCGGCGTCGCAGAAGGTGGCGCAACGGCTGATCGAGATGCAATCGAATGGGCTGGTTTATCCCAGTGTTCGGCGTGCGGGCGCGCGTTGTGTGGTGTGCTTTCGGCCGGCTCTGGTCTATCATCCGAGGCAAGGTGCGCGGCTGGAGATCCGGTTTCAGGCGACGCGCACTGGCTACAAGCACCGGGTTAGAAAAATGCGGGCTTGAATCGCTCCACGGCTGCGAGAAACGTCCGGCAATCCGGCGGTCCTAATCCTGCGCCAATTCGATATTGCCGGCCCGTACGTTTGTCGTTGAAGCCGATGGGTCCACGCCTTCCGCGAACGCCGGCATTCAGAATGTGCGGCGGATCCAGGTTTCGCCATTCGAGTTCGGTAGTCAGTACGAGTGGGAAGAGACCGCGTTGATATTGGAAGCTCCGGCTGTTGAGGGTTACGCTTTCCCCTTCGATGCGCGGCCAGAGCACGGCGGCACAGACCACGGTAAACGCAGCCAGCGAAACCAGGCGGAACTCAATCGGAATCTTGGAGTACACGAGAAAAAGCGTGACATCTACGACGGCGATCAGCAGGATCGCCTTGTAGTCCGGGTCGCGGGTGAGGACCGTTTTTCCGGGTTCCTCACGAATTCGAAAGCTTCGCATGCTACGGCGTGGCTTCGCCGTGCTGTGGCTGCGAAAGGTGGCGATAGAAGCCGAGATCTTCGCCTTGGAGTGCCTTGGTGGCGAAGATGATCTGGCCGGTGTGTCCGGCGAAATGCTCGACTACGTGATAGACCGCTTCGAGAACCGTCTGATGATATCCCTGCACGGTGATCTTGTCTTCGAGACGTGCGGCGGCTAAGGAAGAGATCACCTGACACGCGGCTTCGACAGTATCTCTTAACTGCGCAATCAACTCGGCCCGCGGCACACCACCCTTGGCGGTAAATTCAGAATCGCGATCCCTGACGCCCTGAAGAATCCATTGGCGGACATTGCCCGAAAGGTGGAGGCAAAGGTTCCCGATACTGTTTTCGGTGGCGTGGCCGCGTGTCCAGATCTCGTCGTCCGAGAGCCGGTCCGCACAGGCGGAGATACGGTCCACGTACTGCCTCAGCTTGGCTACTGAAAAATCAAGAAAGGCCCGTTCGATCACAAAACCTCTTCAGACCAGGTTTCGAGAACGTGCTTCACTTTCGCGGTGAACTGATCGGCTAGCGCGCCGTCGACGAGGCGATGGTCGAACGTGAGCGCGAGGAAAGCTTGGGAACGAATGGCGATGGCGTCATCAATGACGACTGGCACTTTCTCGACAGCGCCGACGCCGAGGATGGCCACTTGCGGCTGATTGATGATGGGCGTGGCGAACACGCTTCCGAAGCTGCCGAAATTGGTGATGGAGAACGTTCCGCCCAACACTTCGTCGGGCTTCAACTGACGCGAGCGGGCGCGGGCCGCCAAATCGACGATGGAGCGCTGCAGGCCCAGCACGTTCTTTTCATCCGCGCCGCGGATGACGGGGACGATGAGTCCGTTCTCAAGAGCTACCGCGATGCCCAGGTTGATTTCGTTGTGATAAACGATGTTCGTTCCGTCGATGGATGCGTTCAGCAGCGGATAGGTTCGCAGCGCTTCCACGGTAGCGCGGGTGACGAACGGCAGGAAGGTGAGCGACATGCCGTAGCGACTGGCGAAATCCTCCTTATGCTTGGCGCGCATTTTGGCGACGCGCGTCATATCCACCCGGTGCACGGTGGTGACATGCGCGGAGGTGCGCTTGGAGTTCACCATGTGCTCGGCGATTTTGATGCGCATGTTGCTCAGAGGCTCGATGCGCGTCTTGGCGCCGGTAAACGGAGCGGGCGGAACGAAAGGCGTTGCCTCAGGTTTCTTGGGCGCGGGTGGGGGTGCGAGTGCGGGTGGAGCAGCAACAGGCGCGGCCGCGACAGGTGCGGGGGTTGCCATGTACGCTTCCAGATCCTGTTTGGTGATGCGTCCCCCTGCGCCGGTTCCAGTGACCTTGGCGAGATCGATTGCGTTCTCGCGCGCCATCTTGCGAACTAAAGGCGAGAGTGGGCCGGCGGGCTCGGCGGCTTCCGGAGTGGGTGCAGGTGCGGGCGGAGTTGGAGGAGGCGCGGCCACAACAGGCGCCGCTTCCGGCTTAGCCTCGGCTTTCGCGGGAGCGGCCGCCGCGCCTTCTTCGGTGACGCGCGCCACTACCGTATTGATGCCAACGGTCTTGCCTTCTTCTACCAGCACTTCGGAAAGCACGCCCGCCACGGGCGAAGGGATCTCGGTATCCACCTTGTCGGTGGAGATTTCAAACAGCGGCTCATCCCGCTCGACTTTGTCGCCAGCCTTCTTCAGCCAGCGCGTCAGCGTTCCTTCGACAATGCTTTCGCCCATCTGGGGCATCAATATGTCTGCCATGCGAGTCTTCTCCGTCAAGTAGTTCGAAATCGAAATTGCGTGCGAAATGGGTCGCGATCCGTGAAACCACCGCGTCCCATGGGGCCACTGCGCCGAGCTTTTCCATGCTGGTCACGGGCTTGGTCAATCCGCACGGAACAATGTATTGAAAGTATTTCAGATCCGGATTCAGGTTGAAAGCGAAACCGTGCGTGGTGATCCAGCGGCTGATGTGAACGCCGATGGCCGCCAGCTTGGCGCCGCCCACCCAGACGCCGGTGCAGCCTTCGACGCGTCCGGCTGTAATGCAGAAATCCGCGAGCGTATCGATCAAGACCTGCTCGATCGAGCGCACGTAAAGATGCACGTCGCGCTTCCAATCGCGTAGATCGAGAATGGGGTAGCCCACAATCTGGCCGGGGCCATGATAGGTGACATCGCCCCCGCGATCCGTTTCGTAAAAGCCGATACCCGCGCGCGACAGTAGTTCCGGGCTCGCCAGCAGATTGGCTTTCTTGCCGTTGCGCCCCATGGTGACCACATGCGGATGCTCGACGATGAGAAGCTGATCGGGGATCTCGCCGCGCTTGCGTTTTTCAACCAGGCTCTGCTGCACGACGAAGGCTTCGTGCCATTCGAGGCGTCCCAATTCGCGCAGTTCGCAGCGGCGTGGCATGCTTACTTTACGCGTTGATCTGCAAGCCGTCGACGGCGTTGAAGGCCTCGCCAACGGCCTCATAAAGAGTGGGATGCGCGTGGATGGTGTGCATCAGCGTCTCGACAGTGGCTTCCGCTTCCATGGCCGTAACCGCTTCGGCGATGAGCTCGAAACCCTGCGGGCCGATGATGTGAACGCCCAGAATTTCGCCGTACTTTTCGTCTTCCACCACTTTCACAAACCCATCATGCATGCCGACGATGGTGGCCTTGCTGTTGCCCAGGAACGGAAACTTACCGACCTTGACCTTGTAACCCTGAGCCTTGGCCTGCGCTTCGGTGAGGCCAACGCTGCCGATTCCCGGCTCGGTGTAAGTGGCCGCCGGGATGCGGTTCTTATGAATCGGGATGGCGGGCTTGCCGGCGATCTTCGCTACCGCGACCATTCCCTGCGCCGTTGCCACGTGCGCGAGTTGCGGCATGCCCGCCACGCAATCGCCAATGGCGTAGACGTTGGGCTCGCCGGTTTGCATGAATTCGTTGACCTTGATGAAGCCGCGGTCGAGTTGCACCTTGGTGTTCTCAAGGCCAATCCCGGCGGTGTTGGGAGCGCGTCCCACGGCCACCAGCAGCTTCTCGGATTCGGTTTCTTCCACCTTGCCGTCAGCCAGCGTGATGGTCATCGCGACTCCGTTAGCGGTTTTGCGGATGTTGTCGCACTTGGCGCCGGTCTCGATGCGGATGCCTTGTTTCTTGAAAACGCGCGCCAGTTCTTTGGAGACGTCTTCGTCTTCCACGGGAACCACGCGCGGCAGCATTTCGAACACCTGCACCTTGGAGCCGAACTTGTTGAACATCGATGCGAACTCCACGCCCACTGCGCCGGCGCCGATCACGTTGAGGGTCTTCGGCACGGCCTGCAGCTTCAGGATTTCGATGTTGGTGAGGATGGAATCATCCGGGGTGAGGCCGGGGAGCATGCGCGCTTCCGAACCCGTCGCGATCAGGATGTTCTTGGCTTCGACGGTTTCGACACCTTTGTCGGTTTTGACTTCGATTTTGCCGTTGCCTTTCAGCGTGGCGAACCCCTTGATGACCTCGACCTTGTTCTTCTTCATCAGGAAGTCGATACCCTTGGAGTGCTTGGTGACGATGCCGTCCTTGCGCTCCATCACTTTGGGGAAGTTCAGCGTGGGATCCTTGAGGCTGATGCCTTCCTCTTCGGAATGTTGGACGTGGGTCCAGACTTCGGCCGTGTGGAGGAGGCTTTTGGTGGGGATGCAGCCCACCAGAAGGCAGGTTCCACCGAGTCTTGCCTGTTTTTCAATGAGTGCGGTTTTGAGGCCGTACTGGCCCGCGCGCACTGCTGCTGAGTAGCCGCCGGGGCCACTGCCAATTACTACCAGATCGTATGCCACTAGCTTTCATTCTACATGTGGGGCAGTTACTACAAGAGCGTTTGAAGATCCCGGCTTCCGCGCACCACCCGGAGAATCATGACATCTCCGTCCTCGATTCGATAGACCATGACGTAGTCGCCCACCGGAAAGGTTCGAAGGCCTACCCGCAGATCCGCGTCCCGTGCGCGGCCCATGTACGGATGGCTGGCAAGAAGGGAGAACCGGTTCGTGATCGAATCAATGAAACGGTCGGCTTTTTCAATGCTCCCGGTCCTTGATGCAACGTAGAACCAAATGCCTTCGAGGTCGAAGTCGGCTCCTTGGGCGCTACGGTGGCCCATTAACGGGACGTCTGTTGCTCAGCCGCGAGGCGAGCACGCCCCCGCCGCTTCACGTCTTCAGCCAGATCACGCATGGATTCCTGCGTGATGGGCCGTGCTTCGCCGCGTGCAAGAGAAGCCTCTGCTTCATCAACGGCAGCGAGAATTTCCAAACGAGTTCGCTCACGTTCCTCCCAAAGCAAAAGGGCTTCCTTCACCGCGTCTTCCTCGCGCTGCAGCCGACCGCTGCCGATGGCTTGGCGGACGAAAGCGATCTGATCGGGGGTGAATTGAACTTCCATCTTCTTTTACGTCAGCACTGGAGATCGTCAATCGTGCTCAGAGAGCGCTCCAGGAATCTGTTCGCTCCTGTTATCGGGTTCTCAAGTTGATCATCCAAACGGCACCCGAGTCTCTCTCGATTTCCCAGAGATGGGTTTGATTCTTTGGGCGTGGCCGCTTCCCGTCCCTCTCGATAACCTCCAGTCGGTGGTGCGGATGTTTTAGGGTAGCGGGAAGGCCCAGTCGATCTTCACTGATCTTTTCTCCCCCAGCGAGACGCTCCCAAAGAACGCCGAGACTCTGATTTGGTCGGTAGATGCCAGCGTGTAGCGGGATCGCTTTTCGGCTCATTCAATCAGTGTATGCCGATTGATGCCAAGTCCGAGGCAACCCCGGCCCTACTCCGCCGAGCCGATCCACACAGCGAACGGCGGCAGCGTCAAATTCGTCAAGCTCTTCGTTTCCTTCAAGGAATCCGCGTCCGTTAAAAGCGTCCAAACTTCAGTCGCCTTCCAATCCACGCTCAAAGTCTGCGGTTGCGCGCTGAAGTTTAGCGCCACTATGACGTTCGGCGTCCCTTTCCGCACATAAGTCAGAACGTTCGTGTTGTCCGTGTTCAACATGGTCAAGCCGCCGTCGCGCAGCGCTGGATTTTTGCGGCGCTCGGCGATCAGGAACTTATACCAATTCAGCAGGGAAGCTTTCTCGCTCTCCTCCACCTTCACGTTGACGGTCTTATAGTCATTGGCCACCGGAAGCCAGGTCTTCGCGGCGGTGCTGAAGGCGGCGTTCTTCCCCGCGTCCCACTGCATGGGAGTGCGCTCGCCATCGCGCCCCTTCTCCTTCGGCCATCCTGTCACGCCGATGGGGTCCTTCACATCTTCCACCCGCTGCGGCGTCGACGTGACCATCCCTAGCTCTTCCCCGTAGTACATCATTGCCGTCGCGCGGGTAGTGAACAGCATGGCCGCGACGATCCGCGCAATGGCCAGGTTATGCTTCCCATCACCGTAGCGATCGATACTGCGTGGATTGTCGTGGTTATCGAAAACAAAGAGAGGCTGGTCGCCCGCCGGTAACTCGCTCTCGGCATCCTGAATGCGGCTGCGGAACAGTCTCACATCGAGCTTGTTGATGAAACCCACCTGCATATCCATGGGCAGTTGCAGCTGATCCTGCTTCAAGCCGTACATCTCTTCTAACTGATGGATGTTATTGAGATAGGTTTCCCCGATCAACACGCGATCGCCCGCGTAGCTATCGGTCAACTTACGCAACTCGCGCAGAACGTCATGCACTTCCGGCAGGTTATTGGTGCGGGCGTCGTCGAGGTTGGGGTCGCCATAAGCATTGGTGCCCGGCAGCACTTTCTCGTCGTGCAGGTCCGGATCTTCAAACAAGGTCGGGATGGCGTCGAGGCGGAAGCCTGCGACGCCGCGGTCGAGCCAGAAGCGCACGGAATCGAACATCGCTTTTTGAACTTCGGGATTGCGCCAGTTCAAGTCCGGCTGTTGGGCATAGAATTTGTGGTAGTAATACTGGCCGGTTTTCGCGTCATACTGCCAGGCCGAATGCCCGAAAATGCTTTGCCAGTTATTGGGCGGATGGCCGGGGCCGGGCGCCGTGCCGTCGCGCCACACATACCAATCGCGCTTGGGGTTGGTCTTTGAGCTTGCGGATCCGATGAACCAAGGGTGCTTGTCGGAGGTGTGGTTCATCACCATGTCCATGATGATGCGAATTCCGCGTTTCTGGGATTCGGCCTCCAGACGATCGAAGTTCGCCAGTGTCCCGTACTGCGGATCAACCTGCTCGTAGTCCGAAATGTCGTATCCGAAATCGACCTGCGGCGAAGGGTAGATGGGGGAAAGCCAGATGGCGTCCACGCCGAGATCCTTCAGGTAATCGAGGCGCGAGGTGATGCCGTTGAGGTCGCCGACGCCGTCGCCATTGGAATCCTGAAAGCTACGCGGATAGATTTCGTAGACGAGGGCGTGCTTCCACCAGGGGTCGCTGGTCTGAGGGGAAGCGGTTCCGCAGACAATCAAAATGGCTAAGGCTGCTATCGATTTCTTCACGACTTCTAGAATATATGTCATGAGGGTGTTTGCCGCGGTGTTGCTGATTGCCGTCTCGACGATTTGTGCGCAAACGTCCAGTCGCAAGAAGAGCGCGGCGGCAGCAACAGGCGATAATCCACTGGCGCTGCCCGTGCTGAGCATCACCGTGAAGGGGAACCAGCAGTTCTCCGCAAAGGCGATCCTGGCCGCGACGGGAATCAAGGTCGGCGATATCGCGACTAAGGACGCCTTCGAATCGGCCCGCCAGAAGCTGGTCGATACCGGACTGTTCGATTCGGTGGGGTATCAGTACAAGCCCATGGCTGGTAAGAAGCCGGGTTATGCGGCGGAGTTTCAGGTGAGCGAAGTGAAGCCGCTTTACAAGGTACAGTTCACAGGCTTGCCTGGCACGGACGAGGAGATCAGCAAATATCTGGAATCACGCGATCCGCTCTATACCGGCTCAGTGCCGCCGACGCAACAGATCATCAAACGACTGGCGGACTTTATCGAGGCGTACACGGCGGCACGGAACAAGCCGGCGAAGGTAATCGGAAAGCTGCAACCAATTGGGCCCAACGACTTTGTGGTTGAGTTCAGCCCGGATGCGCCACTCCCGGCGGTGGCGCGCGTGGAGTTCACCGGAAATGAGGCGATCGATGAACCCACGCTACAGAATTCGATCGGCGCGGTTGCGTTCGGGCTGCCTTACACGGAACGGAATTTTCGCGAACTGCTGGATGGTCAATTGCGTCCGATGTACGAGGCGCTGGGGCACATGCGAGTGCGGTTTGAAGACATCTCGACGGAGCCAATCCCGCCGCCCACGAAGGGGTTGCTGGTCAATGTAAAGATCGTCGAAGGCGCCGTGTATAAGCTGGGCTCGGTGAAAATCAACGGCGCGAGTAAGGAGGAACGCGACGAACTGCTTCATGTGGCGGGGCTGAAGCCCGGCGGCACGGTCAACTTCGACACTGTGAATGAAGGGGCGGCCAAGGTGAAGAAAGCCGTGCGCCGCGTGGGCTATTTCAATGTCACGGTGACGGTGGATCGCACCATCGACGATGTGAACAAGAAGGTGGATGTGATGTTCAAGGTGGATCGCGGGGACAAGTACGTTTTCGGCGATCTGACAATCAACGGTCTGGATCTGAACGGCGAGGATGCCGTGCGGAAAATGTGGGGGAAGAAGCCCGGCGATGCGTACAATCCGGATTATGCGGAACACTTTCTGGCGGAGGTGAAGGATGCGGGCATTTTCGATTACCTCGGGCCGACGCATTCCGCGGTGAAGATGAACGAGGCGACACACACGGCGGATGTGACGCTTTCCTTTACGGCGGAGAAGCCGAAGCCGGGGAAGAAACGGCCGAATTAGACTTGGCCGGGTCTTTGCGATGCTCCGAGCTTCGTATTCGGCTTCGCTCGGCGACCCATCGCCGCCTCCTGCCAGATACAAGCCAGCGTTGAAGGGGGTTTCCAAGTAGCAGCCACTGGCAACTCGCCCCAAGAAAGAGAGCGGCTGCCGTCAAGTATGATCCCTCGTGAATGGAAGGATGGAAACGATGCGGTAGGAAGAACGCTATCGGAGTGAAGACCAGAGCCACGGCCAGTTGTGACGGCACGTCAACGACCATCAATAGTTTTAGTGCGGGAGACTCGTATTCTTCATAAGAACATAAGGCATCATTAGACCCAGTATTGCCACTGGCCTTCATAGATCACCCAGGCAGCGAGGCAGGCATTGGTCACTGCATGCGCCAGAATCGAATCGAGTAAGTTGCGCGTGCGAACGATCCAGAGATTATAGGCCAAGCCGGCGAGCAATCCGACATCCCAGTAAGAACCGTGCTCGGACGCGAAAAGCAGTGCCACGATCCAGAACGCACTCGCGCTGTAAGCGCCCAGCCGCACGGAGCGGAAGTCGCGGTCAATCAGCCAGCGCATCAGGAAGCCTCGCCAGAAAAGCTCTTCGAGTACGGGTATCGTGACGACGCTGTTCAAGACTCGCGAAACGAGGAACAGCGGATCACGCCGTGTCGAACCGGAAGCAACGTGCCCCACCAGCGCGTTATTGAAAATGGGGAGCGAGCGATAGCCGGGGTATAGATGATCCGGCGCAATCCAAAGCAGGAATACTCCCACGCCGACTAAGACGCTGAGAAGCGGAAAATGCGGTTTGCCTCGTAGCGCCGGCAACGACACGCTTGTGATGACGGCGGTCTCGACGACAAACCGCGCCCACTGCGGCACAGGCACAAACGAGTTCACCACCAGAATCGCGATGAAGACCGCGAACGGCAGCACGTACGCTAATGATGCATTGCGCGCCATGCGTCGAGATAGCCTTTCGTTTTGCCCGACTCGATCCAGTGCGGGATCACGGGACTGTCTCCGAGGCTTTCGATGGCAACCGCGAGGGCTCGCGTGATCCTGGCCATATTCTCGTAGTTCAGTTTCTGCCACTTGTCCGAGATGCGGTGGTAATCGGGATATTCGTAAGCGGCAACGAAGGTGTGGGACGGAATACCGGCTTGCGCAAGAGGGAAGTTGTCGCTGCGGGCAAAGTAGCTGAGGTTGTCGCGAGTGTCTTTGAGAGGAACGCCGGCGGACGCCAGTGCTGGCGCAACCAGTTGAGGCAGGTCGGACAGAGCGTATCCGGTTACGCCCAGCGCGGCGGCGGGCACGTCTCCGTCCGACCCGGTGTCGCCAAGCTGCTCGAAGTTGATGTCCGCAACGATCCGGGTAAGTGGAACGGGCGGATGCTTCGCAAACCAAGTCGACCCCAGTAAACCTTTCTCCTCTCCAAAGAAGGCTAGGAAAACAAGGGTGCGCCTTGGGCGCGGAGTCTCTCGGGAAAATGCAGAGGCGAGGGACAAGACGGCCGCTACGCCACTGGCATTGTCATTCGCACCACTATAGATGCCGGAGTCGCCGGCTCCCAGGTGGTCATAGTGCGCGCTCACCAGAATGATCTGGTCGCGCAAGACGGGATCGGAGCCGCGCAGCAACCCAATGACATTGCGGACCCGGATGGGTTTGACCGATGGCGCGCCGATATTCAGGCTGACGCGCGCACCGGTATCGCCCGTGGGCAAGCGATCGAAAATGGATTCGACGTCGCCGGCGGGAATCGTGATCACGGGAACGTCGGACTGCGTAGCCCCGGGCAACAAGAGACCTTGGCGCCATCCTGGGGTGACGGTATACCGGCTGAGCTGGACGATGGCATCGGGACGAGAAATTTCCAGCCTCCCGATGGTCGCTGGATCGGAAGGCGACCGAAGCATCAGAACCTTGCCATTGAGCGGGCCCTCGATCTTCATGCCGGGCGCCCACTTGAGGACGGTTTCGTTCACCAGATGGGCACGCTCCACACTATCGACGGCGATGCGCGACGATGGGATGGAACGCGCGGGCTCGCCGGCGCCGGAAATGCTGAATTGCACCGTTTCGAGGCTGCCTGAGATTTCGACGAAATCGGCGTACTGCGAATAGTCGGGACCGGTTTCACTTTCGAGCCCGTCGGCGCGAAACTCGGAAGCAATATAAGTCGCGGCAACCTCCAGGCCGGGCGAGGGAGTGTCGCGCCCCTGCAGCGCGTCCGAAGCGAGAAAGGAGACAGTGCCTCGCAGGGAAGCGGCAGTAATCGAATCGGTGAATGAGGGAGCCTGGGCGACGGCGACGGCGGTGAGAAGCGCGAGAAGCAAGAACTTCATCGGCTATGGGCGCATGCCTTTGGTGATTTCGAGGGCGCGCTCCCAGAGCATGGCCAGCTCGTTGCCACACCCGAGGAAGAGCATTCCGCGATCCCGCCAGAACTGCGCCAGCGCCAGGTTGCGCGTCTGGATGCCGGGCGCGACTCCGTGCTTGGTGCAACTTGCGACAATCTCGTCGATCGCGTCAACCAGGACGGGATTTTCAAAGTCACCGGGGAACCCGAACGAAATGGAAAGGTCGGCCGGCCCCACCATGACGGCGTCGATTCCGGGGACGGAGAGCAGTTCGTCGCGCGCCTCAAATGCCCGGCGGGTTTCGATCTGCAGCACCACCATGGAGTTCGCGTTCATGTGCTCGATTACGCTCGGGAAGCTGTGGCTTTCGTAATCGAGATGGTGAAGTGAGAGGCCGTAGCCGCGCACTCCGACCGGAGGGAACTTGGTCCAGGAAACGGCGCGCGCCAGCAGTTCCGGGTCTTCGACGCGCGGGAAGATGATGCCATCCGCCCCACAATCGAAGGCGCGGGCGACCAGGGTATACAGCAGTTCGCCGACGCGTACGATGGGCGACAAGCCGGCCAGGCGTGCGACGCGGCAGATGTCCTGAAGAGTTTCCAGATCGAAGCCGCCGTGCTCGGTATCGAGGAAGGCCCAATCGAAGCCGGCCTTGGCGAGCAGCCGGGCGACTTCCGGAGAGCGCAATTGCCAGTAGCCGGTGCCGATCTGCAGGCGCTTCTGTTTGAGGGCGTGCTTGACGTGATTGACGTGCATAGACCAGATCGTATCAGGAGAGACCGTATTGGGCGCGGAGGCGCAGTTCTCGTGTGAGACTGGACGGGACTTTGTTTTTGGAGGCGGATTTTCGTTAGGCGGCGGTCCTTTCCGGGAACAAAGTGCTCTCGATTTCGGTGAGAAGGCCGACATCGTGCGCCGTTTTGAGGCTTTCCCGGGTGATTTTGGTGAGCGGAGTCACGATGTGGAGTCGCTTTTTGCGAACCATTTCCGGCTCCGATGTTGTTGATT
>Ga0182012_10000277_pt1 | contig 58898 bp, 47 predicted proteins | sample 612S2SmetaG_FD_120486 | JGI IMG/M metagenome (GOLD analysis project Ga0182012, IMG submission 120486) | Permafrost microbial communities from Stordalen Mire, Sweden - 612S2S metaG | ecosystem: Environmental > Terrestrial > Soil > Wetlands > Permafrost | place: Sweden: Stordalen | collected... | reverse complement strand
GTTCTTGCCTTTGTTCCCGCTCGAGCGGCTCGGATCATCCTCGCTTCCTCGACGATCGGATTGCTGGCCGCCCTGATGTTGACCGCCCGCGCCACCTTGTTGGCCGGCCTGTCCTCCGCGCTGCCCGCCCTGACCGCCGCTTTGCTGGCCGCCACTGCCGCCTTGGCCCGTGCCGCCTTGACCCGGCGTTCCCTGCTGCCCGCCCGATTGCTGCGGGTTTTTGCCGCCCGATTGGCCCGCGCTTTGGTCGCGCTGGTTGCGGTCTCCATCCTTCGAGCCTGAAACGTTGCTATTGGACATGAATCTCTCCTGTAACGACTGAAGTCATCAGCCAAGGTCAGGGTAGGTCGTCCGCGTCGGGCGCATCATCCGCAGCGCGCGAGTTTGCGGGGTAGGCGCCGGCTGACGGTCGCTCTCCTACCGCCTCCCACGCGGTGCGCGGACAGATTGCCAGGCGCCCTTGCCGCACAGTGGCGGGGCACGATGGGTGCACAACAGAGAACGTACGATGAAGCAAACACTAATTACATGGGTCGGCGTTGCGACACTGGCGGTGCTGGCCGGGTGCAATAACGCGAAATCGCCGGACACGGCCGCGCACGACATCGCGGCGGCGGATCAATCCGCATCGGCGAAAGTCGCGGACGCGCAGCGCGATGCGCAGAAGGATATGAGCGCGGACGCCTACAATGTCGCGCTCGCGCAAGCCGATGGCGATCACAAGGTCGCGATTCAGAAGTGCGAGACGCTCCAAGGTCACGATCAACAGACGTGCAAGGATCAGGCCGACGCGGATTACGAGGCTGCCAAAGCGAACGCCAAGGCGGCGAAGGTGTCGAGCCAGCCCTGAGCGCGCTCAGCGGGAGCTGGCCGTGGGGACATTGCGCCACCAGGCCAGCATCATCAATGCGGCCGCCAGTGTGAGGTAGGCGAGGCATAGCTGGATCGCCAACTCACGCTCGGCGCCGCCCAGGCGCCAGGCCGCATAGGAGCTGCCGTCGAGGCGCACCGAATGGATGATCCCGAAGAAACAGAGGACCGCGCCCGCGGCGAGGAACCCCGCCGCGGCGCGAAGTCGCTTTTCGATCATCTCGACCACGAATGCTCCCCATAGCGTCGCGGTGACGATGAACCCGTTGCCGAGCACGATGATCGCGGGCAGCGACGAATGCGCCGCAGGCGCCATCAATTGCACGAGCCGCGCTGCCGGTATGAACTCCGGCTTGGACAGCTCTATCGTCAGCATGCGCGCGATTGCAGGGAAGAACGCGAACGCCACGGCACCTGCGTGCCGCGCGGGAACGGCCTGGAAGGCCTGCACCGTGATATCCATCGATACGAACACCATCACCGGCGCCAGCACCGCGATCGGGATGAGCTCGATGAGATTCGACACATATCCCAGCATGCCGCCTACACCGATGAACAAGCCGGTCAGGGCGACATAGCCCGCCCGTGCGCCCATTCTTTTATACGCGGGGTGGCCGATGTAGGGGGTGGTCTGCGCGACGCCGCCGGCGAGGCCTGCGATCAGCGTGGCGGCAGCCTCCCCCAAGAGGATCTTTCGCACGTCGTAGTCGTCCCCCGCGACTTTCGCGCTTTCGGTGTTGTTGACGCCGCCTATCACCGTCAACAGCGCGAACGGCAGGATCAGCGGCAGATAGTCGGGCAGGTCGCGAAAGCCGGCGAGAACTCCCAGATCGGAATGCGGCCACGCGAGCCTCATCAGGGGAACCCCCGGCAATTCGACCCGCATGCCGGCGACGTGCATCGCGCCGAGCCCGTAGTAAACCAGCGATCCCGCGATGACGGCGAACAGCACGCCCGGCATGCGCAGCGGAATCTCACCCCGCGCCACCAGCGCGTAGAGCACGAGGCCCAGGGTCAAAATGCCTGCGACGGGGTCTTTCATGAGCTCGACCAGAGGGAGAAAGCCGATCAGCATGAGCGCGATCCCGGCGAGCGAGCCGAGAAGTCCCGCCTGCGGGACCATGCGTTGCACGCGCCTGCCCACGAACGCGAGCACGAGCTTCACGGCGCCCATCGTGAGCGTCGCCGCCATGCCGAGGTGCCAGGTGGCGATGCCCGCCTCCATGGGCGAAAATCCCTGGGCCCGATAGCGCGAGAACGCCGGCCCGAGCACGAGCAGCGCCATGCCGATGCTCGACGGCGTGTCGAGCCCGAATGGCATGGCCGTGACATCCGTGCGGCCGCTTCGGTGGGCGAGGCGCACGGCGAGCCACGCATAAAACAAGTCACCGGCGCAGACCCCGAGGGTGGTGCCGGGGAACATCCGCTCGAACACGATATCCGCGGGAATCTTGAATGTGCCGATGAGCAGCGCCGCGAGCAGCGCGAGCACGGAGAGATTGTCGACGACCAGCCCGAGGAAGCCGTTGACGTCGCCGCCCACGAGCTTCGGGTAACGGCTGCGCAAAACTCAGGTCCCGAGATTCAACAGAGCCGCGTTGCCGCCGGTGGCCGTGGTATTGACGGTCAGGGTTCGCTCGCCGGCAAAGCGCGCCATGTAATGCGGGCCGCCGGCCTTGGGCCCGGTGCCGGACAACCCGCTGCCCCCGAACGGCTGCACGCCGACCACGGCGCCGATCATGTTGCGATTGACGTAGGTATTGCCGACGGAGGTCTTTTCGAACACCGCGCGCCAGAACGACTCGAGCCGGGTCTGCACCCCCAGGGTCAACCCGTAGCCCGTATTGCGTATCGCGGCGAGGACCTTCGCCGCGTCGGCGGATCGGTAGCGCACCACGTGCAGAATGGGGCCGAATTCCTCGCGTGTCAGCTGGCCCGCATCCTTGAGCTCGATGAGATGGGGAGCGACGAAACTGCCATGGACATGCGACTCGTCGAGCCGGCAGGCCTTGATGATGCGCGCCTCGTGGCGCATGCGCTCGATGTGCCGATCGAGCCCCTGTTGCGCGGCGGCCGAGATGACAGGGCCCACGTCGGTCTGCAATTCCGCCGGGTTGCCGATCACGAGCTCATCCATGGCGCCCGAGATCATCTCGATCACGGTGTCCGCGATTTCCTCCTGCAGAAATAGCAGCCGTAGCGCCGAGCAGCGTTGACCGGCGCTCATGAAAGCGGAAGTCACCACATCGTCCGTCACCTGTTCCGGCAACGCGGTCGAGTCGACCAGCATCGCATTCAATCCGCCGGTTTCGGCGATCAGCGGAATGATGGCGCCCTCGCGGGCGGCCAGCATGCGGTGGATGGTGAGCGCGGTGGCCGTCGAGCCGGTCATGGCGACCCCCGCGAGTGCGGCGTGGGTGAACGCCACCGCACCGAACGCCCGGCCGGCGGAGGGGGTGAGGTGCAGCACCTCGGGCGCAACCCCGGCCTCGTGCAACAGGGCGACGAATCGCTCGGCGATCAGCGGGGTCGTCTCGGCGGGTTTCGCCACCACCGCATTGCCGGCGGCAAGCGCCGCCGTCACCTGCCCCGCAAAAATCGCGAGTGGGAAGTTCCACGGACTGATGCAGGCGAATACGCCCCTGCCGTGCATCGACAGCTCATTGAGCTCTCCGGTCGGACCTTCGAGGCGGGTGGGCTGGCTGAACTCCTTGCGCGCCCGCACCGCGTAGTATCGGCAAAAATCCACCGCCTCGCGAACCTCGGCGATCGCATCCGAATACGTCTTGCCCGCCTCCCGCACCAGAAGCTCGTAATAATCCATGCGCGATTTCTCCAGGAGCGCGGCCGCCTGATCCAGACAGTCCGCCCGGACGGCGCCGCCGAGCTCATCCCAGGCGGGCTGTGCGCGGCTGCCCGCGTCGAAGGCGCGCGCTATCTCCTCGGCCGTGGCGTCGCGGGAGATGCCCACGGTTTCGCGACGGTCCGCCGGGTTGGTGATCGCATGGCGTTGCCCGTGCGCGGAAGCGTCGCCTGTGTCGCTTCGCGCGGGCGCCGCTGTCTGATCGGCGGAACGGCGACCGGCCACGCCTGCGCGCAGCGTGTCGAGCGTCCGGGGATCGCCGAGATCCACTCCGAGGGAGTTGCGCCGGTCGGTGTAGAGCGCGACGGGATTCGGGAGTCTGGGGTGCGCGTAGGTCTCCAGCCGCTCGAGCTCGGTGATCGGATCCCGCACGATATCGGCCACGGGCACCTCCTCGTCCATGAAGCGGTTCACGAACGAGGTATTGGCGCCGTTTTCCAGCAAACGGCGCACCAGATAGGCCAACAGGTCCTTGTGCTCGCCGACCGGCGCATACACGCGCACCGGAGGAAACTCCGGTACCCGGCGGGCGGCCTCGGCGTATAGCAGGCGGCCCATGCCGTGAAGCCGCTGAAATTCATACGTCGCGCCGCGCGGAGCGAGTTCGAGGACCGCGGCGATGCTGTGCGCATTGTGCGTGGCGAACTGCGGGTAGATGACATCCAGGTGCTTGAAGAGCTGACCCGCGCATGCGAGATAGGACACATCGGTCGTGACCTTGCGCGTGTAGACCGGATAGCCCGACAGGCCGCGCTCCTGGCTGCGCTTGATCTCGCTGTCCCAGTAAGCCCCTTTGACCAGGCGCACGGTCATGCGCCGTCCGGTCGAGCGCGCGGTAGCGGCCGCCCAATCGATCACGTCCGCGGCGCGCTTGGAGTACGCCTGCACCGCGAGGCCGAGACCCGGCCAATCGCGGGTAAGCGAATCGCGCGCGAGCGCCTCGATCACATCGAGCGACAGGTCCAGCCGGTCCGCCTCCTCCGCATCGACCGTGAGCTGGATGCCGCAAGCCGCGGCGCGCCGTGCCAGCTCGATCGTCTTCGGGACCAGCCGGCTCATGACGCGCGCGTGCTGAAGCAGCGAATAGCGCGGCTCGAGCGCCGAGAGCTTGATGGAGATGCTCGATCGCTCGTGCGGGCTCGAGCCGGCCCGCTGCGCGCCGATGACGTCGATCGCATGCTCGTACGATCTCGAGTACCGATCCGCATCCTTGAGGGTGCGCGCGCCCTCGCCGAGCATGTCGAAGGAGCACAGCGCCACCTCCGGCTCGCGCGCACTGCGCTCGAGCGCTTCCTCGATGGAGCGGCCGACGACGAACTCGCCGCCTATGATTCGCATCGCCCGCCGCACCGCGAGGCGCACCAGGGGCTCGCCCGCCTTGCGCGTGAGCTTGCGCATCCACCCGGCCGCATCCACCTTGATCGACGGATCCAGATCCAGAATCCCGCCGGTCAACATGAGACCCCAGGTCGACGCGTTGACGAACAGCGATTCGGATTTGCCCGCGTGCGCGGACCAATCCCCGGTCGCCAGCTGCTCCGCGATCAACCGGTCCGCGGTGGCGTCGTCCGGTATCCGCAGCAGCGCCTCGGCGATGCACATGAGCGCGATGCCTTCCTGATTCGACAGCCCGAATTCCTGCAGGAACGCATCCAGGAACGGCCGCTCGTCGCGGCGCGCGCGGGCGCCCTCGACCAGGGCCACCCCGAGCGAGACCGCGCGGTGGCGCGCTCCGCCCGTGAGCTCGAGCTGGTGCAACAGGCGTCCGACCGCCTGATCCTCCGGCCACAGGGCGTGGTCCCGGGCCGCCGCGCGGGCCGAATCGGAAGGCGGCGGCGGGGAATGATCCTGCGGATTGGCGGCCATGGCGAAGTCCTCGGAGGAAGCGCGGAAAAAAGGTGCGGACACTAGTATCGGCAAGGATGCGGGCGAAAACCAGAAGCAGCGGCGCAGGTCCAGGCGATGCGGCGGGCCGCCCGGTGCGGCCGACCGAATGAGGCGGCCGGCCGTTGCCGTGCGGTCGGGCCCTGCGCCCGGCGCGTCCTAGGCGGCCTCGAACCCCGCCGGCGAGACCTCGCGTGCTGGTCGCGCGGCATCGTTCCCGCCGCGAGCCCAGCCGGCTTCCCGCGGGGGCGAGGGCAGCCGCATCAGCGTGCTCTTGCCGAACAGCGACTCCACCAGATCGACCGCCAGCGCGGCGGTCTTGTTGCGCACATCGAGCGCGGGGTTCAGCTCCATGATGTCGAGCGATCCCACGAGCCCGGTGTCGGCGATCATTTCCATGCAAAGCTGAGCCTCGCGGTAGGTCATGCCGCCCGCGACGGTCGTGCCCACGCCGGGCGCGATTTCGGGGTCCAGGAAGTCCACGTCGAAACTCACGTGAACGTGGGTGTCCTCCGTGAGTCCATCCAGCGCGAGCTCCATGATCCTCCGCACCCCCATCTCATCGATGGATCGCATGTCGAACACCGGCAGCTCCTGGTCGTGGACGAATCGCCGTTCGCCGGGATCGACGCTGCGAATGCCGACCTGCCGGACCCACTGCGGCTGAATCGCGGGCGATGCGCCACCGAGCTGGAGTTCGGGCGGACCGAAGCCGCACAGACACGCCACCGGCATGCCATGCAGGCTCCCGCTCGGACTCAATTCGCGCGTGTTGAAGTCAGCGTGGGCATCGAGCCAGAGCACCCGCAGCGGACGATCCGTTTCGCGGCAGTGCCGTGCGACCGCCGACACGGAGCCGATCGAGAGGCTGTGATCTCCACCCAGAAGGATGGGCAGCCTCGAGGCTTGCAGCTCCCGGTACACCGCGGTATGCAGCTCCCGGCTCCAGGCCGCAACTTCGCGCAGATTCCGATAACCGTCGACCCGCTGAAGTCCGGGGTTGGGCGGCCCGCCGACGTTGCCGCAATCGACCACCTTGAGGCCGCGGGCCGCCAGTGCCGCATGCAAGCCGGCGACGCGCAGCGCCTCGGGGCCCATCGAGGCGCCGCGATCGCTCGCGCCGACATCGGTGGGCGCGCCGATGAGACTCGCAACGCGCGAACGCGCGGGACGGCTGTCGGACGCGATGGCGGAGCTCATGCCGAGAACACCCGCGAGCGGGACCTGGCGTCCACGCCGGGCGCCTCGTCGTGCCCGCGGTCGCGACGGGCCCGGGTGCCGCCGAGCTTCAGTTCTCCGTAAAGGTCCTTCGGGTCGTCGAGCATCGGGATGAGGTCGATGGACGCGCCCCCGCTCTGCTCGCGGTTCAATCGCTCCAGATAGCGAAGCGCCGAGAAGTCGTTCAGGGCAAAACCCACGGAGTCGAAAATCGTCACTTCACGATCGTCCGTGCGCCCCAGCTGTCTGCCCGACAACACGTCGGCGATCTCGATCACGCTCTCGGAAGCATCGAGCTGCTGGATTTCGCCCTCGATACGCGCCTGAGGCTCGAATTCCACCACGATCCGCGCGCGCGGCAAGCGCAATATGCCGACATGCAGCTCCGTCTTGCCCGGACAGTCGCCGCCCACCGCATTCAGGTGCATGCCCGGCTCGATCATGTCGGGGGTGAGAATGAGGGCGCTGCGCTTGTCGGCGGTCACCGTGGTCACGATGTCGGCGCCTCGCACCGCCTGGCGCGTGTCGGTGCACGCGATGACGTTAAGCCCTGGCAGGCGTTCGGCTTCCAGGTTGAGCTTGAGCTTGGCCGTGGCTTCGGGGTCGGTGTCGAACAGCCGCAGCTCGCGGATGCCGAGCATGTGGTGGAAGGCGATGGCCTGAAACTCGCTTTGCGCTCCGTTGCCAATGAGGGCCATCACCCGGCTCCCGGCGCAGGTCATGCGGCGGGCGGCCAGCGCCGACATGGCGGCGGTGCGCAGCGCCGTGACGAAGGTCATCTCGGACAGCAGCATCGGATATCCGCTGGCCACATCGGCCAGCACCCCGAAAGCAGTGACTGTGAGAAGACCCGCGGCGGTGTTCTTCGGATGACCGTTCACGTACTTGAACGAATACAGCCGGCCGTCGCTGGTCGGCATCAATTCGATCACGCCGGCCGCCGAGTGAATCGCGTGGCGGGCCGATTTCTCGAACTCGTTCCAGCGCAAATAATCCGCCTCTATTTCGCCCGCCAGCGCCTCGATGAAGGGTGCAAGCCCGACTCTGGAAACCAGTTCACCGACTCGCTTCGTGCCGATATAGCTGACCATGCCGTTGTCTCTCTTTTCGTTGTATAGGGCAGGGACTCCCCCATGCCCAGCGGCAGTGTGGTCTAGGCGTGCGCTAATTAATAGATAGAAATTTGCCAAAAAGACCATATAATTGCTCATATTGTCAGTAAAAATTGGCGTTTTGTGGATAATACCGATCGCAACCTCCTCTCCCTGCTTCGCAGCGATGCGCGCATGACCGTCGCGGCCATGGCGAAGACCGTGGGAGTCTCGCGCGGCACCGTCCAGAACCGCATCGCCCGCTTGGAAGCCGATGGCATCGTGCTCGGTTACACGGTTCGTCTGAGGAGCTCGGCAGAGGATCAGAGCATCCGGGCGCTGATGACCGTCGCGGTCGAAGGCAATCGCACCGACGAAGTACTGAGGGCTCTGCGCGGCGATCCGGCGGTGTGCGCGCTCCACACTACGAATGGACGGTGGGACATCGTCGCGGAGCTTCGAGCCGACAGCCTCCAGGCCGTCGACCGGGTGCTGGGCCGGATCCGCCTCATCGATGGCATTTCCAACACGGAAACGAGCCTGCTGCTCTCGACCCACAAGTAACGCGGGGTGCGGCGCAATGGGATCCGCGCCTGCGGACATGCAGTGGCACCGTTGTGATTTTTACAACGAAAGCGATTGAGCGGGCCAAAGCTCCCGGCGCTGCCGCCTATCGATTAAAGTGTCGCCATGATTGAAGCAATGATCGTGGCGGCCGGCTATGTGGCCTATTGGTCCAGCTCCCCGGGGCTGGAACCCATCGTGCGCCCCCTTATTTTCGTCTTTCTGTTGCTGGCGGCGATGCTGGCGATCGCGGGACACCGGGTCAAGCCGATAACGCCCACGGCGACCGAGCTGCTCCTGTACACGCTCGGCTTGGTATCGGCGGGGGTGGCCCTGGTCCGCTCCGTCGACTATTCGATTTACTACTCGATGTATTTTCTCACCGCCATCATCTGCTTTTCCGTGATTGCGAGATCAGTGCCGCTCGAGCGGCTGCTGGACCTGGCGGCGCTGAGTGTGTTGCTGTGCGTGGTCACCACGATCCTCTTCGACTGGCAGGACCTGCTGACCTGCTTGTCCATCTCGATCGGCAAGAGCGGCCTGCGACGCTTCGGACCCTTCGGGAATCACCCGTTGCTCGTGGGTTATTTCGCCGGCTCGGGATCGATCCTCATGGTCCGCCGCGCCTATCTGACCCGCAACAAGTGGGAGCGTATCGCAATGGCCGGCGGGGTGGCTTTCGCGTGGGCCATGGTGCTCGCCGCATCCGCGCGCTCCGCCGTCCTCGGGCTGATCGCCGCCTCGTTGTTCGCGTTCGGCGCGGAGCTTAGATTCCTCAAGGGCACCAAGCTTGGGCGCGGCGGCGTGATTCTCATCGTTGTCGGTTTGATGGTCGCCGTCTATCTGGCCTTCACCAGCACGTACCTGCAGGATATTCTGGAGGTGAACTCCAATACACGCGGAGTCGGCTCGGGCGTCACCGGTCGCACCGACCTTTGGGCGAAGGGATTGGAGGCTTTGACCTCCGATCCGTTTCTGGTTGCTTTCGGCGGAGGCCTGCGATCATCGGAGTATTCCGTGATCGGCTTTCTCACCGAGAATTCCTACATCACCATCTTGCTCGACAGCGGTGCCCTCGTGGGCTCGACTCTGATCCTGTTCGTACTGATCGCCCCCTTCAGCGCCTTGCGCCAGCTGCGCGCTTCGACGGCCAAACCCAATCCACTCCTGCTGTTTCCGTCGTTTTTCGTGTTTCTGATCGTTCAGTGCTTCTTCGTTCGATACCTCATCGGGCTCGGAAACCCGACCGCGCTCTTCACGCTCGTTCTGTTGATGGCCTTGTCGATGCGCGCAGGGTTCCGCGAAAGTGTCGCGAAAGATCCTCAGCCAACCCGCGCGGCCTCTCCGGGCGAGGCTCGAACGCCTCAGCTCATCAACGCGACGCCCAAAGGCTCCGGACCCACTGTCTAACCGATTCGGTCCGCCGCTCGAAGAGATACCAGAGACCGGTGACGACGATCAGCACTGCGCCGAGCAGCAGCGCGAATTCGCCGTAGGCCGCAGCCCCCGGCTGCCGCTGCGTCAAATGCAGCGAAAAAAAGCACAGGGCGAGCAGCGGAAAATGAAACAGGTAGAGCGTGTAGGATATTTTGGCAAGATGGGACGCTGCGGCCTGCGCCCGGGGTAACGCGGCCGAATTCGGCTGGAGCCTGAGGCCGATCAACAGTCCGGCCACGGCGACGCCCAGGAAGATGCCGGACCCCGCGATCGTTCGCTGCTTGAAGACGACGAGCAAGGCGATCGTCAGGACCACGGAAGCGAGGGTCAAGGGCAGCGCGGCCGACGCGCGGATCCGGGAGAACGTCAGGGCGCCGAGCCATCCGAGAAGCCAGATGACGAATCCCACCTCGATGGGGGCCGGCAGCCAAGCCAATATTGCCACGCCGGCTGCCGCAAATCCCACGCCGCGCCAGGAACTTCGCCGGTGCCAGGCGAAAGCCAGGAGTGGAAATGCCGCGTAGTACCAGAATTCGTAGGCAAGGCTCCAGAGCGGGCCGTTGGTGCCGAGCACCGGCACAAGAATGGTCTGAAGAAACAACGCATTTCCGGCGAACGCCGCCATCGACAGGTCGAGAGGCGCACCGTTTCCCGGTCCGCTCGACGACATGTCGAACCGGCTCCCGTCGTAACCGTCACCGCCCGCCATCGAAATCCCCAGATGGTCGACCGCCTCGGTCCAGATGAGCGCCGGAATCAATACCAACCAAAGCCGGGTCAACCGAGCGGTCCCGTAATCGCGCCAGAAGAAACGGCCTTCGCGCTGCTGCCGCCAGACCGATCCGCCCACGAGCCACCCGCTCATGACGAAGAAGATCACGACGGCCTCGTGACCGAGCCCTGTCGCGAAGTAGAAAAGACGATCCAGCACCGTGGGTCGCGCGACCGCCACAAAATTGACGAACAGGAATGAGCGCAGGTGGCTGACGCAGACCTCGAGCGCAGCGATGCCGCGCACCGCATTGAACCAAACGATTTCTCTGTGCTCGGCCTGCGCCAACCGTCTCTCCTATGGACACCCCCGCCTGACCTATGCACCCATCTGAGTGGCGATGGGACCATCTGTCAAGTGGGCGCGCGCAGAGCGGCTATTTCTGGCCAGGCGGTCTGTGGGCGCGCGCCGACTCGGGACTCGCGACAACGCTCGCGGATTAAACGCAGGGGAGCACTGCCACGAATAACCTCGCCTCGGCTGACCCATCTTCGCACCCCGTCGCCACGATTTTTACCTCGCGCTCCTGCCGTCCGGACAGCACCGCGAGGTCCCACGGTGCGAGCTGCTCCGTGCTCCCGTCGCTTGCGAGCTCGATCCCCGCATCGATCGGGAACACCAGCATCGACTCATGGCTGCCGACAGTGAAGGATCGTGCCTCCCGCAATGACTCCACTCGCGTCCGAACGCCGCGAAGGTTCTTGGAGACCATCAGATTCAAATCCACACAGGGCCCATTCACGAGTTCGCAAAGCGTGGCGAGGCCGCCGTCGAATTCCTCCATGTCGCCGACGTCGCGCAATTCGCGGACGCGCGGTGGGGGACCGCCCGAAAAATTCAACACCACGCCCGCGCCCTTCAGCAACACCATGAAACGGTGGTAGGCGGCAAAATCTGAAAACGGGCCGGAAGTGTCGATCCGGGCGAGACTCACCCGCCAATCGAACGAATCACCGTTCGGCGGCACCCGGATCGCCTCCCGGGTGACGCCGCCGCCGTTTTTCCACGGCACGGCGGTGAACGAAGATTGTCGAATGATGCGCATGTGCCAAAATCATACCCAACTATGAGCGCCCCCATCGATGTGGTGATCGTCGGCGCAGGAGTCGCCGGTCTTGCCGCCGCACGCCTGCTCGCGAGCGCGGGCCTGCGCGTGACCCTCATCGAGGCCCGCGACCGGGTCGGCGGACGGATTCACACCCATCACCTGGCGCCGGACATCCCCATCGAGCTCGGCGCGGAGTTCATTCACGGCCAGCCTCCCGCGCTTTGGACGCTGATTCGCGAGGCCCGATTGCCGACCTACGAACTCGAGGGCTCGGAGATCGCCTACGAAGGCGGCCGGCGCAGCACCCGGGGCGATCTGCCGGGCCATGCGCATCGCGTGCTCGAGGACATGGTGCAATGGCTCACCCGCCAGCCCGAAGGAACCGATATGACCTTCGAGCAGTATATGCAGTCGCACCCGACGGGGCCTGATGCCGCGGAGGCCGCAACGAGATATGTCGAGGGGTTCAACGCGGCGGATCATCGCCGCATCGGCATCGCCTCACTCGTCAAGCAGCAGCGGGCGGAAGATGCCATCGAGACGGATCGTCTGTTCCGTGTCTCCTCGGGATACGACGCCGTTCCGAGGTTCCTGGCGGCCGAGTTCGCCCGCGCCGGCGGGACGCTCCACTTGCAGACGCCGGCGCAACGAATCGACTGGAGCCGCGGGTCGGTCACCGTGACGGCGGGGAACGCGCGCCGCATCCAATTGCACGCCCGGCGCGCGCTCATCACCGTGCCTTTGGGCGTGCTGCAGGCCGGCGGCATTCAATTCGAGCCCCGCCCGGCTGAGATTCTCGCGCAGGCGGATCGCCTGGCCATGGGAGCCGCCATGCGGATCGTGCTGGTGTTCAGCACCAAGTTCTGGCCTGAGAACATGAGCTTTTTGTTCACACCCTCGGAGCTTCCGGCCACGTGGTGGACCCCCATGCCGAACGGCGCGCCCGTCCTCACCGGATGGGCGGGCGGCCCACGGGCCGCTGCCATCGAGCGCTACGCAGGTCGTGATGGGGGTGAGCAGGCGCTGTTGACCGCCTGTTTTTCGACCCTCGCCAAGGTATTCAATCGGCCCCGGTCGGATCTCGAGGGATTGCTCTCGAGCTGGCATACCCACGATTGGCTGACCGACCCCTACGCCGGGGGCGCATACAGCTACGTCCCCTCGGGGGCTCTCGACGCGCCCGAACGAATGACCCGGCCGGTCGATGACACGCTCTACTTCGCGGGGGAGCACACGGATGTCAGCGGGCACTGGGGAACCGTCCATGCAGCGCTTCAATCCGGTACATTGGGCGCGGAGCGCTTGCTTCGGTCGGGGCTCGGCTAACGTCCTACAGGCAGACCTGCCGTGACGCTTACAGCTGGGCAGTCGATCGACCCTTATGCTTTGAGGCCCTATGCGTTTTTGATTTCATCTGGAGCAGATCACTTTGTTGACCGAGCACGATATCTATCTGTTCAGGGAGGGAAGCCACGGAGGGCTGTATGACAAGCTCGGATGTCATCTGCTCGAACGCGGCGGAGCCACGTTCGGAGTTTGGGCGCCGAATGCCGCCAAGGTCTCGGTGATCGGCGACTGGAACGGCTGGGGGACGCACGAGGATGCGCTCGCGCCACGCCCGGACGGCTCCGGCATCTGGGAGGGCAGCGTGCCGGCCGCCCAACGCGGGCAGGCCTACAAGTATCGGATCGCCTCGACGGTGGACGGTTACACCGGTGACAAGGCCGATCCCATCGGTTTTTATTCCGAGCTGGCGCCGGCCACCGGATCGAGAGTCTGGTCGCTCGAGTGGCAATGGCAGGACGGTAGGTGGATGGAATCGCGTGCCGGGCGCAACGGCCTCGACGCGCCGATGTCCATCTACGAGCTGCACCTGGGCTCCTGGAGGCGCAAGGACGGACAGCTGCCCAACTACCGGGAAGTCGCGCCGGAGCTTGCCGACTACATGCTGCGCATGGGGTTCACGCACGTCGAGCTGATGCCGATCACCGAGCACCCGTTCTACGGGTCCTGGGGCTATCAGACCACCGGATATTTCGCCGCGTCCGCGCGCTATGGCACGCCGCAGGACCTCATGTACTTCATCGATCATCTGCATCAGAAGGGCATCGGCGTGATCCTCGACTGGGTGCCTTCGCACTTTCCCACCGATGCGCACGGCCTGATCTACTTCGACGGGACCCACCTGTACGAGCATGCCGATGCGAGGCAGGGATTTCATCCGGAATGGAACTCCGCCATCTTCAACTACGGCCGGAACGAAGTGCGCAGCTTTCTGGTGTCGTCTGCGCTTTTCTGGCTGAAGCATTATCACATCGACGGATTGCGGGTCGATGCGGTCGCCTCGATGCTCTACCTCGACTACGCACGCAAGCAGGGGGAATGGGTCCCGAACCGCTTCGGCGGCCGGGAGAATCTCGAGGCCACCGAGTTCCTGCGCGAATTGAACCGCGCGGTCTACCGCGATCATCCGGATACGACGATGATCGCCGAGGAATCGACCGCTTGGCCGATGGTGTCCCGCCCCACCGACATGGGGGGGCTCGGATTCGGCCTGAAATGGAACATGGGCTGGATGCACGACACGCTCAAGTACATGCAGCAAGATCCGCTTTACCGGCGCTATCACCACGGCCAGCTGACCTTCTCGTTGATCTACGCCTTCAACGAGAACTTCGTGTTGCCGCTCTCGCACGATGAAGTCGTGTACGGCAAGGGCTCCCTGATCGGCAAGATGCCGGGCGATGGCTGGCAGCAGTTCGCCAACCTGCGCGCGCTGTTCGGCTACATGTGGGGCCATCCCGGCAAGAAGCTTTTGTTCATGGGCGGAGAATTCGGCCAGCGGCGCGAATGGACTCACGAAGGCGAGCTGGAATGGTGGGTCACCTCGCTTCCCGAGCACGCCGGCATGCAGCGTTGGGTGAGCGATCTGAACCGGGTGTACCGCAGCGAGCCCGCGCTCTACCGGATCGATTTTTCACCCGACGGGTTCGAGTGGCTGGACGCGGACAATGCCGATGCGAGCGTGATCGCGTTCCTGCGCAAGGGCGGCGGCGAAACGCCACCCGTTCTCGTCGTGTGCAATTTCACACCACTGCCCCGCACCAATTTCCTGGTCGGCGTGCCGAAGCGTGGCCTCTGGCGCGAAATACTGAACAGCGACGCGCGCGACTATGGCGGTGCGGGGTGGGGAAACCTGGGCGCCGTCGAATCGGTCCCGGTGTCCAGTCACGGCCGCGTCGAGTCGGTGAATCTCACCCTGCCGCCCCTTTCCACCCTCATGCTGCGGTGGGAACCCGGTGGCTGAGCGGTCGGACACCGGGCGCGGCGATGGCCGCATCCGCGCCGTCATCGACTCGCTCTCGCCCTCGGTCGATGGTGGCCGCTTCCCCGCCAAGCGCATCGCCGGCGAGCCGGTGCGCATCGAGGCCCACTGCTTCGCCGATGGGCACGACCAGCTGCGGGTCAGGTTGAGCTGGAACGCCCGGGGCAATCCGGAATCATCGATCGACGAGACGGACATGGCCGCCCAGGGCAACGATGTCTGGATGGCCGAATTCACCCCTCCGGTGCCGGGCCGCTATCGTTGCGAGGTATCGGCCTGGGTGGATCACTTCGAATCGTGGCGCAGGGAGTTGGAGCGGCGCGAGGAGCTTTCCGATGTGAGGGTGGCCCTGCAAGTCGGCGCCGCGCTCGCGCTCGAAGCCGCGGCTCGCGCACCGGGAATCGACGCCGCCAATCTTGGCGAATGGGCCGCGCTGCTGCGCGATCGGGCGAAGGACGAGTCGTCCGCACCGCCCGACACGGCGTCCCTCAAGGCGCTCGCGTTGGATCCGGCGAAGGCGGCCCTCATCGGCCGCCACCCGGACATGCGGTTCACCGCACGCGCGTCCGTCGAGATCGCGGTCGATCGCAAGCGCGCCGCATTCTCCAGCTGGTACGAGCTGTTCCCCCGCTCCACCGCGCCGGAACCGGCCCGTCACGGTAATTTCAAGGACGTCGAGGCGCGGCTCCCCTACGTGGCGGAAATGGGCTTCGATGTGCTCTACTTTCCGCCGATTCAGCCCATCGGCCGGGTGAACCGCAAGGGCGTCAACAACACGCTCGCGGCGCAGCCCGGCGATGTGGGCAGCCCCTGGGCCATCGGGTCCGCGGAGGGCGGGCACAAGGAAATCCTGCCTGAGCTGGGATCCTTGGAGGATTTCAGGAGGCTCAATGCGCGGGCGCGGGGCCTAGGATTGGAGATCGCCCTCGACATCGCGTTCCAATGCGCGCCCGATCACCCGTACGTGCGCGCGCACCCGGACTGGTTCAAGCATCGTCCGGATGGCAGCGTCCAATATGCGGAGAACCCTCCCAAGAAGTACCAGGACATCTATCCGTTCGATTTCGAGACCGACGACTGGCGCGCCCTCTGGAATGAGCTCAAGAGCGTGATCGAGTTCTGGATCGGAGAGGGAGTCCGGATCTTCCGGGTGGACAATCCACATACCAAGGCGTTCGCGTTCTGGGAATGGGTCATCAACGAGATCCAGCGCGCGACCCCGGACGCGATCTTCCTCGCCGAAGCCTTCACACGGCCGAAAGTGATGCACCGCCTGGCGAAGCTCGGCTTCACGCAGTCATACACCTATTTCACGTGGCGCAACACCAAGCGGGAGCTGACCGAGTACTTCACCGAGCTCGCGCGGGGGCCGGGAACCCAGTACTTCCGCCCCAACGTCTGGCCGAACACGCCGGACATCCTCCAGGAAACACTGCAATCCGGGCTGCGCGCGGTGTTTGCGGCGCGGCTCGTCCTGGCGGCGACGCTCTCGGCCAACTACGGCATCTACGGACCCACCTTCGAGCTGATGGAAAGCGCCCCGCGGGAGCCGGGCACCGAGGAATACCTGAATTCCGAGAAATATCAGCTTCGCCATTGGAGTCTCGACCGGCCCGACAGCCTGCGCTCGCTGATCGCGCGGATGAATCGTGTGCGCCGCGAGAATGCCGCGCTCCAATCGGATCGCTCATTGGAATTTTGCACGGTGGACAACGAGCATCTGATCGCCTACCACAAGAGCGACGGGGCGACGGGAAACATCGTGCTGACCGTGGTGAACCTGGATCCGCACCATGTGCAGTCCGGATGGCTCGAGCTCGATCTCGAAAGCCTCGGGCTCGACCCCGACCGGCCCTACCAGGTTCACGATCTGTTGAGCGAGCAGCGCTACCAGTGGCGGGGCGGCCGCAATTTCGTCAAGCTGGATCCGGCGCGGCTGCCGGCGCACGTGTTCGTGTTGCGCCGTCACTTGCGCAGCGAGCATGATTTCGACTACTTCGTGTAGGACCCCCGCCTCCATGAACGACGCTGCCCCACCCGCCCTCGATCCCGCGACCCTCTCCGGCCTCGATGTCGATGATCCGCTCTGGTACAAGGATGCGGTCATCTACCAGCTCAACGTCAAGACGTTCCTGGACTCGAACGACGATGGGATCGGCGATTTCCAGGGTCTGACCTCCAAGCTCGGATACATCCGCGATCTCGGCGTCAACACCATCTGGCTGATGCCGTTCTATCCGTCGCCGCTGAAGGACGACGGCTACGACATTGCCGACTACAAGAACGTGCACCCGCAATACGGGACCCTCGACGATTTCCGCACCATGCTGCGCGAGGCGCACCGCTTGGGACTCAAGGTGGTGACCGAGCTGGTCATCAACCACACATCGGATCAGCATCCCTGGTTTCAGGCGGCCCGCAAAGCCCCGCCGGGCTCGCCCGAGCGCGACTTCTACGTCTGGAGCGACACGGATCAGAAGTACCTCGGCACGCGGATCATCTTCATCGACACCGAGACCTCCAACTGGACCTTCGATCCGGTTGCGAAGCAATACTATTGGCACCGTTTCTTCAGCCACCAGCCGGACCTGAATTTCGACAACCCGCGGGTGATGAGCGCGGTGCTCGAGATCATGCGCTTCTGGCTCGACATGGGCGTCGACGGCTTCCGTTTGGACGCCATCCCGTATCTCGTGGAGCGCGAGGGCACCAATAACGAAAATCTGCGCGAGACGCACGCCGTGATCAAGCAGTTGCGCACCGCGATCGACGCCAATTACAGGAACCGCTTCCTGCTCGCCGAGGCGAACCAGTGGCCGGAGGACGTGCGCGAGTACTTCGGCGACGGCGACGAATGCCACATGGCCTATCACTTTCCCCTCATGCCGCGGATCTACATGTCCATCGCGCAGGAGGACCGATACCCCATCTCCGAGATCATGCAGCAGACGCCCGACATTCCGGAGAGCTGTCAGTGGGCGATCTTCCTGCGCAATCATGACGAGCTGACCCTGGAGATGGTCACTAGCAAGGAGCGCGACTACATGTACACCACCTATGCGGCGGACGTGCGGGCGCGCATCAACCTCGGGATCCGGCGGCGGCTCGCGCCGCTCATGGAGAACGACCGGGACCGCATCAAGCTCATGAACAGCCTGCTCCTGTCCATGCCGGGCTCGCCCATCGTGTATTACGGTGACGAGATCGGCATGGGCGACAATGTATTCATCGGCGACCGCAACGGCGTGCGCACGCCCATGCAGTGGAGTCCCGACCGCAATGCCGGATTCTCCCGCTGCGATCCGCAGCGGCTGTACCTGCCGCCGATCATGGATCCCATTTACGGCTACCCCTCCGTCAACGTCGAGGCGCAATCGCGCGACCCGAGTTCCCTCTTGTCCTGGACCAAGCGCATGCTCGCGGTGCGCAAGAACACCCAGGCGTTCGGCCGCGGCACGCGGCGCTTTCTGCGGCCCGGCAACCGCAAGATCCTGGCTTACCTGCGCGAGTACGGCGAGGACAGCCTCCTCTGCGTCGCGAACCTGTCGCGTTCCGCCCAACCGGTGGAGCTCAACCTTCCCGAGTTCAAGGGACGTGTGCCCGTGGAGATGCTCGGACGCACGACGTTCCCGCCGATCGGCGATCTGCCCTATCTGCTCACGCTGTCGGGCTACGGCTTCTACTGGTTCAAGCTGACCAAGGACGCCGAGGCGCCCTCGTGGCACGAGCACATCCTGTCCCTCGACGAGCGGCCGGTGCTGGTGCTGTTCGACGGCTGGAGCAGCTTGTTCCGCGACCGTGTGGTGCCCTGGCGAATCGGCATGGCGGAGAAGACACGCGTGCAATTCGAGACCGACACGCTGCCGAGATTCATCGAGACTCAACGCTGGTACGCGGCGAAGGGCACGCCCATCGAGCGCGCGCGCATCGTCGATCACGTGGTCTGGCAGGAGGGGAAGTCGAGCTGGATCATCGCGCTGCTCGACGTCACGGCGGGCGGCGAGTCCGCGAACTACTTCATGCCACTTGCTCTGGCCTGGGAGGAGCGCGACGAGGAGCGCGTGCGCAACATCTCGACGGCGGCCATCGCGAAGATCCGGCAGCAATCGAGCGTCGGCGTGATGGGCGATGCCTTCGCGGACGAGGTGTTTTGCCAGTCGCTGGTCGCGGCGATGGCGAAGCCGCGGGAAATCGCCACGGCGCAGGGAAAGCTCGAATTCAGGCCCACCGCCGCGTTCAAGCGTCTGGCGGGCGCCGATGCCGGCACGCTTCCTGCCGCCCGGCCGCAGGGTTCCAGCTCCAACACCATCGTCGTTCTGGGCGAGCGGCTGATTCTCAAGGGCTATCGGAGGCTGCGCAGCGGCGCGAGCCCGGAGCTCGAGATGGGTCTGTACCTGACGGACGCCGTGCATTTCGCCAATTGCGCACCCTTGGCCGGCACCCTTCAATACCGCGACAAGGAAGGCGAGCCCACCCTGCTCGCGATGCTGCAGGGCTATGTCGCGAATCAGGGCGACGGCTGGACCTGGTCGCTCGAGTACCTGCGGCGCCACCTCGAGGAGCATCGCACCGCGCCCGCCACCGACACGCCGCCCGCGAACGCGCACGACGCCTACCTCGCGATGATCCGCATACTAGCGACGCGCACGGCCGAGCTCCACCGGGCGTTGGCCACACCGACCGAGGACCCGGCGTTCGCTCCGCAGCCGCTCACGCGGGCGGACCTCGACGCCTACAGGCACCGAGCGACCGAGGAGGCCAGGAATGCGCTCAGCCTGTTGAAGGGTCACCTGGGCGAGCTCACGGGTCCCGACCGCGACAAGGCCAACGCCGTGCTTGCGGCCCGCGACGAGATTTTGAAGCGCATCGGAGCCGCGGTCGCCTCGGAGCCCAAGGGGACCAAGATCCGCATCCACGGCGATTATCATCTCGGTCAGGTGCTGCTGACGCGCAATGACTTCATCCTCATCGATTTCGAGGGCGAGCCCGGCCACACCCTCGAGGAGCGCCGCGCGAAGCAGTCACCGCTGCGCGACATTGCCGGTATGCTGCGCTCGTTCAGCTACGTCGAGCACAGCGCGCTTCGGGCCGTGGCGCACGACGATGTCGAGGTTGCCAAGCTCGCGCCGCTCGCGCACGCCTGGACCGTCGCGGTACGTACCGCGTATCTGTCGGCCTACGATGCGGCGGCGCGCGGTGCGTCGCTTTACAATGCGCTCACCGCGGGCTCCGGCTTGTTGGGCCTGTTCGAGCTCGAAAAGGCCCTGTACGAGCTCCGCTACGAAATCGGCAACCGACCCTCCTGGGCGGGCATCCCCCTGCAAGGCATCCTCGACTGGGGCGTAACATGAGCTTGGGTCGCGCGCGCCTCGCACGCATCGGAGGTCTTCATGCAAAGTCTTGATCTGTCGCCGGATGCTGCGCGCGACTTCCTGCACCAGGCGCTGGCATTCCTGCCCGAGATCGTCAAGGCGTTCGCCATCATTCTGCTCGGCTGGCTGCTCGCCAAGGCGATTCGTTTCGCGGTCGAACGGGGTCTTCGCGCCGTCAATTTCAACGTGTTGACCGAACGGGCCGGAACCGATCATTTCCTTCAACAAGGCGGGCTGCGCGGGGATACCACCACGCTGTTCGGACTGTTCGCCTACTGGCTGGTGATATTGGCGGCGCTGATGAGCGCGGCGCACACGCTCGGGCTTCCGCATGTGGCTGACGTGCTGCACCAGATCGTGCTGTTTTCGCCCAAGCTCCTCGTCGCCATGCTGGCGGTCGTGTTCGGCTCGTACTTCGCGCGTTTCGTCGGCAGCGCGGTCACCACGTATTGCGTGGAAGCGCGTGTGCCGGATGCGGATCTGCTCGGCAAGATGGCTCAGTATCTGATCATGGCGTTCGTGATCATGATCGCCTTGAGCCAGGTGGAAGTGGGCGGCGACATCGTGCAGCGGACGTTCCTCGTCATCTTGGCCGGTGTCGTGCTCGCGCTCGCGCTCGCGTTCGGGCTGGGCGGCAAGGACTGGGCAGCGGCGCTGCTCGAGCGCTGGTGGCCGCGCAACGGCCGCAAGGACATTGACCGCTGAGCGGGCGGCGGCGCACCGCTCGTCGTTGGTCCAACTTGCGCGCCGCGGCCGGCGCAACCCGCCGGTCACGTTTGGGTGTTAGCATGGGCGGCCATTAGCCGGGTTTCGGCCCGGCCCGCGATCGCCCCGGGCGTGCATAATGGCGTGACTTTGTATAACAAAGTGTTGGACAATTTCGGACCCCATGCACCCCATCGTCGTCTCATTTGGGTTCTTGAGCTTGATCGCCTCGGCGGGTTATCTCGCGCTGGCCGTTATTGCAGCGGTGGCGACGCACCTGCGCCGGCTGCCGAAATCGGCCGCGGTGCAGCCGCCCATCACCGTCTTGAAGCCGCTGTGCGGAGCGGAGCCGGGGCTGCATGCCAACCTGCGCTCGTTTTGCCTCCAGAACTACCCGCGGTTCGAGATCATATTCGGCGTGCGGGATGCGGCCGATCCGGCGTGCGCGGTGGTCAGACGCTTGACCTCGGAGTTCGGCTCGCTGCCCATCCGCCTGGTCGTCGATCCGACGCTGCACGGCAGCAACCGCAAAGTCAGCAACCTGATCAACATGCTGCCCCATGCGGAGCACGAGTTGCTGGTGATGGCCGATAGCGATGCCTTCGTGCGGGAGGATTACCTGGCTGCGGTCGCGGCGCCGATGAACGATGGCGGCGTCGGGTTGGTGACTTGCCTGTATCGCGCGGTGCCGACCGGGGGCATCTGGTCCCGGTTGGGTGCCATGTACGTCAACGAGTGGTATATGCCTCTGGTCATGCTCAGTTGGCTGTTCGGCTATCGGGGCTACGTGTCCGGTCAGACCCTGTGCATGCGTCATTCGACGCTCAAGGCGATAGGCGGTCTGGAAGCGCTCGCCGATCAATTGGCCGAAGACCATCGGCTCGGTCAACTGGTGCAGGGCCTCGACCTGAAAGTGGAGCTGTCGCCCTACCTGATCGACGGCGAGCACCATGAGCCCGATCTTCGATCCGTCGCGCAGCATGAGCTTCGGTGGATGCGCACCATTCGCGCGGTGCGGCCGCGGAGTTTTCTCGGCATCTTCCTCACGTTCAGCCTGCCGCTCGCCCTTTTGGGCATCGCCTTGGCAGCCGACACCACCACGACATCGCCGCTGGCCTGGGGCCTTTTCTCGGGCGGAGTCGCGGCGAGAATCGCTTTGCATTTCGTGCATCGAATCAAGGCGGCCCGGTCCGTACTGTCGGAAATCTGGCTCTTACCGTTTTGCGATATCCTGATCCTCTGGGTTTGGCTTCGCAGCCTGTTCACCTCGCGGATTGCCTGGCGCAACGACGAGTTCGACGTCGATGCGGACGGAGTCTTGCATCCGTTGCGATGACGGGCGCCCCGCGGGATGTCACCCATGAAGGTCTCGATCTACGTCGGCGGCCTGATCGGCCTCGGTTTGCTGATCGGCATCGCCGTGCATTCCAACTTGCCGGCCATGGCGCAGGTGCTGCGTCTCGGGGGGCTGGGCCTGCTCTGGGTCATCCCGTATCGCGCCTCTTTCTTTCTCTTGTACGCGGTCGGCTGGCTGGCGCTGTTGCGCCCCTACGAGGCCGCGCGCCGTGCGGGCCTCGGATATTTCTTTTGGGCCACGGCGGTGCGCGATGCGGTGGATCGCTTGCTGCCGGTGGCGAGCGTCGGCGGCAGTTTGGTCGGCGTGCGGATCCTGCGGTGGCGCGGGATCCCCGGCGCGCCCGCGGCGGCCAGCGTGATCATCGAGATTTTCCTGACCTTGATCGTGGTTTATCTGTTCACCGCGATCGGCCTGATGCTGCTGGCGGAGTATGGCACGCACAGCGATGAATTCCGGCGGGTGCTGACCGTATTCCTGCTCAGCCTGCCCATCCCGGTGGTCATGCTGATGCTTCTGCGAAACGGGGCGGTGCTCGAGCGCCTGAAGGCGTTCATGCACGCGCTCGCCGGTGAAAACGCGGTGTCCAGAGGAACGGCCTCGCTGGATGAGGAGATCCGCGCCTCCTTGCATCGCCCCCGGGGATTGCTGGTCGCGGGGTCCCTTCAGCTGGTGGCATTCGTTTCCGGTGCCCTTGAAATCTGGTTCGCACTGCGGCTGTTCGAGCATCCCGTCGGCATCGACGCGGCGCTGGTCCTCGAGAGCATGACCCAGGCGGTCCGCCACATCGCTTTCGTCGTGCCCGCCGGATTGGGCGTACAGGAGGCCGGCCTGATCATCTTCGGGCATATCGTCGGAATCGACAGTGAGCTGGCCCTGGCGGTGGCGATGGTCAAGCGGATGCGGGAGGTGATCTGGGGCGTGCCCTTTCTGCTTTCGTGGCAATGGATCGAGGGCCGGCGGCTGCGGGCGGGCTAGGGGCGCGTTTTCGCCCGCGGCCACATCCGCGCCAGCACCCCGTCGTGCAGGACGAGCCGGTGCCACAGCGCGGCGAGCGCGTGCAGGCCCGCCAGCGCGAAGAGCGCATAGGCCAGATACCCGTGCAAGTCCTCCGTGGGTCCGAACACCGCCTTATTCTTCTTGATCCCAAAGTCGAGTTTGAATACGCCGAAATCGAACACCCGGCCGTGATAGATGAACGTCACGATGCCGAGGATCGGGATGATGAACATCAACGCATACAGCAGGCCGTGCACCGGGCTTGAAAAGCGCCGCGAGAATGCGCCTATTTCGTCCGGCAGCGCCGGGGGCACATGTCGAAGGCGATATCCAACCCGCGCAATCAGGACCAGCCAGAGCGAGATGCCGATCAGGGCGTGGATGTTGATCCAAAACGCCTGACTCTGCTTGGGCCATGAATCGTTAAGCAAGCCCAATACGCCGACGATGACGACCAGGACGAACATGGTCCAATGGAACGCGATGGCGGCGGGTCGATATCGCTGCAGGGTCGGCAGTGGACGGGGGGATTCCAGCGGATCAGTTGGCATGTGTCGGCGCACCCTGAAGAAATAGCCTGCTACTGCGCCATTCTGGCTGATCGGAGCCGAGTTAAGAACCCCCCCTCGCGCCGTGCCACCGGGGTCTTTGCGGGTCCGGGCGGTTACCACGCTTGACATTGCATCACTCTGCAGCACAAAGTATCGATACTTTGCGTCGCAAAGTGTACGCGGCGGACGTAGCTCATGAAGCTCATGACCCGGGCCGCTGCAAAATGGGTCGATGACAGGAGCGGGTATTATCAAGCGCGCAATGCGGCATCTTGGGGTCTTCGTCTGCCTGCTGCTCGCTTCCGCGACGCGGGCGGATGCGCCGTTCGATCCGGCGGGGTTCCACGGACGGGTGGTCTACCTGGACTTTTGGGCCTCCTGGTGCGGCCCGTGCCGTCAGTCGTTTCCGTGGATGCAGACCATGACAACCACTTACGAAGGCGACGGGCTGACCGTGATCGCCGTCAATGTGGACACCGACCGGGCCGCGGCGGACAAATTCCTGAATCAGTTCCATCCGACGTTCGACGTGCGTTTCGACCCCAAGGGGGATATCGCCGAATTGTACAAGGTGCACGGCATGCCCTCGAGCGTGCTGATCGACCGCCACGGCGTGGCGCGCTTTACGCACATCGGATTTCGACCGGTCGACGGCCCGGCCTACGAAGCCCAAGTTCGCGAGCTGTTGGCTGAAAAGTAGCAAATTATGTGGAGCACAAAGCAATGATGGTTCGCTTGAGTATCGTATTGGCAATTGTGGGCGCCATGGGAATCTCCGGGTGCAGCTCCTTGGGCGTAAAGCCCTGGCAGCGGGACGTGCTGGCGCGCGAGGAGATGCAGCTCGATTCCGATCCTCTCGATGCCGCCATCGATGATCACCTGTACTTCAGCAAGGAGGCGTCATCGGGCGGTCGTTCCTTCGCCGGCGGGGGCTGCGGATGCAACTGAAGCCGAAACCACCGGCCGCCTCGGCGGCGCGTCGTCGTCTGATGGCGGCGAGCTGCGCGCTGTTGAGTGCGGGCGCCGCGCGCGGCCAGCAGACCAACATCGCCCCGCCCGACTCAGGATTGCTCGAGGATTGGTCGGTGGATTCCGCGCTCGCGTATTATCACGAGAACGGTCGCATTCAGGCGGTCGAACCGGTGGTCGACGTGGCCAAGGTGTTCGCGAACGGCCAGTCGCTCAATTTCAATGCGACCTTCGACGCGCTGTCCGGGGCGAGCCCCAACGGTGCCTTGCCGAGTCGTTCGGCGCAGACCTTCGCATCCCCTTCGGGAAAGGTGGGACACCAGTACACCGTCGGTCCGGGTCAGCTGCCGGCCGATCCGAATTATCATGACACCCGCGTCGCGGTCGGCGGTGACTGGACCGTGCCGTTCACCCGGGTGGATCAGGTGACGGTCGGGGGCAAGGTATCCGCGGAGGAGGACTTCTTCTCCGCCACGGTGAACGCCTCGATCGCCCACGATTTCAACGACAAGAACACCACCGTGTCTTTCGGCATCGACAACGAATTCGACTCGATTCACCCGATTGGCGGGGCGCCGTTGCCGGGCAGCGATTACGCCTTGGCCGAGAAGCAAACCGGGTCCAAGAGCAAGGACGGAGTGGGCCTCCTGCTCGGCGTGACGCAGGTCATGACCCGCAACTGGCTCACCGAGTTCAACATCTCGGTCGACCGGTTCAAGGGATACTTGAATGATCCGTACAAGTTCACCTCCATCATCGACAGCGCGGGCGGCACCACGGGATACGAGTACGAGATCCGGCCCGATCAGCGCACGCGCAAGAGCGCCTATTGGGAGAATCGGGTCGCTTGGAGCTCCAGGATCTCGACCGCCTTGTCGCTTCGTTATATGACCGATGACTGGTCGGTGAAGTCGGACACCGCACAACTGCATCTGCGCTGGTCGTTGTCGAATCGGGATCGCTACCTCGAGCCGACCGTTCGCTGGTATCGTCAAACGGCGGCCGACTTTTTCACGCCTTTCGTGCTGAATACGCAGAAGCCGACCACGGACTACGAGTCCTCGGATTCCCGCCTTGCCGCCTTTCACGCCGTGACCTACGGAGTGAAATACGCGCAGAAGTTGGCGGGCCTCGGAGGTCGCCCCGAATCGGAGATCAGTATCCGTGCGGAGTATTATCAGCAGACCTTGGATGTCAGGACGCCGGTGCCCGAGGCGCTGCAGGGGCTCGATCTGTATCCGGGCCTCAAGGCCGTGCTCGTTCAGGTAGGGTGGCGGTTTTAGAGTATCGAGCCCTCGGCCGCGCCGCCGGCCGACCGGCGGAGGGAAGCTCCCGGTGCCCGATGAGGGATTGATCGTCGAGGACCGCGGGGAGAATCTCCTTGCCGTCAGCTTTACCGCAATGGCCGGCCCCTGCGAAGTGCTCCTGCCTGCGATGAGCCGCCATGCCGCGCTGGCACTCGGCAAAGTGGCCGCGCAGGAAGCGTGGCGCGTGGAGAAAAAATACAGCCGCTACCGGGATGACAGCGTCACGGCATGGATCCATCGGAATCGCGGCACGGTGCTCGAGTTGGACGCGGAAACCGCCTCGCTGCTCGACTTTGCGCAGCAGTGCTTCGAGCTCAGCGAGGGTCTGTTCGATATCACCTCCGGCGTGCTGCGCCGCGCATGGACGTTCGACGGCTCCGATCGCATGCCCGACCCCGCCTCCATCGAGCGCCTCCTTCCCTCGGTGGGCTTCAACAAGCTTCGATGGAACCCGCCGCTGTTGATGCTGCCGGACGGAATGGAGCTGGATTTCGGCGGCATCGGCAAGGAGTACGCGGTCGATCGCGCCTTCGATCTCCTGGCCGCGCACGACGGGACCCCGTTTCTGGTCAATTTCGGCGGTGATTTGCGTGCCAACCGGCCGCCCTCACACGGGCCGTGGCAGGTCGGTATCGAACGCCCGGACGCGGAGCGGGACGCGATCATGCTGCTCGATCTGGAGCACGGCGCTCTCGCGACGAGCGGTGACTCACGCCGCTACCTGATGAAGGACGGCGTGCGCTATGGGCACATTTTGAATCCCCGCACCGGGTGGCCCGTGCCCCGCGCACCCCGTTCGGTCACGGTCGCTGCGAGCAGTTGCACGGAAGCCGGCCTGCTCGCGACCATGGCGATGTTACGAGGCGATCGAGCAAGGGCATTTCTGGACGAACAAGGCGTTCGCAGCTGGCTGCTGGAATAAGGCACGGGCGCCCCCCCCAAAGCCGACTACTGCACTGCCGCGTAGCCGGCTTTCTCGGCGTGCGGAGAGCGGCATATACGTGGACGCGTTGAAATGCCGCGCTGGTAGGCATATACGGGGAGCAGGACAGTCCGGAAGCAGGCGAACCAATGGCGGCGGGACTCGGGCTCAGGGCGCGGTTTTACGGGCGGCAGTCGACTTCGGACCGGGAGCCGTTCGGCACGAGGCCGACGCTAGGTCCCGCTGGTCGGCACATCGTCCCGGCAGGTGATCCTGTCCACGCGCACGTCCAGGACCTCGGTGGTGTGGGCACCCTCGGCCGTATCCAGATATTGCCGGTCTACGGCGATCGTGCGCCCCGAATTCGGAGAGATGTTGTAGGCGACCCGTCTTGCGTCCGAGCGCGAGGTGCCGTCCGGAGCGATCCAACGAACCCGGTAGAGAATCGACCCGCTGCATCCTCTCGGCATGCAGCCCTTTCCGTCGATGCCGAAGGCGATGCGGAATTCGTCGCCGTTCAGCCGCATGACCAGCGGTGCTCCGACGACGGTGACGGTGTGTTTGGCGGAAGGCTCTGCCGTCTCGCCGGCGGCCGCGGCCGCACCCGAGGCGGCAATCATTGCACCGATCGTCAACATGGAAATCATCTTCATCGCGTTCTCTCCGTGATAAATCCGCCGCCCCTATCGCAACTGATGCGATGCCCTCACAATAGGCCGGCAGTAGCCTGCGGACAAACGACGAATTGTGCACGCCGGTCGAGTTCCGCTCATGTCACGCGCGCCGCATATGCACTTGAAGTCATGTCCCCGCCATCAGGTCCGGCGAAATAATCTCCTTCCACCACCGGTCTACTGCCAGTTATCGAAAAATCTCAGCGTCACGTCACGGTTTCACAATTCAACAGGGGAAACTCATGTCCACATCATCGATGATCCGCCGCATGCATCCGCTCGTGATGGTATTCGCCGGCCTCGCGTGCGCATCGCTGGCCTCCGCAGACGACATGGCGTCGTTCGCCACCGGCGGCTACGCCCGCGGCCTTCGCACCATGGCCGAAATGCACAAAATCGACACGGACGGAGACGGCACGGTCTCGAAAGCGGAATGGCTCGCCTATCAGGAAAGGGTGTGGGGCGCGCTCGACAAGGACAAGCAAGGAACGGTCGACGATAAAAAATTCCTTGCTCCGTCGCGCGAGATGGCGACCTTCGCGACCGGCGGCTACGCGCGCGGCCTCCAGACCAGGTCAATGATGCACAAGATCGACACCGACAACGACGGCACGGTTTCGCACGACGAATACATCGCCTACCAGACCAAGTTGTTCGACATGATGGACAAGAACCACGCGGGATCGCTTGGTCCGCAGGAATTTCTGGGCAAATAGCCCGTTGGGTCCACCAACCCGAGCGGCGCTGATACGCATGTTCCGCGGGCTTCTCGGGCTGTGCCTGATCCTCGTCCTCGGCATCGGAAACCGCTGCATGGCGACCGAGCGTCCCAAATATTCCGCTGAGCTCTCCGAGCCTCCCTTCGAGGTCCGACAGTACGCGCCCACGGTCGTTGCCGAGGTGCATGTCGACGGCACACGCGAAGAAGCCGTCAACACGGGCTTTCGCATTCTTGCGGGCTATATCTTCGGTAACAACGAGGCGCAGCAGAAAGTCGCCATGACCGCACCGGTGACCCAGGGCACGCGCGTCGCCATGACCGCACCCGTCGAGCAGAACGAGGCGCAGAGCGGCTGGGACATCCGCTTCACGATGCCCTCGGGTTACACATTGAGCACGCTTCCCAAACCCCGGGATCCCCGGGTGGCGCTCATTGCGGTGCCAGGCCGACGCATGGCCGCTGTCACCTTTTCCGGATTCTGGAGCGACTCAAATCTGCAGTCCCACCGGGCGCAGCTGCTCGACTACCTGGGCAAACACAAACTCACCGCGATCGCTGCGCCTGTCTACGCCTATTACGATCCACCGTGGACGCCTTGGTTCTGGCGAACCAACGAGGTACAGGTGGAAATCGCCGCTGCCCCGCCCTGACGCGGGAGCCTAAAAACGTCTGCCAGGATTCCCAGTCGTCGTATTCGGAAGCGCAGCGTACTCGGCGACAACCCCAGCAACGCGGCTGCGCCATTGCGACCTTCGATGACGCCGCCGCTGAGCGCCAACATCGCCTGCAGGTGCTCGCGTTCGACTTCTTGCAAAGTGCGGGCTCGTGGGCCGCAACTGCCCGGGAGATCGTTCGCCGGAGGGGCAAGCGTGGCGGGAAGGAGGTCGAAATCGCCTGCGGCGAGCTGCCTGCCCATGGACCGGATGCACGCGCGTTCGATCACCGAACGCAATTCGCGGATATTCCCCGGCCAGCTGTGCCGCTGCAGGACCTCCATCACGCTCGCGGGAGGATGCTGAAACGAGCGATTCATTTGTCCCATCTGCCGACGCAGCAGAAACTCGACCAGCGCCGGCAAATCATCCAGCCGCTCCCGCAAGGGCGCAAGTGATATCGGAAATCCGGCCAGCCGATAATATAAATCCGCTCGGAAGCGCCGATTTGCAACCTCTGCATGCAGATCACGATTGGTCGCCGCGACGATGCGAACATCCACCTTGACGGTGCGCGAACTGCCCACCGGCTCGAACTCCCGGTCCTGAATTAGCCGCAGCAATTTGCACTGCTGTTCGAGCGGAAGCTCGCCGATCTCATCCAGGAAAAGCGTGCCGCCGTCGGCCAGCTTGACGCGGCCGGAGCGGTCGCTGGAAGCACCGGTGAAAGCTCCTCGAACGTGCCCGAACAGTTCGGCCTCCATCAGGCTGGAGGTCAACGTCGTGCAGTCGATGTGAATCAAAGGCCCGGCCGCACGATCGCTCCGCTGGTGGATCCGATGGGCCAGCAGGTCCTTTCCCGTGCCGGTTTCTCCCATGATGAGCACTGGCGTGGTGGTCGGCGCCACGCATTCAATGTCCGCCAACACTGTTTTCAATGCCGTGCTCGCACCGACGATCCGCCACGCATCGACCTCCACCTGGTCCGCCGCCGGCGCCGGGCGCCGCCTGGTGAGATTGGCGAGGATTTGCGCGCAACCGCTGTCGGCACTGGGGTTGGCAAGTAGCATGTCAGTCCCTGAGAATGGTGGTTGAGCCCGTGACCGTCGCCGGGCGGCTTCTCGATCGAAGTTGAGTGTCCAACGCAACCGGGGGCGGCGTCCTCACGGCAACTTAACAATTCAATGAACCTGCCATGAAAGGCAGCCGCCGCGGCGGCCGCTGCCCTATACTGCTTGCCGCATGGGAGAGATGCCCACCGGTCCGAGTGGCTTTGCGCGCATCCTGGTCATTGAAGATGACCCGGACATCCGCGACGTGATCCGCATGCACCTGGAGAAGGAGCAGTTTGCCGTGGCGACCGCCGAGAGCGGCCTGCAGGGCCTGGCCCTCGCGCAGGGTCAGCCGTGCACTCTCGTGATTCTCGATCTCGGTCTTCCCGGGGTTGACGGTCTGGAGATTTGCCGGCAGCTCTCGGCCCTGACGCCGCGACCGCTGATCCTCATCCTCACGGCGCGGTCTGCGGAGATCGATCGCGTGCGGGGCTTGGATAGCGGCGCGGACGACTATGTCGTCAAGCCCTTCAGCATGCTTGAGCTCGTCGCACGCGTACGCGCATTGCTGCGCCGGCCTCCGCTCGCCGTCGAGCAGTGCGGGGATGGGGCGGCACGGACGGTCGCGGTGGGATCGCTCCTGATCGACCGCTGGGAACGGTGCGCGAAGCTGGGCGCTCGGCGAATCGAGCTGACCACGAAGGAGTTCGACCTATTGCTGTGGTTCGGCCGGCATCCGCAGCGGGTTTTCAGCCGCGCGGAACTTCTGGACGCGGTATGGGGCACCGGATACGAAGGGTACGAGCATACCGTGAATTCGCACCTCAATCGACTGCGGGCCAAGATCGAACACGATCCCACGCATCCGGCCATGCTGGTCACGGTGCGAGGCGGCGGCTACAAGCTGGTGCCCCCCGCACTCGAGCCTATGTCGGCGAGTTTGATGCCGCCGGGCCCTCCATCGGCAGATGGACCGTGAACCGGGTCCCCTTGCCGACTTCGCTGTCGACGACGATGCTGCCGCGGTGCAGTTCCAGAATTCTTTTCACGATGGCGAGCCCGAGTCCCGCCCCGAAGGCGCGGCCCGTGGTGTCGACTCTTTCATAGCGGTTGAAGATCCGATCGAGGTCATCGCGCTCGATGCCGCGTCCCGTGTCGCTAACGACGAGCACGATCCCCGACTCATCGGTGCCGAGCCTGACCGTGATCTTGCCGCCTGGCGGGGTGTGGCTCACGGCATTGACGACGAGGTTGTCGATTAGGCGCTGAAAAAGGCTGATGTCCCCGACGATCCGCGCGGACTCCACGCCGCGCTCGAGTTCGCAATCGATGCTCCGGCCCTCCGCGATCGAGCCGAATTCCTGCACCACGTCCTGCACGATTTCGGCGGGACTGAACCGCTCGAGAGCCAGCTTGGCCAGGGGATCGTCGAGCCGTACAAGCTCGAACAGCTCACGCACCAGGCGGATCAGCCGTTCGGCCTGACGCACGGCGATGCCGATGAAGCGTGTACGGTCGGACTCCGTCAGCGCCTCGTCGTTGAGACTGAGCCGGTCCAAGTAGCCGCGCAGCGACGTGAGCGGCGTGCGCAGATCATGCGCCAGATTCTCGATCAGCGAATTGCGCTCTTCGGTGGCACGTATGAGGGCTTGGGTCCTTTCTTCGACCAACGACTCGAGCTCGCGCTGCCGGGCGCGCAGCACCACCGTGCTCGCCTTCACGGTCAACGTGATGGCCATCAAGACCGCGAGGATTTCCAGCACGTGGAACCACATCGTCTGGTACCACGCCGCCGCCACACGGACCGTGACAAGCCGATCGCTCGCCGACCACAAGCCCGTGTGGTCGGTTCCGCGGACCCGCATCCGGTACACGCCCGGCGCCAGATTGGTATACATGGCCATACGGAGATCCGATCCGGCTGACACCCACTCCCGATCGTAACCCTCGAGCCGGTACTCGTAGCGGTTGTGAATGGGATCGGAATAATCGAGTGCCGCGAACTCGAACGCCAGGCTGTGGGCGTCCGGCGGGATCTCGAGGACCTGGTCGCCCTTGCGGGCGTTGAATCGCGAGGACGGCACCTCTTCGCGACCCACGGAGATGCGGGTGATCACCACATCCGGCGGCTCGGATGCCGGCGTGGCGCGATCTGGACGGATCAATGTGATGCCGTTGAGCCCGCCGAACATCAGCTCGTTGCACGACTCGTCCGCGCAGGCGCCGCTGAGGTAGCTGGAAGTGGCGATGCCATCGCCCCGCATGAGCCTGTTGACTTCGAACGACCGCGCATCGATGCGGGCTATCCCGCGGTCGGTGCTCACCCAAACGGCGCCGTGCCCATCCTCCAGGATCTTGTTGACGGCGCCGTTCGGCAGTTCGACGCCGAGATGCCGCACGACTCGTGCCTGGTCCGCCGCTCCGGCGGTGGGATCGACGACAAACAGTCCCTCGCTGTTCGTGCCGATCCACAGACGCCCTTGGCGATCGGTGTGCAGAGACTTGATGTGCGGATCCGCTATAGGATCCCCCGCGGGGCTCACGAGCAGAACATGTGTCGGCCCGTCTGCCGACAGCTTCAATCGGTACAGACCCTTGACGGTCCCGACCCACCGCGTGCCGCCCTGCCCCTTCGCGATCTCCCACACATCGCGAAGCTCGAATCGGCGCGATATCTGCCATTGGCTCGACGCACCGCCGTCGGTGCCACGCTTGACCACCCACAAACCTTCGGTGCCCCCGGCCCAGAGCGTGTCGGCGTCCGCGAGCAGCGCGAGCACGTGGGGCGGGCTGTCGAGTCCGGGAAACGGAATCGCGCTCGATCGCCGCGCCGCCCGGTCGAGCCACACCAATCCGTAGGGCTGGGCGGCTGCGAACAGGTCTCGGCCGTTCATGGTCGCGAGTGTCGCAATGGACGACGCTGCCGGCAGCGGATCGAGAGACACCCGCTCGGAGCCGGTGCCCCGGGGACCGATCAAGGCGATATCGGTGCCTGCAGTGATCGCGACCCGGCCATCGCCCATTGGGGCCACGGCCTTCACGAGTCCTTCTCCAACGTCATTCAACTCATCGCCGGTCAAGATCGTCGCCACGTCGTTGCGCGAATTGAAAAATCCAAACCCGCTGTTGGATGCAACCCATAGCAGCCCCCCCCGATCGCGCATGAGATCGACCACGGCGTCTTCGGGCATGCTCGTGGCCACACCTTTCTCGTGTCGCAGCGCGCGCGTCCGCAGTGAGGCCGGGTCGACCCGGATGATCCCGGCGTTGGTGGTCCCGAACCAGATCTCGCCGCTCGAGGTTTCCGCGGCTCTCCAGATCGAGGGGATCGGATTGCGCCGCCGGATATCCTCGATTGCCTGAGCCTTGGCGGTCGACGGATCGATGACGTACGCACCATCCGCACTCGTCCCGACCCAGATCCGGCCCTCCGAGCTCTCCAGAAGCGCTTGCACCTTAGCACCCGCGGGCAGAGCAACGGGCTCGAAGCCGGCCTGTGCCGGCGCACGACGCTCCAGGCCGCGCCCGGATCCCACCCAGAGCACGCCGTGGCGATCGAGCAATATGCAGCCGATCCGCTCGTGGCTGAGGTGGCCCTGCGCGCTGACATCTCCGGGAAGGCGGGTCAAATCCTTGAGGTCGGCCGAGAGGTGCAGAACACCATCGGTTGTTCCAAACCAAAGGCCGCCCGCCGCATCATTCGCGAAGCCGACCACGGGTGCACGAGTCAAATCGATTGCGCCACCGCCGACCTTGCGGATGCAATCGGTCTGGGGCTCGTAGTAGGCAAGGCCGCCGCCGAACGTGCTGATCCACAAGCGCCCTGCATCATCGACGAACAGTGTCACCACGTAATCTGCCGGCAACGCACAGGCGTCGCCGGCGCGTGCCGCGTAGCCGCGAATTCGGTAGCCGTCCCAGCGTTCGAGTCCCGCATCCGTGCCATTCCAGATGAAGCCCGCCTGATCCTGCGCAAGGGTCCCCGGGCCGCCTGTGTAGGGAACGCCCGCGTCTTCGCTCGACTCACTCGCCACCAGGTGGAAGATCGATGCGGTGCGCTCGGTCCAGCGTGCTGCCTCTGCGGCGGATGCGATGCCGAACCACGTACTCGCGAGGGCTGCGATGCCGGCCAGGCGAGCGAGGCCGCGCCATGTTCCGCCGCAGAGCTCGGGAAGGCGCTGGTAGAGGGAAAGATTTCGCGCGGGATCCATGACGGTGAGCCGTTCCTTTTTCCCCATCTTACCGATAGTTGCCACCCGTAGTCCGCTTCCGACGACCCCGCCGATTCCCCGCCCACGGCCGGCTGTGGGGCGGTCACCGCGGGTGACGGCGGACCGCCGCGCCCTGCGGCGGAACGGCCGATCGACCGGCCGCAGTGAGGTGGAACGGTTATTGCAGCTGCATCACGCCTATGACTTCGATTACGCTTCGATGCCGCTGACCCAGCTGATCCAACACGGCAAAACCGCGTCGGACTTCATGGTGCGGGTGATTTACGGTTTGGTGTGGCCCAAGGTCGACGTGTTGATTCGACTGGCGCTGGCGGAGATTTTTTTCGCATCGGGTGTCATCAAGCTGTTCAGTTGGAATACCGCGCTCGATTTGGCCGCCAATGAATACCCGGTGAGCTTCATGTCGCCGGCCACTGCCGCGGTCGTCGGCGTCTCGATCGAGCTGGGCGGCGCCATGCTCCTCGCGCTCGGCTTCATGACCCGCTACGCCGCGGTACCGATGTTCGCACTATCGCTGGTGATCCAATTCGCCTACAAGCCCTTTGACAGCCAATTGTTCTGGGCAGCCCTGTTCGGATGGTATGCCGTGGTTGGAGCCGGTCCGATCTCCGTCGACAACCTGCTGCGGCGGGGACTCGCGGACAGTGCGCTGCCCTTGATCCCGCGGATCTTGCGTTTCTCGGCATGGTTGCGCGCGGATGCGGGACCGGTCTACTTGTCGCTGTTTCGGATCTGGCTGGCCGCCGCCCTGCTGACCGCGGCAGCGCACGTGATGCTGCCGCAAATGGGCGCGCTCTCGACGCTGCCTGCCTGGTTGCCGCTCGATGTCGCCGCGCGGGTTCCGGCGTCCATCGCCCTGGCCGGCGGTGTGCTGCTGCTGCTCGGCCTCGGCACGCGCTACTTCTGCGTCGCCGCGCTCCTCGGGGTCGTGGCGAATGCGATGATCGACCCGCGCGAGACCGACGCGGTGTATCTCCTGATGAGTTTCTCGATTCTGATCATTTTTGGAGGCGGAGCGTTGTCCCTCGATCGGGCCGCAGTCATGCTGATCGGCAAATTTCTGCCGCGCCCCGATCCGCGCGACCCCAAGGCGCTCACCGGCTTGCCGCGCGTCGTCATCGTTGGAGCCGGCTTCGCCGGCATCAGTTGCGCCGCCGGGCTGCGCAACGCCCGCGCCTCGGTGACCCTGATCGACCGCGCCAATTTTCATCTGTTCCAACCCCTGCTGTACCAAGTGGCGACTGCCGCCCTGTCGCCGGGCGACATAGCCGCTCCGGTGCGGCAGTTGTTTCGCAACGCCTACAACGTGCGAGTGCTCCTCGGAACGGTCAGCGGCGTCGATTCGCAGGCGCGAAGCGTCGAGACCGAGGCCGGCGCCATCCCCTATGACTACCTCGTGCTCGCGACCGGAGCGACCCACAGCTATTTCGGCAAGGACGCATGGGCGCCCTATGCCCCGGGCCTGAAGCGCATCGAGGATGCGCTGGAAATCCGCCGCAAGATTCTCACGGCGTTTGAACGGGCCGAGGCGGCCGGCAGCAACACGGAACGCACGGCGCTGCTCACTTTTCTGATCGTCGGCGGTGGGCCGACGGGCGTGGAATTGGCGGGTGCCATCGCCGAATTGTCGCGCTTCGGGATGGACAAGGAGTTCCGCCAATTCGATCCTGCGGATGCGCGGGTGGTGCTGGTGCAATCCGCGCCGCGCCTGTTGCCGGCGTTTCCGGAATCGCTCGCCGCCATCGCCCAGCGTTCGCTCGAGAAACTCGGGGTGGAAGTGTTGCTCGGCAGCCGCGTAGAGGCCATCGATGCGGACGGGGTTGCTGTCGACGGCCGGCGGATCGTCGCCAAAACGGTTCTCTGGGCGGCGGGTGTCACGGCGTCGCCGGCGGCAAAGTGGCTCGCAGCGCAGGCCGACAACGCGGGCCGCATCAAGGTGGGTTCCCACCTCGAGGTGCCGGGACTCACCAACGTCTACGCAATCGGCGATACCGCGCTGAGCGCCGCATGGAATGGTCAGCCGGTGCCGGGGCTCGCACCGGCGGCGAAGCAGGCAGGTGCCTACATGGCGCGAGTCATCAAAGCCAGACTCACGGCGCGCGCGGCGCCGGCCGCGTTCCGCTACCGGCATCTCGGAAGCCTCGCCACGATCGGTCGAAAGGTCGCCGTCGCCGATTTTGGCTTCATCAAGCTATGGGGAGCCCCGGCGTGGTGGCTCTGGGGCCTCATTCACGTCGGGTTTCTCGTCGGCCTGCGCAACCGGGTGACGACGATGATCAATTGGTTTTGGGCGTACCTCACCTTTCGCGGCGGCATCCGCCTGATCACCGGCGGCGAACCGCGCGGCGACCACCGCTCGTAGAGCGCATGCCGCGAGCCGAACGCAGCGGCTCGACTCGATCGGCACGTTCAGTTCGATTCGAGCAACGTCTCGTGGCCATCCGGGTCGCGCAGCATCAAAGCCGATGCACGCTCCCCCGATGTGAAGCGGATCGGCCCGGCCGAAACGTAGCGGTAGTGCTGCCTGCGCACCGCGGCATCGGTTTGGGGCACCTCGGCCTGCATGTCGATGTGCCAGTTCCAGACATCGTTGGACTGCGTATCGACCGGCATCGGGCGGCCGCTGCGCGGCGCCAGATATTCGAGCAATTCAATGCCGGGTCCGCGCTCGGCTCGCAGTGCTGTGATGCGCAGGCGTGCTCCAAATACGTTGTTCAGCCGCTCCTGCTCCGGTCCGTAGTTCTCGCTGCCGCCGGCAATCTTGAGGCCGAGGGTGTCGTGGTAATAGCGCAGACTCGCATCCGTGTCGGCAACGACGATCGCGGAATGATCGATGCCGAGAAACAGGGCATCGCCCGCCGACTGCCACTTCGGGTCGCCCTTGCCCGGCGGAAAGTGAAGTATCTCGAGGCTGTGGCCGTCCGGATCGCGAAAATAAAACGCGGCGATGCCGCCCGCGTTGGGATTCCACTGCGGCAGGACCTGGGGCCCCGTCGAGGCGAACTGGACGTGCTGACCGCGCAGGCGGTCGAAGGCCTGGTCCATGTCGCGGACGACGATGGCGACATGCTGGAACCATGCATCGTTGCTGCGTGAGTCGACTGGTATGGGACGACCACGCGGCGCGATGAATTCTTCGAGTTTCAATCTTTCATCGCCCAAGCGCAGCGCGACGATACGCACTCGCGCACCAAATACCCCGTACAAGTGCTCGTAGTCGTCGCCCGCGACCTCGCGGTCCGAGACCGTCTCGAAGTTGAGCACCGTCCTATAGAAGGCGACGCTGCGATCCATGTCGCTCACGGTCATTGAAATGGAGACGACCGCCTGGATCGGCGCTGTTGCGGCGCCGGAGGCGCGGGGAAGCGCCCCCAGAACCATCAGAAGAAGGAGCCCCGATGCGCTGCCTCTCCCCGCCCATCCCACCGCCCGCATTGTCTTGAGATGCATGGTCCTCAGCCCCTTCGATCTGCGTTATTGGATTTCAGGCGCTGCACCATGAGCTCGGTGGTGCGCAACGCCCAGGCATAGATCGTCAGCGATGGGTTGACGCGGCTGGAGCGCGGCAGGATGCTGCCGTCGACGACGTACAACGAGCTCATTCCATGGACGCGGCCCTCGGAATCGACCACCGATGTCTTGGGATCCCTGCCGGTCATGAGCGTACCGCTGACGTGCGCGGTTCCTGCGAGTCCGACGCGTTCGGAAAATGCCACCATGCCCGTGCGTGCCAACGCGGTCCGGAAGCCTTGAACGACGCGCCGGTGCTCCTCCACCGCCAGCGGTGTGCGCGCCGCGTCGTAGTCGACACACGGCAGGCCGTGGGTGGCCGGTGAGGCGGCGATGACGCGGTTGTCGCGGTGCGCGCCGTCCTCGGTTTGCAGAAAGAATCCATACGCATGGCTGCCGAGCAGGCGCGCAAGGGGGCGTGGAACGAGACGCGGGATCAGGGTGCTCATCAGCTCACCGTCGAAGCCCAGGGGCTGCACGCTGCTGTGCGGTAGATTGCAGTTGGCAAAGATCCGTGTCTTGCGGATCACGTCCGTCATCCGCGCGATGGAAATCCCGATCATGGCCGTGAGCAGATGATATTTGAGGTTGCGTCCGATGTTCCCGGCACACGGCAGGCGCGCGGCCAGATCTCGTGCGTCCACATAGCGTTGCAGCAGGCGCGGCGAGTGGAGCGCCCCCGCGGCCAGAATCACGGTGCGGCCCCTCAAGCAGGTTCCGTCCTCGAGTTGCACGCCCTCGATACGAGTGGCGTCGTTCGGATCGCCGAGAAGGTCGGTGACGGCGCAGCCCGTCTGGACACTCAAGGTGGGCATGTCTTGCACGCGGCGCAAGAACGATGTCTCGGCGTCGGCCTTGAGGTCCGCGACGGAGGCAAAGCCGTCGAAGTGCCTCGCCTCGGCGGGCGCTTTGAGAATGTCGACCGCCAATCCCATCGGCATGGATCGATGGCTCCAGGACGGGGTGCGGGCGATGAGCCGGTCGGCAATGCGCATGAGGTCCGGCTCGCCCTCGATGGTGCGCACCCCGAGCAGGCGTTCGGCCTCGATGTAATAGGGGACGATGTCATCGTAGCGGATGGGCCACTCGAGGCACGAGTAGGCCGGTTCCGCGGAAAACTCTTGAGCGTCGTAGCGCAGCAGCGCCGCGCCGTACCACTTGGTCTTGCCGCCCAGATTGAAGTACTCCTCCGGCATGAACGTGCGGCCGCGATTGTCCGCCCAGGATTCCCGACTCTTGAACTCGCCCCGGTGCACCACCCGTTTGAAGTCGAGCGTGCTGCCGTCCTTGGGCAGACGCATGCCCTTCTCGATGAGGACGATGCGCAGGCCGGCGCGCGCCAACTGGTACGCGGCGGCGCATCCGCCGGCGCCGGACCCGACGATCAGCGCGTCATGCATTACGGAGGAGTTCATCGCACCAACTCGGAAGTGTCGCAGTCGGCGTCGCCCACCGGCGGGGGGGTGTAGCCGCAGTGAATGCAACGCTGATCGGGCGGGTGCTGAAGCTTGGCGCAGGCCACCGCTTGCCGCCCGCGCCGATACGTGTACCACGCGGCGGCCGCCTGCATGCCGAGCACTGGCGCGATGAAGTAGATCCAAAGATCACTCCAGAGGCCCGCCGGGAATGCGGAGGCGAAGGAGCGCGCGGGATTCATGCTCATGCCCGACAATGGAGCTTCCAGGGTGATGTACGTGGCCACCAGCGCGCCTGCGCAGAGACCGGTGTATTTCGCATAACGCGCGCTGTTCGAGACCCGTAGGATCACCGACATCAGCAGCGCCGAAATCAGCACCTCGGCGAGGAACGCCCCCGGCACGCCGAAATAGCCGGGCGCGGTTGCGACGTAGCGGACGGGCGGGGCCACGAAGGCATCGCCAAGCAGCGCTGCGGCGATCGTAACGCCGGCGACGCCGCCGGTAAACTGCGCCAGAATGAAGAATGCCGCGTCCCAGGGCGCGACTTTGCCGAGCCGCAGGAACGTGAGCGTCACGGCCGGATTCATGTGCGCGCCAGAGCGCTTGCCCCACGGCGAATAAATGAGGGCGACCGCGGTCGAGCCCATGGCGAGTCCCACCAGCGCGCGCTGCACATCGGGACTCGGAATCAGCTTCGTCAGGGGCGATGCAGGAGACCCAAGCAACGTTGCGAATACGCCGGCGGAGATCATGAACATCCCCAACGCCCACCCCTCGATCAGGTACTCCGGCCAGTGCCTGCGCAGCGCGACGATGGGACCGGAGGGAGCCTTTGCAGCAGGCATCATCCCCCCGTCTCGAAACCGGGATACAGTGTCATGCCGCCATCCACGAACAGGCTGATGCCGTGCACGTAATCGGCATAGTCCGAAGCGAGCCACACCGACGCGCGGCCGATCTCGTCCGCCTCGCCGATGCGCTTGTAGGGAATGAGCTTCAACAGCTCGTGATACGCTTCCGCGGTTCCCCAGGCCTCCATGTTGATGGGCGTGCGGATCGCGCCGGGACAGATGCTGTTGACGCGAATGCGATAAGGCGCCACTTCCTGCGCCAGGCTCTTCATCATCAGCATGACACCCCCCTTCGAGGCCGCGTAGTTGACGTGACCCGCCCACGGAATCACCTCGTGCACCGAGCTGATGCACAGGATCTTGCCGGCTGCGCATGACACCGCCGGCACCACGCCGCGCCGCTTGAATTCGCGCACCGCTTCGCGCGCGCAGAGGAATTGGCCCGTCAGGTTGACGCCGATGACCTTGTTCCATTGCGCGAGCGTCAGGTTCTCGAAGGCGGCGTCTTGCTGCAGGCCCGCGTTGTTGACCAGCACGTCGATGGTGCCCAAGGCCTCGATGGCCTGCTTGAACATCGACTGCACCTGGCTTTCGTCGGCGACGTCGGCACGGATCGCCATTGCGCGCACGCCGCAGGTGCGAATTTCGACCGCAACCTCCTCGGCGGTGTCCTGGTCGGAAACGAAATTCACGACCACGTCCGCTCCGGCTTGTCCGAGCGCCAATGCGATGGCGCGTCCGATGCCGGAGCCCGCCCCCGTGACCAGGGCCTTCTGCCCCTGCAACATGTGCTGCGGCGGACATTGTGGCATGACAGGTCGGGGCAGATGCGATGGATGCGTGGGGCTGGTCATGCTTATGACTCCTGGTGGTCGGGTTTCATTTGTTGGTGCGTTGCCGGGGCTGCAGGAGCTTGGCGACCAGTCCGGTCCAGCCGGTCTGGTGCGAGGCGCCGACGCCGCGTCCGCTGTCACCGTGAAAATATTCGTAGAACAGCACGTTGTCGCGGAAGTGGATGTCCTCCTGATGGCGGGGATACTGGGAGAACACGGGCCGCCTGCCGTGCGCGTCCTTCAGGAAGATCCTGGTCAAACGGGTGGCGATCTCGCGCGCAGCGTCATCGATCGAGATGAACTTTCCCGATCCCGTCGGACACTCGATTTTGAAGTCATCACCGTAGTAATGATGGAACTTCTGCAGTGATTCGATCAGCAGATAGTTCACCGGAAACCAGATCGGCCCGCGCCAGTTCGAATTGCCGCCGAACAGGCCGGAATTCGATTCGCCCGGCAGATATCTGACGCTCAAGTCCATTCCGTCGACGTTGAAGACATACGGGTGCTGATCGTGGTGCTTGGAGATCGCCCGGATGCCGTAGTCGGACAGGAACTCGGTTTCATCGAGCATGCGCGCCAGGATCCGCTTCATGCGATGACCGCGCAGCAGCGACAAGAGGCGCCGATGACCCCGTCCCTCTTCGTTCCAATGCGACACCAGGGAGGCGAGCTCCGGACGGTATTTGAGGAACCACTCCAGCCGACGCTTGAATTGCGGCACCTTGTCGAGCAGTTCGGGCTCCAGGGTTTCGACCGCGAACAGCGGAATCAGGCCGACCATGGAACGCACTTTGAGCGGCACCATGGCGCCGTCGGGCAGGTGCAGCACATCGTAGAAGAACTCGTCTTCCTCGTGCCACAAGCCGATCCCTGCATCGCCCACGTTGTTCATCGCCGCCGCGATATGCAGGAAATGCTCGAAGAACTTTGTCGCCACGTCTTCGTACACGGGGTTGTGCTGGGCGAGCTCCAGACTGATGCGCATCAGATTGAGCGAATACATCGCCATCCAGCTCGTGCCGTCGGCTTGATCGATGTGCCCGCCCGTCGGCAGTTGCGCGCTCCGGTCGAACACACCGATGTTGTCGAGCCCGAGAAAGCCGCCCTGGAAAACGTTGCGCCCCTCGGCATCCTTGCGGTTCACCCACCAGGTGAAGTTCAGCATCAGCTTGTGGAACACCCGCTCGAGGAAGGCGAGGTCGCCCTGGCCGCCCCGGTGATTGCGGTCCATTTGATAGACGCGCCATGTCGCCCAGGCGTGCACCGGTGGATTCACGTCGCCGAACGCCCATTCGTAGGCGGGAATCTGGCCGTTCGGGTGCATGTACCATTCGCGGGTGAGGAGTACGAGCTGCTCCTTGGCGAATTCCGAATCGACCAGTGCGAGGGATATCGTGTGGAAGGCGAGATCCCAGGCCGCGTACCAGGGATACTCCCATTTGTCCGGCATCGAAATGATGTCGGCGTTGTTCAAGTGTGTCCACTCCCGATTGCGGCCGTGGCGCCTCTCGGCCGGCGGCGGGATCTGGGCGGGATCGCCGTTGATCCACTCGGCAATGTCGAAGTAGAAGTACTGCTTGCTCCAGATCATGCCGGCAAGCGCCTGGCGCTGCACCAGCCGCGCATCCGCATCGCCGATATCCTGCTGCAGCTCGGCGTAGAAGTCGTCGGCCTCCGCGGCGCGCCGGTCCACGATTCGATTGAGCTCTGCGGGGGCCACGGACGGCATCGAGCGCGACAGCCGCAACTGGACGCTGACCGAGCCACGGGCCGGTACGTCGAAGCGAAATTGCGACGCCGCCTTCGTTCCGGCGGGTTGGGCCGCTATCGCCTCGCGCCTGCCGTCGATCAAGAACTCGTGAAAAGCGTCCTTGAATGGGCCCGCCGCGGCCGCCGCATGGAGTTTTCCGACGTTGGTCTCGTTCTCGGTGAACAGCCAAAGACCCTCGGCGCCGTTCTCGCCGAGAGCCTGGCAGTGGTATGCGCCTAGTTGCTCATGCTCGGCGACGACACCGCCGTCTCGCGCGCGAATGAGGGGCTTCGGGCTTTGCCGCTTCCAGCTCCAGGAGTTGCGGAACAAGAGCTGAGGCAGGATATGCAAGGGCGCGGACGCGCCGCCCCGATTATGGGCGGTGATGCGCATCAGCACGTCGTCGATCTGCGCTTGGGCGTATTCGACCACGACATCGAAATAACGGTCGTCGTCGAAGACGCCCGTGTCCAGCAGCTCGTACTCCGCCGCCCCGGCGCCGCGGCCCCGGTTCTCTGCGACCAGGTTGGCGTAGGGAAAGGCTGCCTGCGGATACTTGTACAACATTTTCAAATAGGAGTGCGTCGGCGTGGCATCGAGGTAGTAGTAGAGCTCCTTCACGTCCTCGCCATGGTTGCCTTCTCCGTTGGTCAGACCGAACAGGCGTTCCTTCAGGATCGGGTCGCGTTCGTTCCAGAGCGCGAGCGACAGGCACAGCGTCTGTTGATCGTCCGAGAAGCCGGCGATGCCGTCCTCGCCCCAGCGGTAGGCCCGGCTGCGGGCATGATCGTGCGGGAAGTAGTCCCAGGCATTGCCGTGGGGGCTGTAATCTTCGCGCACCGTGCCCCACTGGCGTTCGCTCAGATAGGGCCCCCACTTCTTCCATGCCGCCGGCGCGGAAGCGCATTCGGCGAGACGCCGCTTTTCTGCATTCATGATTTGATCCTCTGTTCGCGCGTGATCTCGCTCCAAGCCCGCAAAACCTCGGCCACTCCCCAGGCCTGCGCGAAGCAGCCTCGCGCCTCGAATGGCGGATCCCCGTCCATGATCTCGCTGATCTGCCCGACGCAGGCCTCACGCAGATGCGCGGGTATGCCTCGCAGCAGGTCGAGCGCCGCGGCGGCATCCCGGTGAACGCGGTGGTGCGCGGTCGCCAGCGGGCCCAGCAGCCAGGTCCACACGGTGCCCTGGTGATAAGCGGCGTCGCGCTCCACGGGGCCGCCGCCATAGCTTCCGATGTAGCGGCTGTCGCGGGGGGCGAGGGAGCGCAAGCCGACCGGGGTCCACAGCTCGGTGATGCACACCTCGAGGATGCGCCGGGCCTTCTGGTCGCTGAGCAGTTCATGCGGCAGCGACAGCGCAAAAATCTGGTTGGGGCGCAGGCTCGCGTCGCGGCGGCGACCTGCCGGGTCGGTATCGCCCTCTGGACCGTCGATGACGTCATACAGATACCCGCCGCCGTCGAACCAGAAGGCGGCTTCGAAGCTGGCGCGGACGCGCCCCGCGAGAGCGCCGTACTCGATCTGGTCCTGGGCTTGATCCAGATCCGCCGCTAGATCGCGCAGAATGGACACGGCATTGAACCACAGCGCATTGATTTCCACCGGCTTGCCAATTCGCGGCGTGACCACCCAATTCCCCACTTTGGCATCCATCCAGGTAAGCTGCACACCAGCCTCGCCGGCCCTGAGCAGCCCGTCCGCCGCATCCATGCCGATGCCGTAGCGCGTGCCCCGAACGTGCCATCCCACCATGTCCTTGAGGGTCGGATAAATCTCCGCCGCGAACGCGCGATCGCCGCTCGCGCGCAAGTAATCGTGCACGGCGACGAAGAACCACAGGCTCGCATCCGCCGTGTTGTATTCCGGGGCCTCTCCGCCATCGGGAAAACGGTTGGGCAGCATTCCCTCGCTGACGAAGCCCGCGAAGGTGCGCAGCACGCTGGCCGCTATGTCGGCGCGCCCCGTGGCGAGGGCGATGCCGGGCAGCGCAATCATGGTGTCCCTGCCCCAATCGCTGAACCAGGGGTAACCGGCAATGATCGTCTTGCCCAGCGGCTTGCCCGCTTGATCGCGCCGCTCGACCACGAATTGATCGGCGGCGAGCGCGAGCTGATCGATGCCCGCGAATTCAAGGTCCCGCCCACCCTGGTGCGCACGATCGAAATGCCTCACGAGATCGCCCTGTCGCTGACGTTCCACGGCGAGCGCGGCGGCCGCCGGCATGGAATCGTGCGTTTCGGCGCTCAGGATCATCGCGCGGGTCTCGCCGGCCGCCAGCTCGAACTCGAAGCTGGCCGGTCGCAGAAGATCTTCGATGTCATCGAGCCCGCGGGCTGCCTCTTCGCGGTGCTTGAAATTCCAATAGGCGGTCGGGTTGACCTGCACCGTCGCTCCCGCGCTCACCAGCCGATACGGCCTCGCGCCCTCGTGCGCATGGATCATGACTCCATCCGGGATGAGATCGATGCCGAAGTTGAGCGCGCCGCGCAACTGCCAGTGGTAGTCGCGATACGTGCAAAGCGGATCGATCGTCAGCCGCAGCGGCTTCAGGCCGCCGATGCGGGTGAACTGCACGTACGTGGTGTTCTCGCCGTGGCGCATCCATATCCGCTGCTCGAGGCGCGTATCGGCGATCAGCCAGGTCCAGATTGGAACGAGCCCTTCCAGGCGGAAAGACTCCAAGTGGCAATGCCCATGGGGATCGATGGTGCCATCCCCGAACTCGTTGGTCGCGAGTTGCGCCCGCGATCCGCCATACTGGACGGTGACATCGAGCTTCGCCACCAGAGCGGTGCGTTCGACAGGCGGGCGCAGCGCCGCGAACAACAGCCCATGATAACGTCGGGTGTTGACGAGGCTCAGGGTGCCCGCCGCAAAGCCGCCGATGCCGTTGGTGAGCAGCCACTCGCGCTGCCCTGTCGGCGCGAATCCACCCAGCACATCGCGCGTCATTTCGATGGCGGCGGGAAGCCGCAGCGGCTCGCAAGCGCGCTCTGGCCCGGCTTTTTTCATGGCTGCATCCCCGGTACCAGCACGTCGATCCGATATAGGCGATCGCTCGCGCAGAGATAGAGCGTGTGTCCGTCGCCGCCGCCCCAGGCGAGATTGTGCACGGACCTTGGCACGGTGATCGTGCCCAGATGCTTTCCCGCCGGTGAGTACAGGCGCACGCCATCCGGCGCGGTGACGTACAGGTTGCCCTGGGTGTCGATCTTCATGCCGTCGAGCGCGTCGTCGCCGGGCAGCTCGGCGCTCATGTCGACGAACACCTCGCTCTTGCCGATCGAGCCGTCGCGCTTGACCGGAAATCTCAGGATGACTTTGCGCTTCGGCGACCAGTTGTCGACGTACAGGTAGCGTTCGTCCGGGGAGAAGGCAAGTCCGTTCGGGCCGTCCAACTCGTCGCTGACGAGGGTCACCTTGCCATCCTTGGCGCGGAACACGCCAGAAAACGCGAGCTCCTTGCGAGGGTCTTCGAAGAATTTCGGCAGCCCGAAAGGAGGATCGGTGAAGAACAGGCTCCCATCGGACTTGTAGACCAGGTCGTTCGGGCTGTTGAGGCGCTTGCCGTGGAAGCTCGACGCAAGGACGGTGAGGCTACCGTCCGCCTCCAGGCGCACGATGCGGCGGTTGCCGTGCTGGTTGATCGTGAGCCGGCCCTGCCGGTCCACGGTCAGCCCGTTGGACCCGGGCTGCCCATAATCGGCGATGTCTGCGCCCTCGTAGCCGCTATGCTCGCGATAGACGGAGAGCGCCGCGCCCCGGGGATCATAGGCATAGATCCGGTTGGCATTTGGATCGCTGAACAATAGATGCCCGTCCTTGCGGATCCAAATGGGCCCCTCGGTGAACTTGAAGCCTTCGGCCAGCTTGTAAAGCTTGGCATTCGGCGGCACGATCCCATCGATCGACGGGTCCAGCCGCTCGACGTGAACATTGACCTCCTGGGGCTCTACGGCGATCGGGCCGGCGGTTGAGGCATCCGGCCTCGAGAACGACAGCTTGGCGAGGCGCATCCAGATGTAGTTCGTCGGCGGATCGGACAAGGGCCCATTGATGCCGAACACGGCAATCTCAATTTTCTGCCCCGGCACGACATTGCGCGCGACGATCAGTCGATTGACGGCATTCCATCCCTTGATCATCGAGCCGCCGCTCTGCGCAAAAGCGCGCGGCAGCTCTCCGTCGACCCAAACCTCCGCGTAGTCATCGATCGAGGTCTCGAACGTGATGCTGCTGCCCCGCGTGTCGAATTCGCCGACGCGCGCAGGCACGGTCACCTGGATCCGATACCAGGCAAACGACATGCGGCCGGCCCCGCGGTGCTTGGCGAGTGTGGTCGCGTCGATGACCGGCCAGTCGTGGTCGTCAAAATCACGAACACCCGCATGCGGCTGGATGTCCCAGGTCGACCCCCGGGCTCCCGTCGGCTGACCATCGGCGCCCGCCTCGCTGAAAGGCACGCGGACCAGGTCCACGTCCCGGTATCGCCAGCTGCCCTGGACCAACGCGGCACCCTCGGCGGTCGTCAGATCGATGCTCGCGGCGGTAGGGTCCGCTTCCGTCGCCGCCGCAACCAGCGGTCCGGCGGGGATCAGGCCGAGCAGGAGGACCAGGAGGCGAATCGGATGGGGCATGGTCGTAGGCTCCCGCTCAGAGCGAGGACGATTTGACGACGTAGTAAGTGAAGGGGACCGTCACCTTCTTGAACCAGTGCGGTATGCCGTGCGGAATCACGACGACGTCGCCGGCGCCGATATGGTGTGTCTCGCCGCCCTCGATCGCCGATCCGCGCAACTCACCGTCCGCAACCGGGTGTTCGCCGCTGACCTGACCGCCAACCACGAGGTCGGCGCTGCCCTTCAACACGTAGAAGATATCGGTTTCCCGCACGTGCACCTCGACCTCGCCGGCCCCCCCTCGATGGCTCGCGTCGACATGGAATCCCTCGCCGCTCACCAGCCGCGCATCGTTCGCGAATGCCGCATCGACGGTCGCGCGCGGTACCACGATGACACCCGTGACGCCCGGCGCATGTTGTGTGGAGAACTCGGCCGCCGCGGCGCTCGCAATCTCGTCGTCCTGAGTGGCGTTCGCCGCGCCGCTGACTCCGATCGCCCCGGCGACCTGTCCGCCGATCTCGATCGGAACACCGCCCATCAGCGGCGTGAACGTCGCGACTTCCGGCACCGCCAGCATCGCGTAGCGCCCCTTGTTCACGATGTCCTCGAATACACGGGTCGGCTTGCCGAACAGCACCGCCGTACGCGCCTTTCCAATCGAGATGTTCGCGGCGTTCTGGAAGGTTCCGTCGATGCGCTCGGCGTACAGCAGCACGCCCCCCGCATCGACGATCGCAATCGCCGCGCCGGGCGCCGCGTGCTCGTGCGCGTAGCGGATCGCGGCGCCGGCGACCGATTTGGCCCCGTCGATCGTCAGCGTGGGCCGGCTGACGAAGTCCGCGGCGCGCGCTGGCACCTCGGTCATGGCGAGTAACAGAAGTGTCAGGATCGGTATCAAGCGCTTCATCGGTTGCTCCTATGCATGAGCCGGGGGTTGAACGTTGCGTTCCTGCAGAGCCTGCTGCTCGGCCAGGTTGATGTAGGCCGAGCCGGGGGCGGCGCTCAGGTGCCGGAGGCCGACCCGTGCAAGGGTTTGGGCGACGCGTCGCGGAGTGCCTAAGTCGCTCCATCCACAGTCCGGAACCGTCACGACACGCAGCCACGGCTCCTGCCCTTGCAGCACATGGCGTGAAAAATCCAGGGTCGGCAGCCGTGGATAAAGTTGGCGCGCCGCGGCTGCATCATGGGTACCGAGCCGGTCCCGCCCCACGACTTCCGCCATGTGCGCGAGGAATTGCGGATCCCGCGCCGCGTACAGGCGCAGCAACGCGCGTGCCGACGCGGCGATGATGAACATGTTGAGCATGGCTCCCTCCGACATCAGCAGCCGCGCCGTGTCGATCGCCGGCTTTTCGACGAACCGCCGCACCGGCGCGGCAGAGCGAGCGCTCTGCCGGCCAGGCACGATGTAGCCGAGCTCGGGGTCGGCATCCTGGGGCGTGAGACCGAGCAGAAATACGTGCCGGCGATCCTCGCCGGCGAGGCGGATCGCGCGCCGCATGGATTGCGCCAGCCCCGACTCGTCATGCACGAAGTGATCGGAGGGCAGCACGAGGACAGTTGCTCCCGGATCGCGCGTCACGATGTGCAGCAGCGGCAGCAAGAGGCCTGCTGCGGTGCCCTTGTTTTCCGGCTGCACGATCACGTTGTCCGGCGGCAGCGACCGCAACGCTCCTTCCCACCAGCGCCGGTGACATCCGGCGACGACCGCCAGCACGCGACTGCGGGAAGTCACGGCCTCGCCGCGTGCCAGCGCCTCATCCAGCAGCGAGGCGCCGCCGCGCAGCGAACAAAACTGCTTGGGCACGCTGAGCCCCTCCGCCGTGGTCGTCAGGCTGCTGAGGCGGGTGCCTTCGCCGGCCGCGAGAATCAATGACCAGACCTTGCCGTCGCTCATAACGCTAGCTCCTCTCCGTTTCAAGCCCTTGCTCGACGAACCTCATCAAGTTCGCTTCCGCCTCGAGCCAGTCCTGAAGGGGATCGCCGCCCGCGAAACCGCGCGCCGCGGCGCGCAGATATGCCGCCTCCGCGATGCGGTTGTATCGCTCTTCGGCGGTCAGCGTCGCGGGCGGCTGCGCAATGAAATCGTTCAAGCTCCCGGCGCTCCCGCACCTGGCAGACCCGCCGCGTGGTCCCCGCGAGATTTGAGCAAGCCATCGATCAGCGGCGATGCTCCGATCAGAAGGACTCCGTCGTTGCGCAACGTGCAAAGCAGGCTGAGACCGGCAGCGTCCGCAAAGCTCAGGTGTTGCAGGTTGACGCAAACCGGTTGTTCCCTCTGCAGTGCCGTGACGGTCGTGCCTAGTTCGTCGACCCAGGGGCCGACCAGTTTCCCGTCCACGTCAACCGTCGCGAGCGTCGAGGTTCTCGATTGATTTATGCGCAGCATGTCGTCGGTTCCCCTGTTGCCCGCGATTGAGCTCGCGGGCTACGACTGCATGAAGCAAGTATCGGGCCAACGCAAAAAAAGCGCATGCCGGCGATCATCCAGGGAACATTCGGTCGCCGTTGGCGGGGTTGCGGGCCGCGGGGCCGCAAAAGGGCCACCGTCGCTCGTGGGTCGCCACCGCCGGCGGCGGAATTACCCGCTCAGTGGGCGCCTCGGCTGATCCTGAGCTTTTTCATGCGATGGCGCAGGGTGCCCGGTTTGAGACCCAACCGCACTGCCGCCCCTTGGCTGCCCTCGATGACCCAGTTTGCGGTTCTGAGCACATTGAGAATGTGCTCACGCTGGATGGAGTCGAGGTCGCTCGACTCGGCGTCCGCCGGCCCAGCCGCCGCGCCGCTCGCGCGCACCGGCTCTGAGTTCCCCGCCGGCGCCGCCGGCTTGAGCTCCGGGCCGGGCATGTCGATATGGATTTGCAGCATGGGCTTGTTGTCGAGAATCAGCGCACGCTCGACAATGTTCTCGAGTTCGCGAATATTTCCGGGCCATGGGTAGCCCACCATCCGCAGCATCGATTCCGCGTCCACCGATTCGACGTGGCGCCCGACACGCGACGCGTGCCTCTGGACGAAGAAATGGACAAGCAGCGGAATGTCCACGGTCCGCTCACGCAGCGGCGGCAGTTGCAGCGGAAACACATTGAGCCTGTAATAGAGGTCCGCCCGGAATTTTTCCTCGCGGATGCTGCGACCGAGGTCGCGGTTCGTGGCGGCGATCACGCGCACATCGGTGCCGATGGTCTGATTGCCGCCTACGCGCTCGAACTCCCGCTCCTGCAGCACGCGCAGCAGTTTGACCTGCACGTCCGGTGGCACTTCACCGATCTCGTCGAGAAAAATGGTGCCCGTATGGGCGAGCTCGAAACGCCCCACGCGCCTTTGGATGGCCCCGCTGAACGCGCCGCGTTCGTGTCCAAAGAGCTCGCTTTCGATCAGGCTGACCGCAAGAGCGGCGCAATTCACCTTGATGAACGGCTTGTCGGCCCGCTTGCTGGCGGAGTGGATCGCGCGTGCGATCAGCTCCTTGCCGGTTCCACTCTCGCCGGTGATCAGCACCGTCGCATCGGTGGGCGCCACCCGTCGAACATTTTCCAGGACTTTCACCAGACCCGCGCTCGCGCCGACGATTTCCTCGAAGTTGTGGACCGCCTTGAGCTCCTCCTGCAGGTACAGATTCTGGGCCTTCAGCCGGGCTTGTTCCTGTTCGAGCAGCACCCGCTCGGTGATGTCGATGAACATCGTGCGGGTGTAGCTGCCGCTGCGGTCCGGGTTCGACCACCACTGGATCCAGATCGGATTGCCGGTGTCCTTGCGCCGCAGCTCGAGCACGACGCCGCTGGTGTCCGTGCCCGTGCCGACCGACTCGAATGCCTCGTGCATGCGCCGCTGCGCATCCGGCGTGTCCGGTACCATGTCCTTGCCGACCATGTGTGGAACATCTTCGGGTGTGATCCCGAGAATACGACGCGCCGCGCGATTGGCACGCAGGAATCGGGAATCGAGGGTTTCGTGGACGTAGGCAATGGGCGCTTCATCGAACAAGTCCCGGAGCTGGTCCTCCTTGTCCCGCAGTTCGCGTTCCAGGTCCAGGCGGCCGAGTTCCGCGGCGGCCCGCGCGGCAAAGATCTTGAATACCGCGAGCGTGCGCGGCTGATCCGCCATCGGCGATTCGTCGAACGCGCACAGATGGCCGAGGATGCGCCCGTCGCTCGAGATGAGCGGGACGCCGAGGTAACTCTGGATTCCGGGTTCCGCTTCGGCGTACTTCTCCTCCAGGCCGCGCGGATAAAAGCAAAGTCCGCCGTGTATGACTTCCGCACACGGCGTTCCTTCCAATGCGTACTCGATGTTCGGGACGAGTTTGCCGTGGGACCAGTAGGCCAACGTGCCGATGCCCCCGGGCGGGACGAATCTTGCAACGAAGGCGTGGTGAGTTCCGATGGCCCTCGCCAGGTGCTCGACCAGCGTGCGGAAGAAAGCGTCGCCCGTCGCCGCTGCGGTTCCTTCGGCGATGATCCGCAGCGCACTCAACTCATGGTCGGCGCTCGAGTGGTCGTCGGCGTACGCGGGGTGTGGATCTTGCGATTTCGTAGTCAACGGCCCAGGTTACCACGCGCGTGTCGATCGGAGCTTCGCGATAATCAGCCGATCCACCGCGATGCTGCCACTTCCGAAAACGATGAGCATCGCCAGCATGAATCCCCAGAGGACATGTTGCGCCAGAGCCGCCTCGAACCCCTCCGCCAGTAGCACCTGGCGGTATGAGATCACCGCCATGGCGTTGACCGCGAAAAGCCCGAGCGGCGCGATGCGCCCGCCGATGCCCAGTATGACGAGGGTGGAGAAGAAGAGCTCGCCGAAGGCGCCGGTTACCGCCGCAGCGTACGGAGGCAGCAGGGGCACGTGATATTCGTCTCGGAACAGTTCTAGCGTGCTCTGCCAGCTGGTCACCTTGATCCACCCCGATTTGAGAAACTGCCACGACACGTACCAGCGCGTTGCGAGCACGAAGACGGACTGTAACGAGTTGGCTCCGCGTGCCAGTAGCTCAAACGGTCGCGCCACATTTCCAATGTCAGCCATCGCGGTTTCTCCCTGCAAATTCATGAGTTTCCATCGGCACGTGCGCCGTGATGTCCGCAATCGCCTCGAGTCCCAGAAGCTCCCGCAGGCAGGCGGTCAGATCGAATTCCGGGCTCAGCGCCGCCGCAGCCGTCGCGGCGGCGCTGAGCGGCGTGCCCAGCTGGAATTGTCGCAACAGCTCGAAGCTGCCCGCCTTGAGTTCGCGCAATTCGACATGCTCTTCGCGTCGGATCAACAGCACACGGCTTCGGCCCGCGTCGAGGCGTATTGCCGCATCGCTCGGCGCGTGTGGCTGGTTGGCCTGCCAGATCGCGAAGATCGGGAATTCCGACTCGACCAGGCCCAGCGCCGGGCGCGGGACGAACTTCAGACCCTCGTAGTCCTCGGGCGCGACGGCGTGCAGCAACGCAACGTCGACGGGGCCGCGCTCCTGCGCGGTCAGCACCAGCTGGTAGCACCACTCCAGTGCCGCAACGTCGGAAAAATAGCCGTGGAGGGTGTCCGCGAGTTCGCCGCGGAGAAACTCGGGGTAATTTGCGCCGAGGTGCTGCAGGTCGCCCGATTGCGAGGGATGCATTTGCTGGAATTTCGCCACGCTTTGCTCGAACCAATCGGCTCCGCTCAGCCGCTCGACCACCGGGTAGGCTTTCTGCATCACAGCCAGCGCGCCAATCCGGTAATTATTGCGATAAATCTGAATTCGTCGCTCCGGGGGTATTCCGGCGTCGAGCACCCAATCGGCCATTGCGCCTGCATCCTCCGATCGGATCGCGGCGCAAAACGCGATCTGCACCTCACGCAGCGAGGGCATTCAGGCGCTCCAGGCGGTGATTGGCCTTGGCCGCCTCCGACAGCAGAACCTCGAGAGCCGGAATATCCGCATCCCATTCGATCAGGGTCGGCAGGGGCCCGAAACAGTCGAGCGCGAATTCGTACAGGCTCCACACGGCATCGCACACGGGCGCCGAGTGGGTATCGATGAGGATCTCGCGCTCTTCGAAGCGCTTGATTGTGTGGCCCGCGAGATGCAGCTCATAGATGCGTTCCCGCGGCAGCGCCGACAGATAGCTCCGCGCATTGAAACCGTGATTGCACGCGCTCACGTAGACGTTGTTCACGTCCACCAGCAGGCCGCAATCGGTTTGCGCCGCAAGCTCGCCAAGAAATTCCCATTCGCTCAGCTGTTCACCGGCAAAGCGCAGGTAACTCGACGGATTTTCAATCAGAATTCTCCGGCCGAGGAAATCCTGGACCGCGCTGACGCTCCCGATCATGTGGAGCAGCGCCTCCTCGGTCATCGGCAGCGGCAAGAGATCATTCAAGTGCATGCCCTGAATCGAGCCCCAGGAGCAATGCTCCGAGACCAGCGCCGGCTGGCAGCGGTGGACCAGTCGCTTGAGCCGCCCGAGGTGATCGCGGTTCAGCGGATCCGCCGACCCCAGGGACAGGCCGACGCCATGAAGGCTCATCGGATAATCGGACCTTGCGCGCATCAAGCGCTCGATCTGCACGCCGCCGGCAGCGAAATAATTTTCGCTATGTACCTCGAGCCAGCCGACCGGCGGCCGCTCGCGCACGATCTGATCATGATGCGGAGCCCGCAGGCCGATTCCGGCTGTCGCCGGAACCGACCCCCGGAGCGCCGTTCGATGGGTTGACGGCACCTCGCTCACTTCGGAGTGAGACTCGCGTTGACGATGCGCTCGCAGGTACCTTTCGGCACCTTGATCCACTCTTTCCCGCTGGTTTCCTTCGACTGTCCGGCACAAGCATGCGCCGCACCGGCGCAGTCGTTTTGCCCGGCCTTGTTGATGCCATAGCACTTCTCGGAGCCGGAATCGACGGTCACAGGGCCCGCCATGCTGATCGTACTCAGGGCAAGCAGGCTGCCGATCGCCGTAAAAATTAAAGTCGACTTCATTCAAATTCCCCTTCGGTAAAAGTTGTAGTGGTAAGACGATATCTAACGCGGTGGAGTGCAGATCATCCACTCCGCCGAATCCACATACGGCAGATGCACGCCTCGTGCCATGCCGATAAGTATCGTCGAATCAAAGGCCTGGGGTCTAAAGGCCGACGGTGTCCACGATCGGTGGTGGCACGCGCCACCACATACGGAGGGCGCCGCGATGATGCGGGAAGCAGGAGCGCTTCCTCACAGGCGATCGAGGGTGCTTCGATCCATCGTCGATGCGAAATATTTCGCCGTCATCGATGAGTGGAATTTGAGGAAATCGGGCTGGCCGAAGATTTCCTCGATCGTCCGGCCTTCCAGGTCGGTGACGATCCCGGCGCAGTTCGCCCGTGGCCTGCGCGTAGGTCCCGCCCTGCGCGTCGAGAAAACGTTTCAGGTCGTGGCGATCGGCCGTCATTCGTCCCCGCCGTCATCCGTTTCATCGTCATCCGCCTCATCGTCATCCGCCTCATCGTCATCGAGGTCGGTCCAATCATCCTCGGCGCCGAGCTCGTCCTCCGCACCGAGACCCTCGATGACCAACTCCGCGCCCTCCCCGGGCTCCTCCACACCAATCTCCTCGTCCTCACCCGGTTCGTCGTCGACCACGAATTCCTCCGGCGCCTCGGTGCGATCGTCCGACTCCCTCACGGGAGGCTCGTTCTCGCCGTCGCGCTCGTCGTTGGGATTGTCGTCGTCATCCTGAGTGCCGCTGCTGGGCTGTGCGACCAGCAGAGGGTCCAATTGAGTGGGGGTTGCCATAGAAGCCTCGTGTCCCGATACGGATTCCGAGGTGCTGACGATACGCCGAAAGCCTGGCGGTTCTGTCGGCGCAGATGCCTAAACGGCGAAGGATAATGCCAGGCGTGCCACGCGCCGGGGCATTCGCCTGCTCGATCTCGGATAAGAAGGGTCAAGGGTGGGCAAAGTTGGTGGCGCGCTCACCACCGGGCTGTAACATCCACCGAGACGATCCCCACGCAATCGCGCCGTGGCAAGGAGGCAGCCAGTGAAGATCGTGATGCTGTTGACGACCGTATTCGCAACGCTCGGAGGCTGCGCAGTGATGGTGCCCGGGCATCTCTATCCCGTGCAGGGACCGCTGTCCACCCAGACCCCTCCACCCATCTATACCGCAAGACTGAACGGCAGTTTCCTGCCCTTAGGGTCGATCACGGTGCGCATGGCCGGCGGGAACACCTGTCCGGGGGACTGGAAGGCCGTCTCCCAAGACGACCCGACGGCGAACCAAATGTCCGCTCAATGGGATCAGGTTTACGGCGGCGGATACTTTGTGGCGAATGTCCTGGGGAAGCGCACTTTTGCGCGTGGCGTACTGACGTGCACCGACGGCCAGAAACTGAACCTCGAGTTTCTCGTGGTCAAGCCGGGGGATCCGTCGTCGGCAAAAGGCGTGGTTACCGACGGAATGGGCAACGTCTTCAAGCTGATTTTTTGACCCGGCGTCCGCTGTGCGTCTGAACCGGCGCTCAATCCGGCGGGTTGTTCGCCTTCAAGAACGCGACCGTCGCCTCCAGCATCTCGAGGCGCGTCGCACCGCGCGACAACCAATGATCTTCCTGCTTCAACGTCACGAACTGCACCGGCTTCCCGGCTTTCTTGAGCGCGTCCGCCATCAGCTCGCTTTGTTCGTAGCGCACCACCGTGTCATCCTTGCCATGGATCAGCAAGATCGGGGCGGTGACGGAATCGATGTGCTCGATGGGGGAAATGGCCTTGACGGCGGGATCGCCAGCGCCGGAGACACCCAAATAGCGGTCCCAGTATTGCTGAGCTCCGCTGTCCTGGGTATCTCCGGCCAGGATGTTGACCGTTTTGAGCATACGCGCCAAATCCGAGATTCCGGCAACCGATACGGCGCATCGATAGACCGCTGAATCCAGGGTCGCGCCGGCGAGCGCGGCATACCCGCCGTAACTGGCCCCGACGATGCATACACGCTTCGGGTCGATGATTCCTTCCTGGTCCAGATAGCGGACCCCGTCCGAGAGGTCGGTCTGCATTTTCCGTCCCCACTGCCCGAACCCTTGAGCGCGAAAACGCTCGCCGAGATCGGAGCCTCGATAGTTCGGCTGCAATACCACATATCCCTGATCGGCCAGCGCCTGCGCCCACCAATCGAATCGAGCGTCTTCCGCAACCGCCGGCCCTCCATGGGGCAGGACCACCAGAGGCAGCCGGGTCGGTGCGCGCCCACGAGGCAAGGTGAGCATGGCGGGAATTTCGAAACCGTCCGCCGCGTGATAGCGAATGACCCTCACTTCGGACACGTGCGTCAGGCCTTCGTACACATCTTCCAAGACTTGCGCCTGGTGGCTGTACCAATCGAAGAGCGCAAAGGAATAGCCGTCCTTCGGGCCGAATACCCGCACCACGATGCGCGAGAAATCGTCGGAGAAGGATTCAAGGTCCACACGCTCGTTGGGGAACGCACGCAGCACCGCATTCCAGTGCGCCTGCATTTCATTGTCGAGGAACACATAGTTCCGTTCGTTCCAACCGCGCTGTCCCCCCAGGATCCGGCCGGTCCGCCGATCGATGATCTCGTTGTGAAGCTTCGAGCCGTCTGGGAGCGCGAGCGGGGGGCCCATCGATCCATCGCTCAGCGAGATCGGCCGCCGGACAAACTCATCGTTCTCCAGCATCCCCATCACGATCGATTTTCCGCTGGAATCGAAGCCGACGATCCACGGGGGATCGATACCGGCCTTTCCGGATACGGACTTCGACTGATTCCCGGTGTAGAGATCGAGCGTCCAAGTCTTGTCCCGGTCATCGAAGCGATATTCACCCGCCACCCGCCCGGTCTCATCGATAAACCATTCGGTGCTCTTCCGCTCGGTTTCTCCTTTCGGCTCGGGGGCCCGGCGTATCAGGCGCATCTGGTTGGTGGCGGGTTCGAAGGTGAACAATCCCGGGAGGAAGTATCCGCTCAAGAAGATGCCCTCCACGAACAGAGTCGTCACCCCCTGCACCTGCCGAACCTCCGGAGTTCCAATGGCGAAGTTGAAGGTTTTCTCCCCGTTGATCCGAAAGGTGATCGGCATGAGCCTCTTCCTCGGCACATCGAAGGAAATCAAATCGAACCATTCGCCCCGTGGACCGATGAAGCCAGGGGGTTGCAAGCTGGTGCTGCTCACCCCCGCGAGGAGATAGTCGTTGTCCATCCATTGGATGCCTCTCAACTTGGTATCGCCCACCCTGGCGCTTCCCAACTCCTTGCCGGTCGAGGTATCGATGATGTAGAGATTGCGTACATCCCCGTGGGTCCGAACGAGGGCCATCCTCTTTCCGTCCGGCGACAACGCAAGATCCTCGAACGAGGGCAATCGTCCATACACTTCCAGAGGAAGCGGCGCGTCTGCGCCACGAGCAGGCAAACTCATGATGCCAACCAGGCTGCTCGTCACGGCGATAGCGCCAACTACACACCAGGTCGAGACTTTCGATCCAGCCATCCCTAGCCTCCCAGTCATTAAAAACGAACCAAAGTTGCCCGCCTCAAGACTCTGCGATTTGTTTGATCGCCGCCACCAGCGCATCGCGCGATTGGAGATCGGCGAAGTTGACCACCAGCTTGCCGGAGCCGGCGGCCCGCTGATGCAGCTGCACGTGGAAGGTCCTGGTCTTCAACAGCTCGCTGACCACGGGCGCGGCCCGCTCGGCAGCGCCGGGCTCATCGGGCGCTTCCATCGCCTTGCGGACCAGCTGCTCCGTCTCGCGCACCGAGCACTCGCGCTCGGCCACCAGTTGCCCAACCCGCAGGCGGTCCTCATTGCTCTCGAGCCCGAGAAGCGCGCGCGCATGTCCCATGGCGAGCGAGCGCTCATCGATCAGGGCGACGATTTCCGGCGGCAACTCCAGCAGTCTCATCAGGTTGGTCACGGCCGCACGCGAGCGGCCGACGAGATCCGCGATTTCCTGGTGGGTGAGCGAGAATTCATCGACCAGGCGCTTGAACGCCCTTGCCTCTTCCGCCGAGGTCAGTTCTTCGCGCTGGATGTTCTCGATCAGGGCGATCAGCGCGGCTTCCCGGTCCGACAGCTCGCGGACGATGGCGGGTATGTCCTTCAGCCCGGCAAGCTTCGCCGCCTGCCAGCGGCGCTCGCCGGCGATGATTTCGTAGCGCACCCCGTCGCGCTGGCCCGGCGGCAACGCACGGATCACGATCGGCTGGAGCACGCCGTTCGCCTTGATGGAGGCCGCGAGCTCCTCGAGCGGCTCCTTGAGAATATCGCGGCGCGGCTGAAAGGCGCCCGGACGCATGAGCGACAGCGGCAAAGTGCCGGCGCCTCGGCTGGGGCTGACGGACAGCTCGGCGCC